>ENA-OPXX01001659-OPXX01001659.1-human-gut-metagenome-genome-assembly--contig:-NODE-1659-length-14706-cov-2.857552_pt1 | contig 14706 bp, 8 predicted proteins | sample MGYA00241771_ERZ502046 | MGnify/ENA primary metagenome ERZ502046 (study PRJEB25962, sample SAMEA2042006) | human gut metagenome | biome: human gut; feature: human-associated habitat; material: faeces...
AAGAGAGAAAGACTAAATTCAGCATAGATGTGGAATTTAAAATTTCATTCAAGGTTCATGAAAAAAAGTACATTTAAAGATAGAATTTTAGCGTACTATAAGTTATTATGTAAATAGTATGCAGTGGTTGAAACACCTTAAGAAACAAAGTAATGCGAAATAGATATATCACGATATTTATTATAAGCCATGATTATGAGGGATGCTGCAGGAAATGTGGCATCCCATTGATAGGTTAAACATATGAAGCATTTGACATCCTTTAACATTACCAATTCGTTAAAATATATGGAAAAAGAGATATTAAAACAGACTGGTCTTACACAGGCTGCATTCCACCGGAAAGCAATCGATGCGTTCCTGGCCGGTGATCAGAAGATTAACGAACGATTCAAGATCAAAAAAATAACTGATCCAAGGTATGTAAAAAGGAGCTTTAAGGAGCTTATTTATCTGGATGATGATCAGAAAGAGCTGCTTAAGCCGATCATGGAGCGGGAAAATGTTGGTATAACAATTGTATTATTCCAGGCATTGTATGATTACTGTTATGCAATGACTTCCGTGCTCGATGAAGAAGTAGTAAAAAATATAATTGAGGGAAACTATACACTATAGAATGTAGAGGTTTCACAATTATGTCAGTAGAAGAAGAACTGGAACGCTGGTACGATGTGCTGAATGAGAATGTTTTTAGCAGCCAGCTTCCCAACGCAGTTTTCACAGTTTACTGTTCTGAACAGAGAAAAAAAAGCAGCATAATCTATGAAAGCGGCAAGGTATATAACATTTATATACACAGAAACGTGCTGCATGGAGAGATTGATAAGATAATCACATTTATCATCCATGAGCAGGTGCATATTTATTGCAGAATAAAGAAAATTTCAGATACGAGCAGGAACCGCAGATACCACAATAACAGATATGCTGCTGTTGCAGAGGAGCATGGACTTATTCTGGAATATCGGGGCACAGAGGGCTATGTAACTGTAGGTACAGATGATGAAATCCTAAAATCTTTACCAGCCTTTATAAACCGTGACAGATGGGGAAAAATACTGTCAGAATATGAAATCCGGTATCAAAACAGACTAAACTATGATAAAGGCAATTTTTGTTCGCAGGTGTTTGCCTGTGAGAATTGTAACAATAAGGCAGTTGGTCAAGAGCGCACAAGAATCATTTGCGATAAATGCAGGACATTGATGGTGCCTGTTATACGCGAAAAAAACACGTTTTTGCCGGGAAAGTATAAAACTGTCAAATGTCCGGGATGCAGGAGAAAGATTACAGGAATAGATGACGGAAAATATATATGTGGATTTTGCTTTGAGAAAATGATTGACGCAAAGTGATGGAAAAGGTTGGATGAATTACATCTAACCTTTTTCTTGCTGTCCACATATCAGGATAAAGGGGCATTCGACATTTGGATAAAATAACATCAACATCAGAATTTGCTTTTTCGACTACGAGGTGGGAAGGGGATGCGCTTCGTAACAAAGGAGAGTCCTATGGCTATGGGCGTGTATCTACAAAACAACAGAACCTTGACAGGCAGCTGGTACAGTTTGCAATCCTGCCGATCAAAAAGAGTAATATATTCGTAGACAAGGAAAATGGCAGCACATTTAACAGGACTAATTATAAAAAGCTGGTTAAGAGGCTTAAGCCGGGCGATACATTATACATACACAGCATCTACCGGCTTGGCAGGAATTATGACGAGATACTGGAGCAGTGGTCTGTTTTGACCAGGATAAAAAAAGTTTATATCGTAGTATTGAATATGCCGATCTTGGATACGAGACTGGAACGCGACCTCATGGAAAGGTTTCTGTGTGATGTCATATTACATATACAGGCATTTGCAGCGGAAAATGATAAAAATAATATTAAGGTGTCACAGGCAGAGGGGATTGCGAGTGCCAGGGAAAAAGGTGTAGTGTTTGGAAGACCACGTAAAAGCGACATCGATGGATTTAAGCAGAGGTATGAGGAGCTTAAGGAGCAGGGGTTAAAGAATGACGAGATCGCAAAGGAGATTGGCATTGGGATCAGTACACTGTACCGTTATCTCCGGGAACTAAATACAAAATATTGAACAAAAAAATGGAACAGCCACAAGCTGTTCCATTTTTTAAAAATCGACTTCACCTTGGTTGTTGACAATTTTATAAAAATAAAATATAATCTAACCAAGGCATTGAAATAAATTGTCGCAATCAATTTATTTCAACTGTATGATATTCAATCTCGCACATTAAATATCATCTATTAGTATAATAACAAAACCACCTTGAAATGTCAATGTATATTTGACAAAAACAAGAATCTTTACATAGAAAAAAAGCTTATTTTTTGCTAGTTTCATGTAACTATTATACAAACAGATGGATAGTAATGAGGGTGAATCGCATCATACAATTGCGCATTTACCCTCTTTTTATTTTGTAACCAAAAGGACGATTCACAGATGCAGAAACTTAGTGTTGAAGTCCTGGAGAAAATGCTCGGAGCTGATCTGTCAAATCATGAGATAGATATGATGCTCTACATTGCCCGTTTTCAAGACGAGTTCGGGCATATCCGGGGCGTGTATTACAGAGATATTTGTGAAAACGTCGGACTTTCATATCAGGGATTTTATGATTGTCTGCATTCCCTTGAACGTAAGGGAATCATAGCGTGCGAAAAGCGTAGTTATTTTGACTGGGATATTCAGGTCATCAATAACTCTTTTTGTGGTACGGAAAACTTTGGGCGAGGTTACGTATCGCTGCATTGCGGTATGGTGCGGTCAGATGAGTTTAAACAGCTTAAAGGCGGCGCAAAGCTTATGGCATTATGGCTCATGCGTGAATGGCTGATCAGCAGGAGCCGGTCCGGAAGCAGTGCATACCAGATCACAAAAGAAAACCTGATTGCAAAATTTGTAGGACTGCTTAATGTGTCCAGACGTACTGTAAGGGAATATTTGGGCGATTTGGAGCCTTTTATGGATGTGTACTTAGAAAAAGGTCGTAAGTACTTTATAACCTTTAAAAAGGGCGCATACGAGGCTCTGCCGGGCAGGGATTCTGAAAACGATGAACTCAGAAACCACACGGTTACGATCTCCTGCAGGAGAAACCGGATCAAGGACGAGAACAGGCAGAAAGAGGAAGAAATCTGTACCATCCTAAAGCAGCACCACAAGGACATCATTAAGAAACTAGAATTTGATCTAAGTGCCATAATCAGGGAAAGCCTGGCACGGATCAATGCGAGCATACATAACAAGTACAAGTGGAAGAGGTATTTAAATCCTGCACTGGTACATAAGATCGTGATAGAGGAGCTTGCCAATGCGTAGGCATATACAATTGAACAGGGATTATGACAGACCTATGAGAGCCATAGGTCTCTTCGTGGTATCATAAATAGCATCTGGAGAGCCAGATCATCCATCCAAAAGGCAGTTTTCGGTGAAAAAGACACCGGGAGCTGCTTTTTCTTTTTTTACTGGATGAAAGTATTCAAGTTTCACGACAGTTCAGAAAAAAAATATTCAAATATCATTTCAATTTTTGATAAGGATATTCAAGTTTTAAACGGCTTATATAAATTTATTCAAATTTCGCAGTAATAAATGAGATTCTCTATTCAATTTCCAAACTATCCACAAAGTGCCTCAAAGCCCCATAAATAGGGCAAAGACACAATATTTAAAACAGCTAATAAATCCTTTCTGAATACAATTCTTTCTTTTTATCAACTATATCTTGTTTGGGAATCAACTACTCTGCAAACAATCTCTTTTTAATTGATCCATGTCACCTTGACACACGAAAACACTCATCCATCCACACAATAAGGAAGCCGAAACGCACAGCGTTCCGCCAATATCTAAACTGGCATAAATGCCAGAATTAATAGATACCAGTAATCCTGATAAACGAAATAACTTATCAATCCATATGCTGAAATTCCAAAGAAAATGACAACAGCAAGACAATGAAAATCCAAGGGAAAAATTCAATAAAAAGAAAATTAGAGGAGTTGATTGCATTTCGTTTATTGTCAAGCATGGAAATTTATGGTAAAATTCCCTTTGTAGTAAAATTGTGTCGAAAACTATACTTTTTGGCAAACAAAAAAACATGAAAAAAACGTCAAATCTGTGTCGCAATCGCAGATTTTTTTTAATTTTCAGGTCATTTTATCCTCAAAAACACGACTTTTGAAAAGTATGATTTTTGAAACTTCATTGACTAACATGAAAGGAGGATATGTGACCAGAATAGAACAAATGTTCTTGACGTTGTATTATATTTATAGTATAGTGTGGATAAGAAAAATACATTTGGAGGTCACAAAATGAAGAACACAAGTTATAAAAATAAACAATTCGTACTTTTAGGAATGACTTTTTTAGGCGTAGCTGGCATTGCCGGATGTTCCAAGGTGGAACTGGCACAGAGCACAGTGACACTGGAGCTTGGCGATGAGCTGTCTGAAAATGTTGCAGATTATCTGCAGGATCCGGATGAGAAAATCTTAAAGGGCGCAAGCCTTGATCTGTCCGCAATAGATGAAACAAAAGTTGGCTCATACAATGCTGCCGTTGCATATGATGGAAAAAATTATCCATTTACGGTAGAAGTGAAAGACACAACTTCACCGCAATGCGAAGCAAAAGATTATATCTACATGCAGCCGGGAACGCTGACCGTGGATGATCTGGTAACGGAGATCAAAGATGCATCGGAAACTTCCAGCGGGATTGTATCTTGTGAGCAGAAGGATGATCTTGTAGTCTGTGATTATGATGATATGCTGCAGGAAAAAGCGGTGGTAGATACTACTGATTCGTATGATGGAGCAGACTATCAAGAAAGTGTTCAGTTGGATGATGAAGGCTGCTATGAAGTGACAGCACAGGTAAAAGATAGTGAAGGCAATTTTACAGATATAACATTAAATGTTTACGTGGATGGCACAGCTCCAGAGCTGGCACAGAATGTGATCGATTTGGATGTGGATGCATCCGGGATCAGTATTGATGACATCAACACGGATGATGCGGAAAAGATTGCAGACATGCTGCATGAGCTTCCGGATTTTTCAAATGCGGAGTGGGCGGCAGCCAGTGATGCATTTTGTGGAGACAATGCGATCAGCTACGAATTTGAGCAGAAATCTTTTAATCTGCAGAAAGAAAACCCGGTTGAAGTATTAAATGTACACTGCACAGTGCAGGATCAGGCTGGAAACGAAAACGAGGCAGATTACGAAGTGATGGTTACATACACTGGTCTGGATGCAGAGGCTTTATTGGAAAAGACAGGGCTGATTATGCAGATAAGTGATGTCACAGCCAACGACAAGAAATCTGGCAAAAGTGATAATAAATCTGGAACTACAAATACTCAAAATCAATTATCACAAGCCAGTGGAAAATCCAATACGGACAATTTAGGAATGACGGATGATGAAATGGTTGCAATGTTACAATCAATGACACCGGATGAAATGGATGCATTTTTAAATTCTGTAGCTTATGGAAGTACCACAGACAATAATGTTCAAGTATCTGGTTATTATGACAACAATATGGCACAAGAAGTATTTAATTTGACAAATCAAGAAAGAGCAAATAATGGTTTGCCAGCATATTCATGGGATAGCAATATGGCTTCATATTCAGATAGACGTGCAAAGGAGATAGTTACAGATTATAGTCATAATTCTGCAGGTGGAAACTGGAGTGTAGGAGAAAATATTGCAGAAGGTGAAACAAGTGCTAGTGAGGTAGTTAATGACTGGATGAACTCCGCAGGACATAAAGCAAATATTTTGTCGGATGTGTCTACAAAAACATCGGTATCTTGTTATGTTGAAAAATTTACATATGCAGATGGATCAACACAGTATTTGTATCATTGGGTACAGAATTTTACACATTAAAAGCATTCCTTTAAAAATTTAATAAATTGCACTGATTTTATTGGTTTGATATAATGAATGAGGTGCTACGAGAAAACGGTAGGCGGTTAGCCCTCAACAGAGGGACTGAACCCTCTGATTACATAGAAATCTTCGAAAGAGGAAATTTGTTGACGGAGGGATGCAAGATGGTTACATATTCAGACTTGTTTGAATTTGTTATAATGCTGATTGCGTTTGCTACTTTTATTTATAAAATTAGCAAAAAAAAATAACCGCCAACCTGGGAATTGGCGATTATTTAAGATAATTAATCAATAACCGGGCTAACCGTCTATCGGTAGCACCTTTACTATTATAATAGCAACGAGACATCTAAAAGTCAAGTTGAGAAAAATAAAAACATATAATCATTAACAGTCCGGTTATTCGCATTTTTTAGTGCGATGCCGGATTCTTTTTTTATGTTCAAAATAAGAAAATGAGCATTTTTATACTTTAATTGGTTAAAATTCACAAAAATTTGGACGAGATTTCGGGATTTATTACGTATAGAATAATACAATATTTTAGAATACAATAGAAATGCGAAAAAAAACGAAAACATGTGAAGAGGGGGATTGTTATAGAATCACATGTAAGTAGGGGAGAAAAAGGAGAAGGAAGAATGAGAAAGTTAACGAAAAGCTTTCAAAAGAGGCAAAGCATTGCAAGCAGAGTACTGTGTTTTCTGCTAGTGCTTGCAATGGTAGTAACAATGGTTCCGGCGCTTGGCGGCGGAAACAGTACGGTTCAGGCAGCGGAGAAAGAAAAGAATCTGACGATCCACTTTATGATGCCGTCAAATTGGGGTTGGACAACGCCGGCAATACAGTTTTGGGGTGGAATAGCAACAGTGACGGGAAATACGAATACGGAAAGTGTGGACGGTACAGAGATACCGGGCTGGGATGGAGCCAAAGCCTTTTTCATGACACAGGCAGGTGATACAACAGAGTATACACTGAGTGTCAAAGGCACTTTTACAGGTTTTCAATTCCTGGATTTTGATAATACCAGAAATAATATAAATCCCGGATATAATTCAAAATTATCACAGTATACAGAAGATAAACCGACCGATGTTTATTATATTCAGAAAGATGGAGCATGGGCATATTATCTGGATGCAGATGGAACAACAGTAGTTCCGGATTTACCGAAGACGGAAACAACTTTTCTTTTAGTAGGAAATATTCCGGGAATGGCATGGGATCCAAGTGCAAAGCCAAATTTTGTGAAATCAATTGAAAATGAAAATGTTTATAGTATTACATTGAATGCCGTTCCGGCAGGAAAGTATCAATATAAAATTTTAGAGGATGCGGCAACCGAAGGATGGAATAAACCTTGGGCGCAAAATAGTGACAATTTGAGTTTGAACCTTAATGCACCGGCAGATGTCACATTATCTTTGGATAAAACAGATAAGACAAAGGAAACTAAGGTAAATATCGCATATATAAAAGATCTTGTGGTAGAAGTACCTGCGCAGATTCAAAAAGGTGTTACGATGGAACTTCCGGTAACAGGAACTTATTATGGTGACGATGGAAATGTTCAGAATGGAGTGAGTGTTACATATACAGCAAAAACAGAGGGAATTACTTTAAATGGTAACGAAATTTCAGTTCCTATATCTTACGAGGGAACGGAAGTTACGATTGCAGCTACTTATAATGGAATTGAAAAAGAGATAATAATTCCAGTGGTAGAGGTAGTTTATCATTACACCATTTACTATTACGATTTCGATGCAACACATATGTCAGAAAATGCATCTGATTTATGGATATGGCAGAAATCCGGTGCGGGTGCAACAGCCGGAACTCTTTTCACTGCAAAGGAAAAACTTTCCGATGGAAATGAGTGGCTGCGTGCAGATGTGACACTCCCATATACCGACGTCCAGATAATTCCAAGATCTAAAGACGAGTGGAAATGGCAGGGAGATACGGTTTTATACAATAACAGCGCAACAGCCGAAAACGTCACACTCTATATTGTGTCCAACAGCAATCAGGCGTACACAACACTTCCGGAACTGGTTAAGCCAAAATCACGCAGCATCATGATCGAGTACGACAGACCGGCAAAGGATTATGAGGGCTGGAACATTTTTACATGGAACAGTGGATTCGGCTCTGATGTATCTGTAGCATTTGCAGACATCAATGGAAAAATGGTTGCCAAAATTCCGGTAAAAGATTCGCAGGCAGATCTGATGTTATCTTTCTGTATGAGACAAAGTACTACTGACAATGAGTGGGCAAACAAAGACGGCGGAGATCATTATGTGACGATTCCGGCAGGACAGTCATTGGTCAAAGCAGTGTTTACGCAGGGAGAGGGAATCACAGAGGTATTGCCATACAATGCAGGTTACGAGATGGATGGAGCTAATGATACGATCCATTTTTACTTCAGAAACGATGCACTGGCAGCAGAAAACAATCTTGCTTCTTTAGACGGCAAAGTCAGTGTTGTTGTCAACGGACAGACCTGCCAGATGACTTATGATGCAGCAAATGACCGCTTTGGATACGATTTTACTGGCGTTTCCACTGGTGATTACTATTATTATTATGTGGTAAATGGAAAAGAGGAATTAGATGCATTTAATGATGTAACTGCAAACGACAGCAATGGAAAAGAATGCAGCGTATGCCATTTCAAAAAAGCAAATGTGAGCGTAGCGACTTCTTTATCACAGTATGCAATGGATTACAATGACAACAATGTGTTATCCGTAAAATTGACTGCAAAAGACGGAGAAGGTCTTGAAACATCTGAAATTGCTGCAATCACAGCCGATTTGAGTGAATTAGGATTAAACAGGGAATTTGCGATTGATCCGACACTCATGGAAGAAACAATCTCCTGCCTGAATACGGTAGCCGCAGGAGAAAAAACGATTCCTGTCACAGTGAAAGATATTTATGGAAATGTATATACAACAGCGACAAATGTTACCGTCACAGAGCGCAAAAAAAGTGCCGGAGATTTTGACTGGGATGAGGCAGTGATTTATTTTGCAGTGACAGACCGTTTCTTTGACGGAGATGCAAGCAACAATGATGCATACGGAGTTGGAGATTATAACACAGGCGAAAAAGGCGGATCCAGCTATCACGGTGGAGATTTTGCCGGATTAAACCAGAAACTGGATTATTTAAAAGATCTGGGTGTGAACACAATCTGGATCACTCCAATCGTAGAAAATATCACAGAAGATCAGCATGATAATAAGACAGATACCGCTACCTATGGCTATCATGGTTACTGGGCAAGCGATTTCACAAAGTTAAACAAACATCTTGGAACAGAGCAGCAGTTCAAAGCATTACTGGATGCCGCTCACAGCAAGGGAATGAAAATCATGGTGGACGTTGTGTTAAACCATGCAGGTTACGGTACAGAAAAATACTTCAACAGTATTTTAACAGATGCAGATGGAAACAGTATTTCCATGATCCGTGACTCCAACAACACGATCAGCGGTGATGATAAATATGATTCATTGTCAGATCTGCCTGATTTTGTGACAGAAAACAAAGCAGTGACAGACCAGCTTGTTACATGGCAGACCGAGTGGATGTCAAAATACAGTATTGACTATTATCGTGTGGATACTGTAAAACATGTAGAGACAACGACATGGGAAGCTTTCAAAAACTCGCTGACCAAAGTAAATCCTGATTTTAAAATGATAGGAGAGTATTCCGGTGCAGGATATGCCAATAATGCGGGAGAACTTGGAACCGGAAGCATGGATGCACTGTTAGATTTTGATTTCAATGATTTTGCACAGAAATTCGTAACCGGAGATATTTCTGGTGTGGAAAGTTCTTTACAGAAACGAAATGGTGCGATCAATAACACTGCTACAATGGGAAGCTTTTTGAGCAGTCATGATGAGGACAGCCTTCAGTATAAGCTTGTAAATGAGAGTAAACTCAGCGAAGAAGAAGCTTACAACCTGATGAAAGTGGCAGCAACACTTCAGATTACCGCAAAAGGCCAGCCGGTGCTCTATTATGGAGAGGAGATCGGACAGGGTGGAGCCAACAACTGGCCGCTCCAGACAAACCGCCGAGACTTTGACTGGACAGAGTTGGAAAAACAGAAAGCAGACAGCAACAGTATTTACAACCATTACAAGACAATGCTTGCAATCCGTAATACATACACAGATGTATTTGCAAGAGGAAACAGAAGTACAGTGGCAGCTTCTGACGCAGAAGGTTACGAAGTGATCAGCAGAAGTTATGGAAACAGCACCTTATATGTAGGAATGAATGTGAAAGAGGCAGAGAAAGAAGTAGTGATCCCGGTAGCAGAGAGTGCCGGAACAGTTCTTAAAAACCTTTATGATGGAAAAACTTACACTGTTTCTGCTGACCGGAACGTTTCTGTTACCATTCCGGCAGCAAAAGATGGTGGAACAATTGTTTTGACTGCGGAGACAAAAACAGAACCGGCTCCGGATAATACAACAGATGATAAAAAGCCAGATGGAAAAACAACAGAGGATCATAACGGAAATCAGCAGACATCAGGAAACAATTCCAGTCAGGTCAATTCTGCAGTCCAGACAACTCCAAAACAGGAAGAACAGGCTGTAGCAGAAGTAACCGTGCAGGAGGAGAGTTTTGCAAATGTGATCGAGGCAGTGAATAAGGCAAAAACCGGAAGTAAAATCCGTGTAAACCTGTTAAAGACAACAAAGATTCCAGCAAATGTGTTCGAGAGTATCAAAGGAAAAGATATGAACGTAACCTTCAAGGTAAGTGACCAGGCCAGCTGGATCATCAATGGAAAAGATATCACCGGTAATGTGACAGCACCGATCGATCTTGGTCTGGTTGTGGGAACAAGTGATATTCCAAAACAGAAAGTGACAGCGCTGGCAGACGGAAATGAAACCATCCAGCTCTCCTTAAATTATGACGGAGTATTTGGTTTTGAGGGAATATTGAGACTTTCCGTTGGCACGGACCACAGTGGAAAAATAGCAAATCTTTATTACTATAACGAGACAACCGGTAAGTTTGAGTATTATCAGGCAGTACAGGTAAAAGAAGATGGTACTGTAGACTTTAAGTTCTCACATGCATCCGATTATGTCATCGTCTTAAATGACACAGATATGAGCCAGACAACAGGCAGTGTGATCGCAAGTCCGAAGACTTCGGATAACACACCGATCGCAGCAGCAGTGATATTATTACTGTTTGGCTGTGCGCTGATGGGAACCGCATACAGAAAAAATAAACACTTCTAAATGAAATTCATAAGATGGCACTAAAAAAAAATATGCCGCACGAAAAAATACCTTCTCGTGCGGCATATTTTGTGTATGTGAAGGAAAAATTAATTTTCTTCCACGATCACCACGCCCCATGGTTCCAGCGGAAGCGTTTCCTGTTCCATTATTTTTCTGCCGGACAATAATTCCGTGCCAGAGATCCCTTTGCAGATGGCGGTCTGTTTTTCACTGGAATAATTGAAGTAAAATCTTACCCGTTTTCCAAAATCATTGACACCTTCCCGGATGATCAATGGAAAGTGGCATTCCGGATGTGCTAAAAGTGTTTCCGGAAGCGAGGCAAAGTAATGGACCAGAACTTTTTCCAGAAGAGCACCGTCAAACATGCTGGAGAGATACAGTGCCGAACCTTTTCCAAACTGGTTGACTGTGGCAGCTGCATATTTTTTCCAGACCGGGTGATCGTAGAAAAAGAGCGGTGTGGCGGTATCGCAGGTCACAAGATCCATCCAGTGCAGACATTTGCTGCTGTTTGTGCAGGATTCATCGGAACATGACGAGCCGGCATCGGAAGCCGCATTTTCATGACCGGAGCAGGATGGATGAGTCATAAAATCAGGCAGTGTTACCGAAACATCTACAGGGTAGGTATATTGGTCATAGTGGATACCAAGACATTCCTGTAAAATGTGAGGCTGTGTGTCCGCATAAATTTTTAACTGTTCATCTGAAAAACCGGAACGGAACGTCGTGATCAGATGTCCGCCGTTTTTTACATAATCAGAAATTGCGGTGAGCAGATCTTCGGAAGCACTGTAAAGTGCAGGCACGATCAGGCACTCGTAGGAAGAAAAATCACGTTCCGCAGAGGAGATCATGTCGTACTCGATATTTAAATGGTACAGAGCATCGCCAAGCCAGCGGGCAACGGTGTTATAGCTGTAATTGCCGAGGTCTTTCAATGGGAAAAGACGCAGTCCGGTCAGGGAGTTATTGTCAAGCAGGATGGCAGCACGGTTTTTCTTTTGCAGGTTACTAAGGTGGGGGCCGATCCGCTTCCAGTCTGCGCCGATGGATGCAGCTTCCCGGTAAGTCTCATTTTCGGAAAAATCGTGTGACAGGATGCCCTTCCAATAGCTCTCAATCGCATTGTGGATCGAGTGCCAGTGCCAGTACATGACACTGTTGGAGCCGTTTGCAATGTGGCTGTAGGCCTGAAGCCTGAGCTGCCCCGGATATGGAAGCCATGCGATATTTCCCTGAGCCTGTGTCTCTAAAACAAGGTAATTGTCTTTCTTTAAGCTGCGCGAGATGTTGCCGCAGAAGGTGATCTCCTCTCCGGTAAGAAGTGACTGGGAAGGATGATAAATGTCACATCCGGCAACGGTCATGCATCTGGCAGCTTCGTACTGGTTGACCTCCGGCTGATAGCCGATGGAATGGTCTGTCCAGTCGTAGTCGAAGTTCTGTGTGATGAACTGATCCGGGCGCTTGTATCCGAAAACGATCGCAGCCTGCCATGCTAAAAATCTGGTCACAAGCAGACGCTGGAATTTGGCAAATTCAGCGGCAAGGCTTTCATTGATCGTGCCACGGATATCCGGGAAATCTTCCCATGTGTTGACGCGGTTGCTCCAGTAGTCCAGCCCGAACTCGCGATTGAATTCATTGATATCCGGGTATTTTTTTGCCAGCCATGCCGGGATGGCGTAGGTCGGTGTCCCGACAATGACAGAAATATGGTGGCGTGCAGCCGCCTCAAGCATTTTATCGAGATGTGTGAAATCAAAGATACCGTCTTTTGGCTCGATGGTGCTCCAGGTCGATTCTGCGATACGGATCGTGTTCATGCCTGCTTTTTCCATCATTTCCATGTCTTTTTCCACGCGGTCATATGGAAGGTATTCCGAGTAATAAGCTGCCCCGAAAAGTAAATGGTCTGTTTTCATATTGTCCCCCAAAAAATATTTTCATATTGACAATCAGTGTAATTTTATATATCATCATCTGATAACGCAACCGATTGCGCAAATATATTATAGCATCAGGAAAAACAAATGTAAATCAGATGTTGATACGAAAAAACAGAATTGTTACCGGAACAGGGCATAAGTGAGCAGAAACAAAAGATTGTTTGGAAAATATGTAAAAATGTCATTGCTTTTTTTCGGGAATAGGATGATAATAATATTGTTGCGCAAAGGATGCGCAGCAACATCAGGGCAGGACAAAGTAACATTGTGGCAGGAGCGCGAGCGATGCAGGATGCCACAACACAATTCAGGGGAAGTAACTGCTTTGAGGAAAGAAGGGGTTTTATGGGGAATGAAGAGAAGAAAAATATAACGATCGCAGATGTGGCAGAAGCACTCGGTGTTTCAAAAACCACTGTCTCAAGAGCCATTTCAGGGAAGGGACGGATCGGGCAGGAGACGAGAGACCGTGTATTAAAATATATTGAGGAGCATGACTATAAGCCAAACGTTATCGCCAAAGGGCTGGCGCAGTCAAAAACATATAATCTTTGTGTGGTCATGCCGGGAGAATATGATGTTGTGGATCTCACGTTCTTTCAGGAATGCTTATTCGGGATTCAGGAGATCGCCGGAATTATGGAGTATGACATCCTGCTTTCCATCTGTAAAAATAACGATATCTCCTCGTTGGAGCGTATTATCTCAAACCGTAAAGTAGATGGTGTGATCCTGATGAGGACGTTTGTGGAGGACCGGCAGATTGAGTATCTTCAGGAAAAAAAAGTACCGTTTGTGACGATCGGTTCCTCCAATTATACAGGTGTGATCCAGATCGACCACAATCACAAAAGTGCGTGTAAAGAACTTACATCCATTATTTTAATGAAAGGAATGAAGCGTATTGCACTGATCGGCGGAGATGAGAACCATGTGGTCACACAGAGCCGTCTGCGGGGATTCCGGGAAGCTTATGAAAAAATGGGTGAGGTCATTGATCCGACAATGCTTTTTTTAAATCTTGATAATCATGTGGTGATTGACAAGATCGTGGAAGAGGTACTCGAGCGAAAGGCAGAATGTATTTTGTGTATGGATGATGCAGTGTGCAGCCGGGTATTGAAAAAGCTGCGTGAAAAGAATGTCAAGGTTCCAAAAGATATCCGTGTGGCATCTTTTTATAACAGCTCCGTACTGGAAAATAATGTGCCGTCCATTACATCACTTTCTTTTGATGCGAAAGAGCTTGGCATGGTTGCATGTAAAACGGTATTGGATGTGATCGAGGGTGCGGAAGTGGAGACAAGAACATTGCTTCCATACGAAGTTGTCCTTAAGGAGTCTACAAAATAAAATAGGATGAGAGAAAGCAGGTTTATTTTGCGTGAAAGAAAGCGCAGATTCTGTAGTGTTTTTACAGGTTGCGAAGGGCAGATATCAGCGCCCTCTCACAAGTCGTGATTTTATAGGTTTATGAAAAGAAAAACGGTACAG
>ENA-OPXX01001676-OPXX01001676.1-human-gut-metagenome-genome-assembly--contig:-NODE-1676-length-14559-cov-2.045712_pt1 | contig 14559 bp, 5 predicted proteins | sample MGYA00241771_ERZ502046 | MGnify/ENA primary metagenome ERZ502046 (study PRJEB25962, sample SAMEA2042006) | human gut metagenome | biome: human gut; feature: human-associated habitat; material: faeces...
TCGGCCATTGCTGAAAAGACCCGGCTTATCAAAGATTTCGATTTCCTGCAGTTCTTCGTTCAAAAGGTTTTCTTTCTGCAAATCCACATTCCTTTCCTTGAAAAATCCCGGCAACTCGGCAAAGCCGATGCTGTCCACATAGTAGGCTTTGACCGTACTGCCATCATTAAGTACCACTACATCGCTGACCGACAGCGAATGACCCGTAAAGTCTGCCGGACGCTGGATATTGAACCGTTCATAAATGCCATCCAGCGTGTCCTTTTCCGTAAGCGGTGCGGTATAGATCAGGTCATAATCTGCACGGGAAACCGTTATGCCTTTCTTCTGCACATAGTCCAGCCCCATGAAACGATAGTTATGTTCCGGGTCACGCTCTGTGATCTGATAAATACCGAACTGCTTTTCGCTGCCATACAGCAGCATATTTTCCTGTTCTGTCATGTTCCGCACCTGTTCCAAATCTGCTATTGCAATCTGGAAGGTATCACTTCCGCGCTCGATTTCCTCTCGTGCCGTGACAAGAATCGGCCACGGACTGATGCGGACAAGATAAATCTGCTTACCCTCATCGTACAGCCGCAGAGCCTGTTCACGGTTTATCACTGTCAGCTGAAAATCCGGGCGTGCATACTCGTCCTCTGCATAATCTTCCCGATGTTCCAGCAGAATCGCATCCCATGCGTCTGCCTTAATGCCGAAAATGCCATCGTGCTGCTCGATTTCCTCTTGGCTTACATAATCACCTGCCGTTCCATCACGGAACAACGGATAAATCCTCTCACCCAGCCGATGCCACTCTCGTGCGCCTTCTTTCGTCAACGGCAGCACATCATCTTTCCGGTATCCGTAGTCGTGCATTTCCGAAAGACCAATCATCCCATCCGGGAGATTTTCGATTTTCTCCTGTGCATCGTACATCAGGCGGTTGGCTTCTTCTTTGTCATCCTCGGCCAGTGCCGCCACCAGACCGTTCACCAGTTCTTCCGTTGCAGCCCGGTCATCCAGTTTAAAGGCGAAGTTCACGATGAGGTTTCGCTGCTCATCATCGAAAATCGTTTTCTCCTGCTCCTTGTCGGCAATCAGCTTTTCCGCATACTGCATCACGGTCATGCGCTCTGCACTCCTTTCTGCCACCGCCGTTTCCAGCTTTTCCAGAAAGTCGGCTGCGGTCAATCGAATCGTATCCATCGAATCTTTCAGTTCCTTCATCTCTTTGCCGCTGGCCCAGCTCGCCACATACGGAAATGAATAATCGGACGTATCAATGCCCAGAGCCGAGCACACCGTAAATGCAATGCTTTCAGCTTCGGTTTCTTTCGTGAGCCTGTCTTTTTCCTCGCCGTTCTGCTTCATCAAATCGCTGTTATGCAGCATCGCATGAGCGACTTCGTGGATCATCGTCTTTATGGTCTGGCTCTCACCCATGCCGACCTGAATGCAGATTTCTTTGTCTGCATCACTGTAATAGCCTTTGGCTTCCCCCGCGATTTCAGTAAACCGCATCGGTACAGGCGACACCTGCTCGATTGCCGCCGTAAGCAGCGCATAGTCTTTGACGCTGGCCGTCAGTTCGTTCACTTCCAGTTCCGGGAGCGGTTCCCCATCGGTCTGTGAAACATCAAAAACCGTCGTCACGCGGAAGCGCGGAATCACATACTCCACACGTTCCATCTCCGGCTCACCGTTTTCGTTCAGCACCGCCAGCCCCGTATCCTTGTCGATTTTCTCGCGCTCTTCCACTTCCTTGATGGGAGCCGGAGCGATGATCTGGATGCCCCTTTCGCCTTTTTTGACGTAGCGGTTGAACTTGTTTTTCCATGCGTTGAACCCTGCCACCAGTGTGGCATCAGGCCGCTGCATAGCGATCAACAGCGTATTGTTGAAGCTGTAATTGTGGAATTTTGCCATCGTGCGCAGGTACGTTGTGTACATTTCCGATGTAAAAATGTCCTTTACGCCCTGCTCCAGCCGTTCCGTGATTTCTTTCATCTGCTGTTTGCGGTCAACTGCCATGCAAGCCCTCCTTTTTCTTGACCCATCGTGTTTTCATCTGGCGCGGATATTGGTCGGCCTGTTTCGGTGCCTTCGCGCCGTTCCATTCCAACCCCCCGGCTCTGCCCTCACAGGTATACCCGGCAGCTTTCAGGGATGCTCCATTTTCCGTATCCAAAATGTAGGTGATAACTTTGTTGTAACCCATTGCCCGTGCTGCACGGTACGCCGCCGCATACAGGATGCTGCAGGCGTTTGGCGTTCCATCTGTACACAGGCGATTGACTTCCAGCGTATAGCCATCGTCCAGCCGCCGCGCCACAGGTCTGCCGCAGATAGCAACACCCACCAGCGCACCATTATCCGATACGCCGATGGAGAACTTATGTCCTCGCGTCGGCTTATGGTGGCGGTGATACTGCTGCACAAATGCGTTTGCTGTTTTCAGATTGATCGGTGTTAATGTCAGCAAATGCCCTCCTTTTTCAAAAATACCCCGTTAGATTCCTTGCAGAGATCTAACGGGGTTATCCTATTTACAGTTCCATATCGTGACTTTTCCGCTTCTGGGGTTTCGGTGGTTCTGCGGTACGCTCTGCCTGCTTTGCATGAAGCTGTGCCAGCACAGAGGGTTTCCGCACATTGTCCGCACTACGCTCTGCAACGCGGCCTGCATAGTTCACAGGCTGGCGCGGCCTGTCTGCAACCTCGGTTTCAGTGGCATCCTCGTCCACGCCCAGCGCATCCTCACTGCCCTTTTCGTCCATGTTAAGCAGAGAGTTCAGCTCCGCAAGGCGCGCAGATTTCTCTGCCAGTTCCGCTTCCTGCACAAAGGGTCGCTTGGCTTCTTCCTTTGCCTGCGCCAACTGCTGTTCCAAGGTTTCCAGTCTGCGTTCCACCTGTGGCAATGCTCTTTCGATGCCTGCCAGTGCATTGGTAACACGCAGAATGTTGCCCTGCGGGTCTTTGCCGACTTCCATCGAGTAGTTCCATGCGCCCTTGATTGATAGCCGGAACACCTTATCAAAGTTGTCAAATCGGGAGTGCAGTTCAAATGCGCCATAGCTACCGATTCTGCCCTCGGTGCCAGCCGCTTTCAAAGCCTTGCAAGCCTCGATAATGGCTGCACCTGCTTCCTTGCGCTCGGTGTACACCTTGCCGCTGATCTCCATAGAGAAGTGGTCTTTGTCCTGCATCAGAAGTAGTTTTGCCGCATCCATATCGATTTGCAGAGCTTCGATCTGGCCCTGTGCCGCAGCGATTTCTCGCGGATAGCGGCGCGCAATATCCGATTCAAGGCTGTAAATCTGGCTGGTGTGGTTGGCTTTCAGCAGTTTTAGCTTACTGACCTGAATATCCAAATCCATCTTTTCCTTGATGTAGGGATTGCCCGTTGCCAGTGCCTTGATTTCGGCATAGGACAGCGCGGTATCGTCCACATCATCGCAGGCACGGACAGGAGATTTGGAAGTCATGATCTGGGAAATGAACTTCTGCTTATTTTCCAGAATTTGCCACATATACGAATCAAACGTATTTTCAGTGACATAACGATAGATTTTTACCTGCTTATTCCGATTTCCCTGCCGGAGAATACGTCCCTCCTGCTGTTCCAGATCAGACGGCTTCCACGGGCAGTCCAGATGATGCAGAGCAATCAGCCGATCCTGAATATTGGTTCCCGCGCCAAGTTTCGGCGTAGACCCCATCAGGATACGCACCTGTCCGGCGCGCACCTTTGCAAACAGGTCTGCTTTTTTCGTTTCCGTGTTGAACTCGTGAATGAACGCTACTTCTTCACGGGGAACACCCCTCGCCACCAGCTTCTCCCGCACATCATCGTAGACGTTGAATGTGCCATCCGCTTTTGGTGTCGATAAATCGCAAAAAATCAACTGTGTTCCCTTGTCCGGCGCAGATTTTTCCCAGACCTTGAACGCATTGTCCACACAACGATTGACCTTGCTCTCCGGCTCGTCCGGCAACATCTCATTGATAAGCCGCTGGTCGAGTGCCAGTTTTCTGCCATCGTTTGTGATTTTGAGCATATTATCGAATCTGGGATTCACGCTGCCGTTGCGTACAGCCTCGGCACGGTCTGCAAAGGAACTCACCATTTCTTCCTGTGTCTCGCTCGGTTTCAGCACTTCGTTGATGTATTCTGCTTGCGGCACAGGTAGGTTCAGCATATCCGCCGTCTGCACATCTGCGGATTCCTTGAACAGAGAAATCAACTCCGGCAGATTGAAGAACCGGGCAAAACGTGTTTTGGCCCGGTAGCCGGTGCCTTCCGGGGAAAGCTCGATTGCCGTGACGGTTTCGCCAAAGGATGCCGCCCAATCATCGAAGTGGCTCAGTCCCATCTTCTGCAGGGTGTCATACTGGAGATACCGCATAATGGTGTACAGCTCCACCATCGAGTTGCTGACCGGGGTTCCGGTTGCAAAGGTCACGCCCTTGCCGCCTGTCAGCTCGTCCAGATACTGACACTTTGCAAACATATCGCTGGACTTCTGCGCATCGGTCTGGGCAATACCTGCGATATTCCGCATTTTTGTGTAGAGGAACATATTTTTATAGAAATGTGACTCGTCCACAAACAGACGGTCAACACCCAGTTCCTCAAATGTAACTACATCATCCTTTCTCGTCTGGTCGTTCAGCTTTTGCAGCTTTGCTTCCAGCGTTTTCTTTGTTTTTTCCATCTGCTTGACCGTAAAACTGCGGCTATCCTCACTCCGGGCATCGGCCAGAGCCAGTGTAATATCGTCGATCTGACGCTCCACAATGGCTTTCTGCCGTTCCGGGGAAAGCGGCACTCGTTCAAACTGCGAATGACCGATCACGATGGCATCGTAATCGCCGGTTGCGATCCGGGAGCAGAACTGCTTTCGATTGCTGGGTTCAAAATCCTTTTTCGTTGCCACCAGCACATTGGCATTGGGATAGAGCCGCAGGAAATCTGCGCCCCACTGCTCCGTGAGGTGATTCGGCACCACATAGAGGTTTTTCTGCGACAGGCCCAGTCTGCGGCTTTCCATGCCGGCAGCGATCATCTGGAAGGTCTTGCCTGCACCCACACAATGAGCCAGCAGCGTATTGTTACCGTACAGAATGTGCGCCACGGCATTTTTCTGGTGCGGCATCAGAGAGATTTCCGGAGTCATGCCCTCAAAACGAATATGACTGCCATCGTACTCACGAGGACGAATCGCATTGAAAATCCGATTGTAGGTCGCACACAAATCCTCACGGCGGTCTAAATCCTTAAAAATCCACTGCTTGAACGCTTCCCGAATGGATTCCTGTGCCTGCTGTGCAAGCATGGTTTCCTGCTTATTCAGTACACGGTGATCTCCATCCGCATCGTGAATCGTATCGTAGATTTTGGCATCCCGGAGATTCAGCGCATCTTCCAGCAGCTTATAGGCATTGATGCGCAGGGTTCCGTAAGTGTTGGTGACAAGCGGATTGCCGCGATCCAGCGACTTGCCCGAAATGTTCCATGCACCAGAAATTTCGGAATAGGTTGCCTTAATGTCAATCCCGGCATAGTAGTTCGGTGTTTTGAACACTTCTTTCATAAACTGCGTGATGTACTCCGGCTTTACCCAGTTCGCACCCAGCCGTACTTCAATTTCTGAAGCATCCAAATCCTTGGGCTGTACCCGTTTCAGGTAGTCCACATTGATCTGATACTCTGCATGGTTCGCCGCAAAGGTTTCTGCCGTGGCTAGTTTTTCACGAACATTGCCGGACAGGTATTCATCCGAGGTTTCCCACTGCTGTGTCACAGGATTTCGGAAAATCGCTCCTGCCAATTCATCCGTGATCTCGTGTTCCGGTTTACCGCAGAGCTGCACCATAAACGGCACATCCACCTTTGCTTTTTCTCCAATGGAAAGTGCCAGGGCTTCGCTTGGCGTGTCCACCGAGGTAACAGGCTCCGGCTTACGGATGGTACGTTTGGTAAAAATATCGGCAAGTCGTTTGAGATTCTTCTCCTCATCCAGAATTTCCAGTGATGCCAGCAGACAATAGCTGCTGTCCTGTCGGAATGCCCGCTTGTTGGCCGTGCTGTTGATAAGGCCATACTGCGCCTTAAATGCGGTGTACTGCTGTTTCAGTTCATTCTGTAAAAGCTGTACTTCCGCATCCGAACCATCATGCAGCTGACAATCCAACAGCTTCCGGGTGGTTTCCCGCAGAGCGATCATGCCCAGCACCCGCTCTGCAGTTACAGCAGGCAATTCTACCTTATTCATAAAGGAATTTTCGCGGTAGTAAATCTGCCCGTCCACGTTCGTGAAGCTGAAATTTTTCACACTTGGGTCTGCCGGAATGGGTTCTTCCTGCACATCCAGTTCATCGTCGGAGATTTCCGGCTCTGTGATAGTAGCCTGGATGTTGCTGACCGCCTCTTTTAACTGCTGAGCAAGGTCTGCACCCTCGATAGGCTTGACCGTGGTTTCCTGCTTGCCGTACTGGGTGCTTTCGGTGGTGATTTTCCCCAGCACCATCTCAGGATGCTTCGCAAAATACTGGTTGATGGAATATCCCTCCGATGTTTCACCGAGATCCACCCAGTCAGCCCGCTCCACCGCTGCACGGTCACGCTTTTGCAGGAACAGAATGTCAGCCACTACGCCGGTGTTGGCATTGCGCTGAAACGCATTGTTCGGCAGTCGAATCGCACCTACCAGATCAGCACGGTTGGCAAGGTACTCACGGACAGAGGAATCCTTCTTATCCATCGTACCGCTGGACGTTACCACCGCCACCACACCACCCGGACGCACAAGGTCAAGGCTCTTGGCGATAAAATAATCGTGGATGAGAAAATTGTGGCGGTCATACCGCTTATCCGGTACTTTGTAATTACCAAACGGTACGTTACCCACAACACAGTCAAAGAAGCTGTCCGGGAACTGCATCGTTTCAAAGCCCTGCACCGCAATCTTGTTTTTCTGGTACAACTGCTGTGCAATGCGGCCTGAAATGCTGTCCAGCTCCACACCGTACATCCGAATCTTTTCCATGCTGTCCGGCACCAGACCCATGAAATTGCCGACACCACAGGACGGTTCCAGCACATTGCCTTTGGACAATCCCATATTGCCCAGAGCTTCATACATTGCCTTGATGACTGTAGGGGAAGTGTAAAACGCATTCAGGGTACTGGCACGGGCTTCCTTATACTCATCTGCCGTGAGCAGGGACTGCAGTTCGGCATACTCTTTCGACCACTCCGCATTGTTTTCATCGAACGCCTGCGGAATACCGCCCCAGCCAACATACCGGGAAAGAATCTCCTGCTCCTCCGCTGTGGCCTGCCGCTGCTCTGCATCCAGCGTTTTCAGCAGTCGAATCGCTTCCACATTGGCTTTATACTTTGTTTTCGGCCCTCCTGCGCCGAGATCATCGTCCGTAATGCGGAAGTTCATAGGCTCCTGCTTGGGCTGTGCAGGCAGTTCTATCGCACCGCTGTCCAGCGGAAGATTGTGCTGCCGCCGTGCATGGTTGACCTCTGCCGGGATCATAGGCTGCTGCGTCAGCGGTTCAAGGGCTTCCTCGGCCACCGCACGGCTGATGGCATCCGTTCGGTTCTGCACATCTGCGATCAGCTGCATCTGTTCCGGCGGGAAGTCGGGATTCAGCAGTTCTTCCAACTCGCCGCCCGATTCTGCCACCGAATAGATCACATCCATCTGCTCCGGGGAAAAATCCTCGTAAGCCACACCAGCATTGTGCAGAGCCGTAAAGACTGTGATTTCCACCGCTTCTTCCATCGGCACATCGGCCTGTTCGTACAGGTGCCGAATGTACTCCAGCGGTTCCGTTCGGAAAATCGGATACCGGGCTTCTTTCGCAAGGGTCATGTCCTGCAAGCTGACCGTTCCCTGTTCAAAGTTGACCGAATCCACGCGGAACTCCCGATCGTCCAGTTCAACGATGGTATTGACTGGCAGATATTCCTCTCTGCGGAAATACTTTGTCTGCGCATGGGTTCCATCTTCCTGCTGGCCGGACAGATAGACGCTCTCCCCCTGTTTCCAGAGCTTCATTGCCTGTAAAACCCACTGCTCACGCGGGAAACCAGATACATCTACTTTGCCAAGTGCAGTTTCTTTTTCCAGAATTTTTGTTCCCAGAAGTGCCGAAACGCGCTTTGCATCTTCACCGTAGAACTCAAAGTTTCCGTACTGCTCATAGCCGGCCAGAGCATCCGGGTAACGCTCTTTCAGCGCGTTATATTCGTTTACGGCATCCAGCGGCAGGGGCTGCAGCATCTGCTTAGAGGGCTTTACATCCACAAGAGGCGCATCCTTTTGGGGGTCCTCAACCGCTGCGGCGGTTGACTGCTCTTTCAATTGCGGCTCCTGCTCCATGAAGTCAAACATGGACATCTGCCCCTGTTCAGGAACCGCAATCTCAACAGCCCTCTTCTTTTCCGGGAAAATCGTGTACGTTCCCTCAACATACTGGTGCAGGACAGAAAGAGATTCCGCCTTGTCCTTATATTCCTCGGAATCTAGCGGCACGGACAACAGCGCCTTGTCCATCTGCTCCAGAAGTTCCGCTGCTTGTTCGAGGTCTGTCAGTTTTTCAACACGAGCCTTTCGTCCTTCTTCATGGTAAAGATCTTGCGGATAAGGCCGCTCCACGTTGTTCGGCAGATGGTGATAGAAGCCCATCACTCGCATTGCCATCCGCTCGCGCTCATAAGCAGGCATCCGGGAGTAGTCTGCCGGCTTCAAATACTCACTGTCACGGATAAGCTGGTCGATCCGGCCTGCGGCCTGATTCCAGTTCAGATGAACGCTTGCATCCGGGTTCCCGTATGAGCCACGCTCCAAAGAAATGCCCCTGCCATCGTGATCTTCGTGGGAATCGTCTGCCCCGCAGAGTGCATGGCTGCTGCCGCCGATTCCATAATGGTCTTTCAGAAAGTCTGCCCGCTCCTTCTTATCTTCATGGTTTAAGAAGAACGAATAAATTACCAGCCGACTGTCCGAATAATTGCTGCCCCGTGTGAAATAAGCGTTTATTTCATCTTCCGTAATGAACTTCTTGTACTCATTCCAGTGAAAGCCATCTCGCGCCGAGTAGTTCTGATAAGGCTTTGCAAACTGCTGGAACAGAGCCGCGACCTTATCCGGCTTATAAAAGTGCATCCGCATCAGGTCTTTATCTTCGGCGTAGGCTTCCCCCAGCGCAGATAATCTGTCGTTTAGGTCAGTCAGAAAATCCGTATCGTCCAGCAAGCCCGCCAGCCTGTCCGTCAATTCCGGGAAACCGCCCCTGAAGATTTCTGTATCCTGAAACACTGCTTCGGCAACGCCATCGGCCAAATCACGTTCCATATAAGCCAACGTCTGCGCGTGTTCCTGTAAGGCGTTCTGCCGTGCAGCGTCCAGAACCGCCTGCGGCGCATACTCCCCCTGCCGGAGCAGTTCATGGATGCGGTTGCTCACATCCTCCCATGACAAAAATGCATTGGCAATCGTACCGCCCTTTGCCGTGCTGCCTGCTGCAATACGCATTCCTAGATCATCGAACCAGACGGCATACTTTGCACCGACAATTTCAAAGCCTTTGCCGCCCGTACCATATTCGTTTTTTACGAACTCTGTGTATTCTTCCGGGGTTTTCTCAGCCATGAAATTGTAGATCAGACGCAGCTGACCTTTGCTGCTGTTGCTGCCCGTGCGCAGGATTTCATCGACCACTTCGGAATCAAGTGCAATCTCGTCCGCATACCGCGCCCGGATCGGTGCTTCAATGGCGCGGATCTGCTGTTCCACGGTCGGCAAATCAGGAAAAGAAAAAGCAGAGGCAATTTCTTCCTCTGCTTCGCTCAAATTCTGTTCCGTTGTCGGTTCAGTTAATTGTACACCAATTCCTTCAAGACGATCTCTTCTGCCATCGCCGTCAGGCTGTTCTGATGTGCTGCCCATGCCAGCGGGTCTCTCTCCTTGCTCGGTGCCGGAAACTTCTCGTTCAGGCTGTCCAGCAGGGTTTCTACCCGGCTCTCCGCTGCTTCCTCGATCTGCGCCAGATGCTGGTTCAGCCTGCCGCTCATCAGCATACTCTGATACCAGTTCTTGTGGTTCTCTTTCAGGTACGTCCTGCGCAGCATCCCGTACTTCCCGATGGTCTGCGGCTCGTCCTTCACGGCCAGATTCGGGAACAGATAATCTCCCTTGCGGTAATACGTCAACTCCATTTTCTTGTCCTCCTTTGGTCGTGTTATCTTTGATTTCACGCTTTAATGTGTTAAAGTCCGTATTGGTATTATACAAGCTGTCAACGGATTTTTCAAGCTGCTGCTTGATTTCTTTTTTGTAAATTTTCCGCATCTCTCGGCCAATGTCAAAAAGAACCGCTTCGCACTGTTCGGAAACCGCGTTGCCAAGGAACGACAGTACCGGCAGTTTGTTGAAATCCATGATACGGATAAAGTCATCATCGTCCAGCACATCCATAGGCTCCTTCCCGCAACGCCGGGAAAGCGTATAGAAGATACTGTTGGTCATCAGTTCCCGGAAGCGGACACGGATGTTATCTTCGTCCAGTTCTTCCAGAAACGTATCTGCCACCTCATAGGCCAGACCGTCCATCGCTTCATCCAGATTGTCGGCGGTCAGCTGCTGTGCCAGCTCCATCAGGGCAGTATTCATGCTGTCTGTCTGGGATAAGCCATAGGTATCTGCCAGATGGTCTAAGATAGCCTGCTCATGCTCGTGGCTGTCCAGATTCCATAAGAGCGGTGTCTTTCCGCCTCGCACTAGATGGGTGTCAGCAATATCGAACACATACCGCAGCTTGGTACGAGGTCCGGTATCATCCAGAAGCGCGATGCCTTTTGCGCCACGGTTGACCCATCGGCTCATTTTCTGATTCCAGAGTTCCAGTTCTGCGCAGGCGGTTGAATCGGGCCGCTGTGCGTGGATCAGGAGTGTATCGGTGAACGAATAGCGATACAGCCGTGCCGCCACATCCAGATAACTCATCCAGTCCTGTGGCGAGTTACTGACATACCGGGCGTTCTGCTGCGCCAATTCTCGAATATCGTTAATCTGTGGCAAGGGTCAAACCTCCTTTACGTTTTCGTTTGCATCGGTGTTTTAGGAAATTCCAGACTGTACTGTGCGCGGCCCTCTTCGACGCGCATCACAAGGTCAGCGGCGAATGTCTTATCTTTTTTCGCGGAATAAAAGTCTTTTACATGGGTGCGGCCTTTCTTTAAAAGGTCTACCACCATCTTCTTGTCCAGCGTTTTTCTCATGTTGGACAAGTATCTGCTTTCTTTCCAGAGGGCAAATTTGCAGCTGCGGTCTGCACAACAAAAGCTAAGTTTACTTTCATGTACAGGGTTTCCGCAGACCGGGCAGCTTCCTACGCTTACCTTATTATGATTGGGAGCTGCCGCGACGGTAGGAATTTGCCGGAGGTCAGCCAACATCTTATCGAGCAATCCGTGGATGCCATGCATAAAATCATAGGGCTTGATCTCGCCGCGCTCCATCCGCAGCAGGTCATTTTCCCATTTGGCTGTCATACTGGCAGATTTCAGGTAGTCCGGGATATTGCGGATCGCGGCCACACCGTCCTCCGTGGGAATCATCTGCTTGCCTTTACGCTGCACATAGCCGGCGGATACCAGCTTTTCCAGAATCGCAGCGCGCGTTGCAGGGGTTCCCAGACCTTTCTTCTCCGTGTCCTTTTCAAATTCCTTGTTGCCTGCGGTTTCCATGGCCGACAGCAGGGTATCTTCGGTGTAGACTTTCGGCGGTGAAGTAAAGCCCTGCTTTTTCTCTGCCCGTACCACCGGAATAACCATCCCCTGTTCCAGATCGTTCGGAAGTGACGCATCCTTGTTCTTCTCCGGCTCCACAAGCGGAACAGGTTTTGCCGTATAGCCGGGCTGCAGAACATCCTTATATTTTGCCGTGAAGTTCCTGCCCTGGCAGCACACGGTTACCAGCACATCCTCATAGATGAACGGCGGCTGCACAGCCTGCACCAGTTTCCAGATGATAAGCGAAAGAATCTTCTGTTTGGTTTCGGACAACTTTTCCTTATTACACTTTGCGCCCTGCATCGTCGGCAGGATCGCGTGGTGGTCTGTGACTTTGCTGTTATTGATAACGCAGCTCACATCCACAGTCTGACCATCCAGAGCCAGTACCAGAGATTCCACTGTCTTGCGCATATCCTCGGTCACAAACTGGCTGTCCGTTCTGGGATATGTCACCAGCTTTTCTTCATACAGTTCCTGCAATGCCTGCAAGGTCTGGCTTGCAGGCAGACCATAATAGCGGTTTGCTTCTCGCTGCAAGGTCGTCAGGTCATACAGCTTCGGGGGCTTCTTTTCTACCCTCTTGCGTTCGATGCTGCCGACCACCGCGCACTGCCCATCACAAGCAACCTGCATAGCATCTGCGTCCTGCTCCTGCGCCATCTGTTCCGATACCGCTACGACACCTGCGCCGGACAGTTCCACTTTATAATAGGGTTCCTTTACAAAGTTCTGGATTTTAGCCTGCCGTTCGGCCAGCATCGCCAGCGTCGGGGTCTGCACCCGGCCAATGGTCTGTTTTCTGCCGTACTTTTTCGTAAAAGCACGGGTTCCATTCATACCGATCAGCCAGTCCGCTTTTGCCCTGCACTCGGACGCTGCAAACAGATTATCATACGCCGCACCATCTTTCAGGTTTTCAAAGCCCTGCTGGATGGCGGCATCCTCCATGCTGCTGATCCATAGCCGCTTGATGGGGAGGTTGCTTCCGGCAAGAGCATACACACGCCGGAAAATTGCTTCGCCCTCGCGCCCTGCGTCGCAGGCGTTCACCACATAATCGAATTTCTTGCTGCGGAGCAGTTTACGCAGGACATTGAACTGCGGCTTCTTGGTGCTATGCACCAGCAGTTTCCACTCGACAGGGAGAATCGGCAAATCTTCAAAGCACCAGTTTTCATAGCGTTCATCGTAATGTTCCGGGGCTGCATACTCTGCCAAATGCCCCAGACACCAGCTTACCACGCAATCCCCACCCTCCAGATACCCGTCCTCCTGCCGATATGCACCGATCACTTTTGCAATGGATTTCGATACGCTCGGTTTTTCTGCAATCACCAGATATTTCAACGCTTTCTCCTTTTTGAAAAAAGCAGGGATAGCCTTTCGACTACCCCTGCATCCTTATGTTACGGTTTTCTTATGTGTCATTTTCGTTGCCGGACTGATTATCCTCGTTCACAGTCGCAAGGCTCTGGTCGGTTTCCAGATTTTCACTCTGCGGCGTTTCTTCTTTCGGCTTCGGCTTATAAATGTAGAAGTAGAAGAAAGCACCTGCACCGCCCAGTGCCGCCACGAATACCAGCAGCAGAATCTTATTCATGCCACCGCTCGATTCCTCTTTCGGTTCTTCGATTTCTACATCCGGGGTAGGTTCGGGTTTGGTTTCGGGCAGAACTACCGCAGGCGTTTCTTCTTCCTGCTTGCCGTTCCGCTCTTCATCGCCCAGAAACTCCTGCAAATCGTACTCGTCGATCATCGAGAGCATATAGACGTTCTCACTGTTCCGCGCCCGGTCAATCACCAGAAAGAACGCGTTGCCGCCCTTGGTCTTTACTGTGAAGAACTCCTTGCTGGGGTCATCTACGATGTTGTCCTCCACCTCGCCGTTGCCTGCGATGGTGAACGAGATTTTTTCTTCCTCGGTCGGTTCCTCTTCCTCGATCACCTGTGTCGGTTCCTCCATCACTTCAGTGGTGTCCACAAAGGCAAAGGCCGGTGTCGAAAAGCCCACTGCCATCAGCAGGGTCAGAATTGTGCTGGGGATAACAACTCCCAACCGTTTAAGCATCTTTTTCAATCGCTTCCTCCGTTTCTGCTTCTTCCGAAGCGTTGTTTACGGCGGTCAGGAATGTCACGTTACCCGCCTGAATGTTGTCCAGCAGAGCCAGCAGTTCGCGCCCGCCCATCTTGGTGCTGCGGATGGCACGAATGATCTCGCTGTCCTCTTCCTTTTTCTGTGCTGCCCGGATGGTTCTCAGCCGTTCTTCCAGTTCCGCAATCTGCTGCTCCGTCTTTTCGGCTTCATCCAGATATTTCTGTAATTTTTTGCCCATCGGCCCTCCTTTCAGTTGATGCGACCAAAGCCTAAGAAGTGGCTTTGCCAGTAGGTGGAATTGATGCTGGTATAGGAAATAGGGTCGCCGCAGTGGATCATCATGCCATTGCCGACATAGATTCCAACGTGCGACGCGCCAACGGTGTTATAGGTTTTCTCAAAGAAGATCAGATCGCCGGGCTGCGCATCCGCAGGAGAAACATAGCTGCACTTCCCGCGCAGACCATTGGCCGTTGTGCGTCCAACGCTCCACCCGTTGCCACAGTTATTGATGACCCAGCAGACGAAGCCGGAGCAGTCAAAACTGGTGCTTGGGGAGCTTCCGCCCCACACATACGGCATACCAAGATACTTTTCGGCTTCCTCAATCATCCTTGCAAACTTTTCATCCGAAAGGGCTTCCGAGGGAATGTCGTACTTGAAA
>ENA-OPXX01001687-OPXX01001687.1-human-gut-metagenome-genome-assembly--contig:-NODE-1687-length-14463-cov-2.324195_pt1 | contig 14463 bp, 14 predicted proteins | sample MGYA00241771_ERZ502046 | MGnify/ENA primary metagenome ERZ502046 (study PRJEB25962, sample SAMEA2042006) | human gut metagenome | biome: human gut; feature: human-associated habitat; material: faeces...
AAAAGACGCTTACGCTATGACTATCAACCTTCTTTTAAATTCCGAAGGCAAAAAAATGGGAAAAACCCAGTCCGGCGCAGTATGGCTTGATCCTGAGAAAACTTCTCCATTCGACTTCTTCCAGTACTGGAGAAACGTTGCAGACTCTGACGTATTAAAATGCATCCGTATGCTGACTTTCCTTCCATTAGAGGAGATCGATGCAATGGAAAGCTGGGAAGGTGCACAGCTCAATCAGGCAAAAGAAATCCTTGCATTCGAACTGACCAAATTAGTTCACGGGGAAGAGGAGGCAAACAAAGCAAGAGAAGCTTCCCACGCACTTTTTGCCGGTGGCGGAGATTCCGCACATATGCCAACGGTAGAGTTATCCTCTGCTGATTTTGCAGACGGCGATATGGATATCCTGTCTCTTCTCGTAAAAACAGAGCTCGCTCCATCCCGTTCCGACGCAAGACGTGCCGTAGAACAGGGCGGTGTCTCAGTTGCAGACGAGAAAGTAACCGATATCAGGACCGCTTACAATGCAGATTCCTTCGGCGCAGATGGACTTGTTGTAAAACGTGGTAAAAAGAAATTTGTGAAAGTAATCGTAAAATAATGAACTGTATCATAAGAAATGCACAAATGAGCGACTATGACTCCGTCGTCCGCATCTTAAATCAGGGGCAGGCACTTCATATAAACTGGCGTCCCGATATTTACAAACCCAATGATGCGCTTCTGCCAAAGGCAGTATTTGAGGAAATCGTAAAAGGCGATACTTTCTATATTGCAGAAAATGAAGGAAATGTGATCGGAATTTTAGAACTTATCTTCCGGCATATTGAATCTCCTGCACAGGTGACACGGGACATTGTTTTTATCGACACAATGGCGGTTGACGAACCTTACCGCGGCATGGGTGTCGGACATCTTTTCTTTGAAAAAGTAAAAGAGATAAAAGCAGAAAAAAATCTTGACGGCATTGAACTTCAGGTGAATGCAAAAAATAAAGCTGCCTACGAGATGTACTGTAATTACGGATTTACGGAAAAATCCATTAATATGGAATTACTGTAAAAACTATATTTACCTAAAAAAGGACACATACCTCTGATGCTATTACGCATTATCTGGTATGTGTCCTGGTTTTTATCTTCTTTTTATTTTATTGGTTGACATAATTTTTAATCCACTTTACTGCATAAAGAGGAATATTCGTCATCCAATCCTGCTCTCTATAATCCGACATTGATGTTCGGACTGCATAAGATGGTTGATACTTTTCACAAAAAGCTTTCAAACTCTTTGCTTTCAGATTTTCTTCCGCCTTTACTTCAATTGGAATAACAGATGTTTTTCCCTGAACTAAAAAATCAATCTCTCCCTTGGAATTTTGCGTTGAATAATAGTAAGGTATCACTCCGACATCTGATATTAACTGCTGCAATATATACTGCTCTGTCAGTGCTCCCTTAAATTCAGTAAAAATCTTATTTCCTTCTATAATCACTTTTGCATCCAGATCTGTCATCGCTATGAGCAATCCAATATCCACTAAAAAAAGCTTAAAAGCATCAAAATCAATATATGCTTTCAATGGAAGATCCGGTTTTTGAATCCGCTGTACTTTATGAATCAATCCACAATCCAATAACCATTGAATAGCCAGCTCAAAATCCTTTGCCCTGCTCCCCTCGCGTACCTGTCCATAAATATATTTTTTATTCTCTTTTGCAAGCTGCATCGGAATCGAATTCCACACAAGATTCAGTCTTGGAACAAGCTTTATTTCAGCATGTTTTGAAAAATCCTGCTGATAATAGTTAATAAGATTTTTCTGAATCGCACGAACACGATTATAATCCTTTTTTTCCGAAAAATCTTTTACCACCTCTGGCATCCCACCTACAAAATAGTATTCCCTTAAACGTTCTATATATTTTGTTTTGAACACTGTTACCATCTGCGTATCACAACTGTCTAACATGGAAACAAATTGTTTCTCTCCCATTGCGCACAAAAATTCCCTGAAATTAAGCGGATACAAATCAAGAAAATCTACCTTCCCAACTGGAAATGACGTACCTTGGTGTAATGCAACTCCAAGAAGTGATCCTGCTGCAACAATTGCATACTGAGGTGCATTTTCGTAAAAATACTTTAATGATGTAAGTGCTTTTGGTACTTCCTGAACTTCGTCGAAAATGATCAGCGTATTCTCTGCCTCAATAGAAACTCCTGTCTCAGCACTGATCGCCAAAACCAGTCTTTCAATGTCTAAATCTCCTTCGAATACCTGTTTCATACGGGCGTTATTATCAAAATTAACATAGGCTGTCTTCTCAAAATACTGTTGACCAAATGTCTTCATGATCCATGTTTTTCCGACCTGTCTTGCCCCGCGGATAATCAATGGTTTTCTATTTTCATTCTCCTTCCATTCTTTCATTCGTGATAATGCAAATCGTTCCATGAGCCTTCCTCCAACTCCTATATTCTATAAGCATCCATTAAATTATTTCCATATATCTGCATTATAAAATTGTACCCTGCTGGTGTCAACATTATTAAGGACGTAAATATGTGTTTAATCAACACTTTTAAGGACGAAAAATGTATAAATATATCATTTCTTTCGGCGAATCGATGAGATTTCCTCTCGCAGCTACCAGTTCCACATGGCAGAGTGCTCTTATTTCTTCTCTCCGCCAACCTTGCGGAAGTTATTGAAATCATTCACGACTTCCCGAACGCACCAGACCAGTGTATCGAATGCGCCCGCCTCATACAGATTGATCAGGATCATACCGACCGGGATTGCAAGGATCATCCCCACAACACTGCCAACCCTGTAACCGATGAACATGAATAACAGCGATGCAAACGGATCAAGTCCTACGGAATCGCCGATCAGCTTCGGCTGTACGATCTGGTGCACGACAAGAGAGACCACATATAAAACGATCATGCCAACCGCCATCTTGTAATCTCCGGTAAAAAGTTTGATAACCGCCCACGGACAGAGCACTGTTCCCGTTCCAAACACCGGAAGCATATCCAGAAACGCAATGCCAAAGGCGATCAGCCATGCAAAATCTACCCGGAGGATCAAAAGGCCGATCAGAAGAATGACATAAATAACGCCCATGATCTTAAACTGTGCTTTAAAATAGCCTCCTACCGCATGCACAAGCTGTTTATAGATGCGTTCTGTTTTTGCAAGAAATCCGGCAGATAAATGTTTCTCCACCCCGGTGATCAGTTTGTCTTTATCTGCAATAAAAAAATATGCTGCAAGCAGTCCTACGACTATGCCAACGATCGTATCCGGCAGGCTTTTCGCAAATTCTCCGATTGCCCCAAGCGTTGCAGAATCTGAGCTGGACACAAAATTTGTCAAAAAATCCTGAATTGCAGTTCCGATGGCGCTTAAATCCACATTCTGCGTAAATGGCAGTTTTTCCAGCAGCTGCTGCAGCTGATTGATTGCCTCGGAAAATTCGGTTCCGGCATTGGCAGACATCGTTGGCAGATACGCCATAAATGCTCCGATTCCTTTCGCAAGGACTGCCCCTGCGCCATAGCAGGCCAGCACTACCAGTCCGATGACCAGCACGATCATGATGACCGAACCATATTTCCGGTTAATTTTGATCCGTTTCTCCAGAAACTTCACCATCGGATTTGCAATCATCGCAAAAATCATTCCCACCACAAACGGCATAAAATAGATCAGCAATTTTGGAAGAAATGCGAACACAAAAATCAACAAAAACACTGCCCAAAGCAGATTGCATGCAATTTTTAAATATTTTGTCCTGAAATTGCTCATAACTTCTCTTTTTCCTCTCGATCAAAAATCTTTTCCATAGATTATTTTCCATAAATTGCTTTCTATTTTAACACATTCTTTTTTTGAAAAAAATATATTCCCGAATCTTTTATACTTTCTTTACCAAATCTTTATTTTTCCGCCATAAGAGCTGCTCCGTGTCCTACAAATAGAGTTTAAATCTTCTTTTTTACAAGAAAATGGTTTGCAGCCGTAACCCCGGCTCCTGCCAACAAAAGAAAATAGAAGTTCAGTCCCCTGCTGATCAGCATGGATGGGATCAGACTGCCCTTAGAAAATACCGGTGCAAAGACTGACCGATACATCAGTTCGGTGATTCCCTGCGCTCCCGGCAGCGGAAGCATATCCACCGCAATGTAGACCGATGCCTGTAATAGAACTACCTCCTGTATGGAAGTCCCCGCCTGTCCAAGTCCGAGATATACCATATAAGTAAGCAGAAATACACTACACCTCTGCAAAAACGTCACGGCGATGACCACTATTAATTTTCCCGGATGCTGCTTCAGCCAATCCACGGCATTTCTATAGTTTCCCGTAAATGTCTGCACCTTATCCATGCGCTGTGGATTTGCTTTCCAGATGTCGAGCCGGATAAACTGCTTTTCCACCCACGTCCAAACGACAATCATCCACTGTGGAAAAAGCATTGCGGCAAGTACAACTGCAACGGCAACCGTGTTCAGCGCAAGCCCCAGCAAATATAATGAAAAAAAGGACTGCAGCTCTGTTTTCAATGCGCCGCCGCAAAAAAGTAACATTCCGACACCTAAAACTACCAACACAAATTTATAAATTACTGCCACCGTCATAAGCACTATGGTACTGTCAGAACCTTTGTTTCCATCTTTGTTCATATAATAAAGCTGCACCGGCTGCCCACCTGTTGCGGATGGTGTGATGCCCGAATAAAAAAATCCAATAAACGAATATTGGATACAACGCCACAGAGAACATACCTTTTCTTTTCCAACAACACAGAGAACGGTTGTCTGACTGTCTGTTTTTTTTCGCATGGATGTGAGCAGATACCAGATCATGCTGCCCTCTGCGCAGACAAAAAATAACGCCAGTCCTGCCGCTGCAATCAGGTACGGAACTGACATATTTTTTACTGCCTGATAAATTTCTGACAGATTCTGTCCATGGAGTAACGTATAAAAAGTCAAAAACATAATCCCAAGAAACAAGACTGTCTGCAAGATTTTCTTTTTCATATCCACGTAGCCACCTTTCCTCTTTTTTGGACAGAACTGTTACGCAATTTTTTCAACAGCACAAACCGTTTCTTCCTGCACAGACATTTCCACTAATTCTCTCAAACTTCCTTCAAAAATCCGTTTCCGTCCAAATTTTTCCATGAAATCCTTTGGTGTCACAAGGGAAAAATGTTTTTCCCAATGACAGACGCCGTACTCCTCTAATACCCGTGCCACGTAGGAAGAACAGGTGTAATGGTTTTCCTGGTAAAATGGAATGTTCCACAAAATAAATGGTAATCCTGCAACTGCATAATGATAATGAAATCTTTCCTGCATAGCCAGACGCAGTTCCTGACGGATTGCCTCCTTTTGTGCAAGCGAACACTCAATACTACACACCATATAATCAGCCGTTGGAAACACCGTTAAGATTTTTCTTTTATCCTCTTTTTCAAATCCGGCAAACAGCGGAACCGCAGGATTTCTGCGTCCCACACTGTATGCCTCCTCAAGTTCCGCATCCATCGAAAGAACCACATGAATGTACTTCTGTTTGATGACCTGCCGTATCATTCCGGCAAAAAATCCCGGTGTATCTACAAATGCAATATAAATCTGTGCCATATCTTTATTCCTCTGTACTTTTTTCTTATCACTGGAACTGATAAATTTTTCTTGCCATGCGGTAGCCGCCGACTGTGATTTTTCCACCTAATCTTCCCGGCAGATAAGTAAGACCGCTTAAGGTAGAACATCTTAACCGGTAATAAAGTATCCTGTCATAATCCTTCACCTGCTCCCACATCCTTTTACGTTTCTGGAACGCCTCCTCTGTTTTGATCAGAAGAAGATGGATTGAAGAAATGGACAACATGATTGAAATATTGCGCATCATGTAAACGGCCAGTTTTGGATACATTTTTTTCACTTCTCTTAAATCCACACTTTTTGCAACAAGCTCTGTCACGCGGATCTGCTGGTCGATACGCTTCATCAGGACTTTCTCGTTGACCGACTGATCTTCCCTTCCAAGGTAGTAATGATACAGGTCAATATCCATGTAGTAGAGATTCTTCGCATACGGAAGCGGCTGATAGGAAAACAGGTTATCCACATAAAACGTGTTCTCCGGCAGTTTTACCCCCGACTGTCTCAATACTTTCGTCTGAAACATAAGTGCATGCATAATCAAATACTGCGATGGATGAAAATGTCCGATTGTGTTCCAGTTGCACATTTTTTCAGTTGGAAATACATTTCTGTAATTCATCGGTTTCTGGATTCCCTCATCCAGATGATCGTACACATAATTACAGATGATCAGATCCGGGAACTGTGCGACTTCAAAACTTTTTATTTTATCTAACATTTTCAGATAAGCATCACGGTCGAACCAGTCGTCGGAATCCACGACTTTATAATAAAGTCCATGCGCCAGCTCCAGCCCTTTGTTCACACCGGAACCATGACCGCCGTTTGGCTTATGCACCGCTTTTACAATGTTTGGATAAAGCATTTCGTATTCATCTGCGATCGCACCTGTCCGGTCGGAAGAACCATCGTCAATAATGAGGATCTCGACATCCTCGCCGCCCACCAAAAGTGAATCCACACATCTTCGCATATAATTTTCTGAATTGTAACATGGGATTGTAAATGTGATATATTTCATTTGGAATGACCTCCGCTATACTCTGTAACATTTTTACTGTTAACGAGTATAACGGTTCATTCTTAAAATACACATGGATTATTCTAAAGAAAAGGTAAAGATTACCTATACAAAATGTTAAATCTTCAATAATTCGATCATAAACAGCCAGACCAGTCCATAATAAGTGACCACTGCTACCAGATCATTCACGGTTGTGATAAGTGGTCCTGACGCGACCGCCGGATCGACTTTGATCTTATGGAAAAGCAGTGGGATCGTTGTTCCGACAAGGCTCGAGATCACCATCGCAAGCATTAAGGAAACTCCCACACAGCCTGAGATCAAAAACGAATAGGAAAGCGCATTTCCTTTTATGAAACACACATAGAGTCCGATAAATACAAATGCCATAATTCCAAGAAACAGTCCATTTGCAAAACCAATGCGCATCTCTTTCAAAATCAGTCCAAACTTATCTTTCCGGTTTAAATTCTCATCCATCAGCACACGGATCGTCACCGCCAGCGACTGGGTTCCAACATTTCCTGCCATATCTAAAATCAATGACTGGAAACACATCACAATCGGGATCACTGCAACGACCGTCTCAAAAATTCCGACAACCGAAGATACCACCATTCCCAAAAACAGCAGGATGATCAGCCACGGGAGACGTTTTTTCATACTCTGAAACGTTGTCTCCTCCAAATCTTCTTCTGCAGTAAGACCGGCTAACTTCGCATAGTCCTCTCCCATCTCTTCATCCACGGCTTCCACGATGTCGTAAGCTGTGATGACTCCTAAGATTTTTCCTTCCTCTGACAATACCGGAATGGAATCCTCTGCGTAGTCTTTTAACCGTTCGATACACTCACTGATTTTCTCATGTGCTCCCACATACGGATAGGAAGTCGAGATCAGATTGTCCAGATCCTGATAATCTCTTGCCACGATCAGGTCTTTTAAGTCGATTGCTCCATAATACTGCTCATTTTCATCTACTACATAGATCGTTGAGATATTATCGTTCTCTCCCGCCTGACGGATCAGCTCATGCGTAGCCTGACGGATGTTCAGATTCTTTCCTATGACGATAAAATTCGTTGTCATTTTGCTACCGATCTCATCATCTTCATAAGATAAAATCAGTTTGACATCTTTTTCCGCATCATCATCCAGCAGATCAACGATCCTGGTCTTAGTGTCCGCATCCAGATTCTCCAGAACATCGACCGCATCATCGGAATCCATCTCCGAAATGACCCTGGCGGCATTTTCCAGATTGATCTCCTGCAAATACTCTGCCGCATCCTCGGTATAGGAAAGGATTTCCGCAATATACTCCTCTCCAAGCAATGGATAGAGTTTTTTTCTTTCCTCCGGTGTCATCTGCTCCATTGCATCCGCAATGTCGCTCTCATGATAATCGGAGATTTTTTCGAGCAGTTCTTCTTTTCCAAGATTGCTTCGGAATAATGTTAATAATTCTTCTACATAAGTCGGTTCTTTTAATACTTCTTTTTGCATTTCTGCCTCCTGTTCTCCCTGAAAAAAGGGCATAAAAAACCACCGCTTTACTTCCAAGCAGCATGCGTAAGTTCCTGCTGTTATAGTTCATGACAATAGATTGTCCGCGAAGCGTGCACTCTATTGTATAGGCATGTAAACCGGTGGTTTCAGAAGGCATATTCTATTATCACAGAGGTCAGACGCCCACAGACATCTGCCCTGTGCCAAAGCATTCAGAAAATCCATCGGTTTTATTCTTTCGCCCCGCACTATCACAACTGTCCATGAATGTCACCTCCTAAAAAATTTCCATTGCTATTATATAATCGTGACCGGAAATGGTCAACTCATTTCTGCCTCATTTCTATCTGTCTTTCATAAATGCTTCGATCTCGTCCGGATCACGGATAATTGCCTCTGAGAGACACTCACAGCCGTTCTCTGTGATCAGAAGATCATCCTCGATACGGATTCCAATCTCCCATTCGTCAATGTAGAGTCCCGGTTCATCAGTAATGATGGCACCCGGTTGTAATGTTTCATTGCAAACCGCTGTGACATCATGCACATCGATTCCAAGATGATGGGATACGCCATGCATATAATAAGTATCAATCTCGTCCTCTTTTTCGATCAGACCGAGTTTCATGCAGCCTGCTGCAAGCACTTTCTTTGCAATCTCATTTAACTCTTTTAACGTCATGCCCGGTTTTGCAGTCTTTGCAACCTCACGGTTTGCAGCTAAAACAATGTCGTAAACCTGTCTCTGGCGCCTTGTGTATGTTCCGTTTACCGGATAAGTTCTTGTGATATCTGCGCAGTATCCGCGGTATTTTGCCCCGAGATCCATCAGCAGTAAAGAACCATCCTCACAAATGTCAAGGTTTGTGTCGTAGTGAAGCATGGTTCCGTTTGCACCGCTTCCTGCGATGGTAGGGAATGCAGTTCCCTCCGCTCCGTTATAGCGGATCATGTATTCAAAATCAGCCTGTGCCTGATATTCTGCCATTCCAGGCTCTAAATGTTTCATCACATACTGCAATGCTTTATCGGTAATGCCGATCGCCTCCCGCACAAGTGCTACTTCATCCCCGTCTTTTTGCATACGCAGTTCTGCGATCACCTGCGAAATATTTTTCACTGCATGTCCCGGATATTTTTCTGCAAATTCTTTTGCTTTGATCATATTGTAATCCGGCATGTCCTCAAACTGATATCTGTAACAGTCAAAATACAGGCTGTCGATATCTTCCCTCGCCATCATGCGGTCCACAGCGCCCTCAAAAGAATCTAAAAACATCACATTATCGATACCGGAAATCTCTTTTGCCTCATCCACTGTCACTTTTCTTCCGTACCAGCGCTCCTGTGTCGGGTCTGCTTCTTCGATAAATAAAATCACCTGCTCCTCTTTCAATGTCTTTTTCATCAAAAGAATCATATGGTCTCTTCTTAATCCTGTCAGATAAAAAAAGTTTCTGTCTGCCTCAAATGGTGCATATTCATCTGCACTCACATGGCTCTCAATCCCGGAAAATAAGATCAACGCTGACTGTCTCTCCATTTTCTCAAAAACCTGTTTTCTTCTCTCTGCAAAATTCATGGTTGTTCTCCTCTTTTTTCAATCATCTATTGACAGAAACTCAAATCGTATTTTCTGTCATAATAAAGGCAGGTTCTTTCATCTCTGAAAAAGCCTGCCCGAAAAACTTATTGGTTGTCACCTATGCCTCTGCGCTCATCTGGATTCTCGTTGTGATCTCTTTTACTTCAGCCATCAAAGCAGAATACATCTCCATCTCAATTCCAACCGGCGACATATGCGGATGCTCCTGTTTCATACGGTATGCCTGTACCAGTAAACTTCTCTTCACATCTTCAAGTTCTAAAAGCTGCTCTCTGCTCATAACCAATCTCCCACATAACATATTTTCATTTGCAGTGCACTATATCTCGTACGTGCGCCTCAACTATAATAGCATATATGGTAGATTTTAGCGCATGAAATTCATCGGCAAAAGTAACAATATTTTTTCTGACATTTGGCACATTTGTCTATTGCCTGAAAAATTTTCATCACTTTTTACAATTGCATCAGCGTTTGCAGTGCCTCATTTTCTACAATACATTTTCCGTGTTCTTTTATAAATGCAATTTGTCCGACCTCAGCATAACGGCAATTGTTATATTCTACAATTGTAAACGCAAATGGCCGTAATTCTTCCCTTGAAAAATGGATCAGATCCATCACAAGATAGTATTTTTGCTGGAATTTATAAAGACTGCTTGTAGGCATTTTTTCTGTAAATGGTGCCAGACGGATCAATCGCAGCATTTCATCCAGACTGGAAAACTCCAGACTAAACGGAACCGATGTCTCAAAAATTTCATTGTCCTCTTTCTGCTCAGTACCATTTGCATCTTCTGTCTCTGTCTTTTTTGCATCCTGGCTGTGCTTTGCCTTATATTTTTCGAGGAAATCATCGATAGCACTCTGTTTTTCCTCTTTATTCATCTGCCGAAATTCTGATAATTTTTCCGGTGCGAGCTGGTTCATCAGCTGTCCGACCGTATCCACAAGATTCTTAAAACTCATCTCGGAATCTCCGCCAAACGTGATCGCCATGCTGTGATCCTGCAAAAGTTCTGCCTTCACTACCGGTGAAATATTCTGCATACTGATATTGCCCTGCTCCTCTACCAGTTCCACCACCGCACGCATAAACTCCTGCGTCACCTCGGTATTTCCAATAATCTCATCAATATTGTATCCCATTTCACGGATTTCTTCTTCAGACAGTGCACATCTGATCTTATTTTCACCTAATCTCTCAATTTCCATATGTATTACCTTCTAAAACATCTTTCCGATGCTTTGCAATCCAAAAATACTTTATACCTTTCGAATGGCTTTGCATTCTTGGAATGCTGTTTCTTCTTATAAAGAATATGTTGTTATTTTCACAGCTATTATCCTATTTTTTTATGCATTTGTAAATAGGGTTTCGATTCCACATATCTGCCACAAAATAGGTCAATGCTGTCCATGTATACACGGAATAGAAAATGCCGTACTCATCAACGCCGTCCTTTAAAATTTTCTGTGCCTGCTCTTTTGTCAGAAAAGAAAAGCCGTCAAAACACTCGCTTCCCTCTGCACCGTCCTGTGACATACCTGTCAGAGTATCCCGGTTCAACACGATTTTCACAAGTGCGTTGCTCTCATCCGTCATTCCCGGTGTGCTGAAAAGACATGGATTGATCACTTCCAGTTCATCTGTATCCAAAACCTCAATTCCGGTTTCTTCTTTCAGTTCTCTTTTCGCAGTCACAAGCAATGGTTCGTCTTCCACCTTATCTGCCGGATCAATCAGTCCCGCCGGGACACTCAGCAAAAATTGTCCTGCCGGATACCGGAATTCACGATTCAGCAGGAGCTTGGGCTCACCGTTGGATGGATTCCAGATCGTGATGCAGCTCACCGCATCTGGAAGCATATTTTGAAATTCTTCCGTAGACTTCACTGCCACAAGATCATCTGCGCTCCGTCTTGTTGCATTATAGTAATGTCTGCCCTCGGCATACTGAAGATCAAATACTTTGATAAACTTTGTTTCCAATAGAGTTTTTATATTCTGTTTTTTGATTGTTGGACGCATGGCAGGCTCCTCTCTTATTCACAATTATTTACACCCGATAGCGGTTCAGGCAGGAATAAATTTCCTGAATTCTTGGGATTGCGTATCCACCGGAGATAACGCCATGCTCTGCGGCAAATACCATTCCTTCCTGCTCTAACTTTTGTTCTAACCACTGTGCCGTTTCTGAAATGGTACGCTTTCCATCCACCAGATATTCCACAGTATATTTCAAAAGCAGTCCCAGTGCCGCCGTCTGCTCGCTGTCGATCAACTGCTCGATATAGCGCAGGTCGACATTCTGTTTTCCAAGCATAAAGCCATCCACACCAAGCGTCTTTACCTTCAAGTGCTCCGGCTCGCCTTTTTTCACTTCTCCGCTCCGGTAGTCCCTGCGTTTTACCGCTCCATTCCTGTCTTTTTCCATGACACGGTGGCTATCCGGTAAAACAAATGGTTTTGCTGTCTCCTGCGCAATCGGAAATTGTCCACACAGTTCCTTCGCTTTCTCTGTGATATCCACAGGTTCGTACTGATCCATCTGGATCACAGTGTCTGCAATGTGGAAAAATGCCCCTGAACTTCCCGCAACCAGAATGGTGGAAATTCCTGCTTTTTCATACAGATCCCTTGCTCTGGACAAAAACGGTGTGATCGGCTCTTTGTCCGGACTTACTACTTTCTGCATAAAGGCATCCCTCACCATAAAATTGGTTGCTGAAGTATCCTCATCCAACAAAAGCAGTCTGCTGCCAGCCTCAATCGCTTCCACGATTCCAGCCGCCTGGGACGTGCTTCCACTCGCATCAGCAGTCGAAAAATCCTTCGTATCCCTGCCGTTTGGAAGATCATTGATAAACATGGAAATATCTACATTTTTGATAAATCTTCCATCCTCAGAGCGGAGCTTTTGTGCCGTTTCATCTGCGATCACATATTCCCTGCCATCTCCGGCAATATGATTGTATACGCCTAATTCCAACGCATTTAAAAGCGTAGATTTTCCATGATAACCGCCGCCTACGATCAGGGTGATTCCTTTGGGAACTCCCATTCCTGTAATCTTACCCCGGTGCGGCAGTTCTAATGTCACGCGCATTGTTTCCGGAGAAACAAATTTTACAGACTGCTTCATTGGCTTGGAAGAGATACCGCTCTCCCTTGGCAGCACAGAGTCATCCGCCACAATCGCAGCCAGCCCAAGTTCTGGCAGCTTCTCACGGATTGCCTGCTGATCTTCTGCCAGTTCCACAACCTCTTTTACTTTTTGCGCATTCAGATTTTTATAATAAAAAGACTGCTCCACGCACTGTGGCAGATATTCAAATAAGATTTTTTCGAGTTCTTTTGCATTGATCGTTCTTCCATTTGCAGGAAACCCGACTGCAAATCTGGCGGTAATCTCTTTTTCACTGATTTCACATGCTGTCCTCTGCAGCACTTCCTGTCCGCAGTGTGTCACTGAGATCAGCCCGCTTTTCCCGGAACCCTTCGCTTTAAAGTTAAACTGATTCACTTTTGCCGCAAAATTGCGAAGCAGCTCATCCGCTAACGCGGTTCTTGTCAGCTTATCTTTCATCGCAAATGCCGGGAATCCGGCTGACTTCGCATCCACTGTCACCCTCACATCCGACGGTGCCGCAAACGGATCGCCCTGCACATGGTCAATCGACAATATGTATTTGGGAAACTGGTAACTTCCGCGCAGGGATTTGTATAATGGGTAACTTTTATGGTCTATTGTTTTTAATTGTGATTGTAGGTCGTTGTATGATTGCATGGAGGGACTCCTTTTTGTATTGTGTTTTTATGAAATTTTTGTGCTATTTGCTCGTCTTTCTTATTTGCAAATATGTACCGCCTCTAATTAATTACTTCATTTGACTGAAAACTATGAAAAAGCATCAAATAGGTTTTCTTTATAGTATCCATGATATCATATAAATAACTTTATTGGGCAGATATTTTTATAGATATTACGGAAAGTAAGTTATTGTTCATTCAGCAGTAAAACACTTGCTGCTTTGCTGCGTAAAGAAGTGATTCACAAATGAGCAGGCTCCTTTTACGATGCAAAAACTTAAAATGAGTTTTTTTCATCTATTAGAATCACTTTTTACTTGTTTTTTGAAAGATAAAACCCTGCATAATCACTGGGATTATGCAGGGTTTACCGTTCCCTATTATAACATACCAAGTAATAACCGGGAACTACAGCTATGTGCGTTGACACAGCAACCGCAGAGGTATTATAACATACCAAGTAATAACCGGGAACTACAGCTTCTTGTGCATTTGATTTCTTTTTTCTTGTATTATAACATACCAAGTAATAACCGGGAACTACAGCCTCCTACGCTCTTTTTGGAAAGCTTTTTGGATTATAACATACCAAGTAATAACCGGGAACTACAGCTATTAGAGATAGAATAATTGAGATGCAAAGATTATAACATACCAAGTAATAACCGGGAACTACAGCCTTCTTTTTTGTCAACAATATGCACTGCTTATTATAACATACCAAGTAATAACCGGGAACTACAGCAAAGCTTGACCCGGCTACTCGAAAATTATTATTATAACATACCAAGTAATAACCGGGAACTACAGCCCCGGTTA
>ENA-OPXX01001695-OPXX01001695.1-human-gut-metagenome-genome-assembly--contig:-NODE-1695-length-14347-cov-1.840260_pt1 | contig 14347 bp, 11 predicted proteins | sample MGYA00241771_ERZ502046 | MGnify/ENA primary metagenome ERZ502046 (study PRJEB25962, sample SAMEA2042006) | human gut metagenome | biome: human gut; feature: human-associated habitat; material: faeces...
AATCTTTAAATTTATATCTAAAAAAGTATATCTTTTTTTTATCATTGCACAGTTGCAAGATGTTTTCTTGCTCTTTGCCTAATATAAGATTTATATTAGGCAATATTTCAACATCTATTATATTTACCAAATCTGTTTGATAAATATATTGTTTTCTTGCAAATAAATTTGCAGAACTCACTCCTCCGATTCTATGCTTTACACTAATAGCTTTTGCATAATATATCCTATATCCATTTCTGGCCATCTTCAAAAACACAGGCCAATCTTCTACAAGTTTATATTTCTCATTAAACCAATTTATTTCTTCTAAAAAATTCTTTCTGTACATCATACCACTAGAAGGAATAAAACATTTTTTCGACAATGCCGTAAATAAATCATTTCCTGATTTGTCGAGCAAAGCAAATTTTTTATCATATATACTATCTTCATCCTTCTGCCCCAGCATAGTCTGCATATCATAACTAAAGTCAACAGACTGCCCAACAATTGCTTTATATTCACTTTGAGCTTCCATAACCTTAACATATTTCTCAATCACATCTTTGTCATATAATTCATCATCACCCGCCAAAAGCAAAAGATATTTTGTTTTTAATTCTTGAATTGCCAGATTGACATTTTTTACAGTCCCCAGATTCTTATTATTTTTTCTAACAACTACTTCTCTTAATCTATTTCCACCAATAGACATTATTTTATTATAGGCTTCGTTTATATCAAACTCTGGTGTGCCATCATCCGAAAGAACTACTGTTATATTGTTAGCACTTTGATTTACAACAGAAAGAACTGCATTTTCCCACAATCTGCTTTTTCCATATGTTGTTATGATTATTCCAACATCAGTCATTATTTATTCCTTTAAATTTCAGTATTTTTTTTATATAATGCTTTATATTATCAAAAAGAATATAGATAGAATATTTAATATAGTAGTCAATATTTTTTTCTTCCTTTAGTGACAAAGATTTATATTTTATATAATGCTTCGCAAAAAAAGAGAAATCGTCAATGTATGGCAAAATTTCTAATTTATAACATTTTAGTAAATCATCACATAATGAAGGTGCCTTGAATGCATTGGAGTTCAAGGAACTTATACCACCATCTGCATAAAACATCGTTACCAGGTTTAAATGTTCAATTTTTATTCCATTTCTGCTTATTTTAAGCCACAATGGCCAGTCTTCTAATAGTTTATATCTCTCATCAAATTCAATATTTGAAAAGAAATTTCTTTGAAATAAAACAGACACTGCCGGGATTATATTATTTAGACACAAAACTTTAAATAATTCATTAGGCTGATACTTTTCTATAATTTTAGATCTATACTTATTCGGGTGAATATAATATGATCTCGAAAAATCTTCTGAGCAAATATCCACTAAGCTGCTTGTCACCAAACTATTTTGTCTACAAGCAAATTCATATAATGATTTCAGTGAACTGTTGCTATAAAATTTATCTCCACATGCTACAAATTTTATATAAAAACCATTCGCAAACTTTAAAACTTTATTAGCATGTTTTACAGTCCCTAAATTTTCTTCATTGACTCGTATTAGATACCTTTTTAAATTTTCTTTTCTATTTTTCTCAATAAATTTATTTATATCCTCTACATTCAGCACATCGGAGGAATCATCAGAAAGAATCAATTCGATCTCTGGATAGTCTTGGTTTAAAATGGAACTAATCGTATCTTTTAAAAATTTTTGATTCTTATATGTTAAAACAATAATGCTAATTAAAGGTAATTTATTATTCAAAAGCGGAATGATGTTTTGACCATTCTTCATATGCATCACATACTTCCTTACTTTCTCCATCCATAATTTTAATGCCTCTTTTCAACCAAATTGCTTTAGAACACAGTTCTCTAACCTGAGGTAACGAATGTGACACGAAAAGCATCGTAGTTCCATTAGACCTCAAAGTCTCCATTCGTTTATGGCATTTCTCCTGAAAAGCAGCATCTCCCACTCCTAAAATTTCATCTACGATAAGAATGTCAGGCTGAACAATTGTAGCCGCCGAAAACCCCAGCCTCGCATGCATACCAGAAGAAAAGTTTTTAATTGGTATATCCATAAACTGTTTTAATTCAGAGAAATCTACGATTTCATCATATTTTTCTTTCATAAAATTTTTACTAAAACCCATAACGGCACCATTTAAAAAAATATTTTCTCTTGCTGTCAGATCCGGATCAAATCCCGCTCCTAGTTCAATAAGAGGCGCAATGCTTCCATCAACTGTAATCTTCCCTCCTGATGGAGGATATATACCACATATACACTTTAACAATGTAGATTTTCCAGAACCATTTGCCCCCAATATACCTACAGTTTCTCCACTTTTTATTTTAAAAGAAACATCTTTTAATGCCCAAAACTCACTGTAATTAAGTTTTCCCTTTAAAAATTTCACAAGATATTCTTTTAAACTTTCAGTTCGTTCATTTGCAAGATTAAATTTCATTGACAAATGTTCTACTAAAATAATATTTTTATTCATATAACCCCTCTAAATATGCAATAAGAAATTTTTCTGAGCCTTTTTAAAAACCACATACCCACAAACCATTGAAATTGCAGCAAATCCTATACAAACAAAATTATCATATAAACTTGGCATTTCTCCATATAGTACAACCTTTCTAAAATAGGTAACTATATGATATAAAGGATTAAAATATAATAATATTTGAACTTTAGGTGGCAATATATCTATTGGATAAAACAACGGAGTTAGATAACATAAAATTTGCAGAAATATACTATAAAGATACATTATATCTCTAAAATAAACTGCTGCTGAAGATAAAATCAGGCTCATTCCCAAATTAATAAAAAATAAATATATAATCGGCAGCGGGAAGAGTAAAATAGTCCAACTAATAGTGGTTTGAGTTGCCAGCAATACAATAAGAACTGCTAACAATGAAAATGCAAAATTAACCAAGCTAGAGATTATTTTAGATAAAGGTATGATATATTTTGGTATATATACTTGTTTTATTAGTCCTGCACTTTGTATTATAGAAGGCATTGCAAGATTTGTAGATTCCGAAAAAAAATTAAACATTACTTGCCCACAGAGAAGATACATCGGGAAATTATCTATTTGAAATTTAAATATATTAGAAAACACTATCGTCAAAACAACCATCATCATTAAAGGATGTAATAATGTCCATAAATATCCAAAATATGATCTTTTATATTTTACTTTTACATCTCTTGATACAAGCTGTTCTATCAGCCATCTATATTTGAAGACATTTTTTAAAACACTATTCATAATATTTAACCCGTTACCATCTAATTAATATGATATAAATTTTTAAATCTTATTAATTATTTTACCTTCTAATATTTTTTTCAAAAACTCACCATATGAAGTTTTCCCATAAGTTTCCGCACTTTTCAGCAATTCTTCTTGACTGATCCAACCATTTCTGAAAGCTATTTCTTCCAGAACTGCAATAGGTATTCCAGTTCTTGTTTCCACTGCTTTTACAAAATCTGCTGCGTCATTCAAACTATCAACTGTACCGGTATCAAGCCATGCGTAACCACGTCCTAAAGTAACAACATTCAATTCATTCTTTTCTAAATAAATTTTATTTAAATCAGTAATTTCCAGTTCTCCGCGCGCAGATGGTTTTAAAGTTTTAGCATATCGACAAACATTACTATCATAAAAGTATAGCCCTGTCACAGCATAATTACTTTTAGGATTTGTTGGTTTCTCTTCTAAAGATACCGCTTTACCATCGGAATCAAATTCAACAATTCCAAAACGTTTCGGATCATCTACATAGTACCCAAATACAGTTGCACCTTTGGAATTTTGGGCGGCATATTGCAAGTATTTTGTCATCCCAGCACCATAAAAAATATTATCGCCTAAAATCATGGCGCAATTATCATTGCCAATAAATTCTTCTCCAATAATAAAGGCTTGTGCTAAACCATCCGGCGTTGGTTGTATTTTATAGCTTAAATTCAATCCGTACCGACTGCCATCTCCCAATAATTTTTCAAAATTGGGTATATCTTGCGGTGTAGAAATGATTAATATTTCTTTAATTCCTGCTAACATGAGTATAGATAAAGGATAAAATATCATCGGTTTATTATATACTGGCAGTAATTGCTTACTAGTTACCAGTGTAAGCGGATATAGCCTTGTGCCACTTCCGCCTGCCAAAATTATTCCTTTCAAAAAAAACACCCTTCCTATTTATTCTTTAAATTTATATATACTTGCTCCAAAATTTGACACTGTTTGCTGATATCAAATTTATTAATATTAGATTGATAATTACATGTTCTAACTTTGATACTAGCAATATCATTGATTTTTTCAACCCACTTTTCAATGCCAGATGTAATATCAGCAAAAAATACAATATTAGAGTACTTTATCTCTTTTGTAACAGTATCTGAAATCAGACTAGGTAAACTATTAGCTTGTACTTCAACACCAACAACAGGTAGGCCTTCATATAGAGATGGTAAAACAAATATGTCCATAGCATTATATAAATCTGCAACATCCCTTCTCTCACCTAAGAAAAGAATTTTATCTATTAAACCTAAATCATTTGCCTTATTCATAATAGATTTTGCTAACGGCCCATCGCCAACTAATAACAACCTTGAATCATCTTTTATATTAACTAATTTGTTGAATATCTCAATTAAGAAGCGGTGATTTTTAGTTTCTACAAATCTACCAACATGCCCTATCACGAGACAATCTTCTACTTTCAATTCACTACGCAATTTATTTCGCAAATTCAGATTAAAAGCAAATTTATTTAAATCTATAGCATTATTTACAATTGTTACTTCATTTCTGCTAATAGATTTTTTACCATAGATCCATTCAGCGGCATCCTTACCACAAGCCCAATATTGGTTAGCAAAAATTTTTGCCAATGGTCGCAAAGTGCTTTTTACCAAAGATCTAATCCCTTCAGATTTATTAGCCATAGTATGATTATGTAATATTCGAATTTTTGCACCTGCAAAATATGCTGCAAGTAATGGAAAAAAACTTAAAGAGTTTAAATTGGAATGAACTATATTATAATTTCCAATCTTTACTATCTTGTAAATTTCATATGTAAATTTAATGATATTTTCCGAATATGGCGTAACCTCATATACTACTCCTCCTAAACTGTGTATTTCATTTACATACGCCTTTTCTGCATCTTTATGTATTATAAAATCAAATTGAACTTTTTCTTTATTAATATGACGATAGTAATTCATAATCACAGATTCTACACCGCCGCTACCAACTTTTCCCATTATCTGTAGTATTCTTATAGTTTTAGCCACTATTAATACGCACCTTTTCTAAATAAAACAACTTTAAAAGTTCTGAATAACAAAACTAAGTCTATCCATATACTCCAGTTACGTACATACCAACTATCGAGCAAAACACGTTCAGAGTAATATATATCACTACGTCCGCTTACCTGCCACATTCCAGTTATACCTGGTTTTACCATTAGATAGTCACCAACATATTCACCATAGCGTTCCAGTTCTTCTTGAATTATTGGTCTTGGTCCTACAAGACTCATTTCACCTTTAAGAACGTTAAATATTTGCGGCAACTCATCCAAACTGGTTTTACGCAGAAAAGCTCCTGATTTTGTTACTCGCGGATCATTCTTCAGCTTAAAACCATGTTCCCATTCTGCTTTTACTTCAGGATCATTTTGTAATAATTCTTCCAACTTTGCTTTAGCATCTACACACATACTCCGAAACTTATAGCAAGGAAAGAGCTTCCCATTTTTACCTATACGCATATGCTTGAAGATTACTGGTCCTGGCGAGTCTTTGTATATCCATAGTGCAATAAACAATAAAAGTGGTGATATTAAAATAATCCCTATCAAAGTCACTACAAAGTCAAACATTGTTTTTATATACCTATTCAACGGCCTTGCGAGATTGTTTTTTAACCGTAATAACATCAATTTTTCATTAAACAAACTTTCTACTTCAATTCCACCCATTGGTATGCCAACAAGGTTAGGAATAATTCCCATATTTTTCACAAGTGGCTGCACTTCATAAATCAGTTGTGTCAATTTTTCTTGTTCTAATCCAGGTGCAGCTATTAAAATATTCTGAACTCCAGTCTGTCTTATGACACTTTCAACATCAGCAAAACCGCCTAAAACCGGGAATTTCTTTAAAATACTTTCTTCAACATTATTATCTTCCAGTAGTCCAATTATTCTATAGCCCATACCAGCATCACCAATAATACCATTTACAAGTAATTCTGCTGTTTTCCCAGCACCAATAATCAAAACTGGAATTTGTAGAAAATTAAAATATTCTAAATTTTTTTTTATTAGATAACGAAAAACAGTCAATAAAAAAAAAGTTAAACCCCAAAATAAAACAATGAATAATCTTGAGGCAGAATTTGTAATTTGACCTATATACAAAACAATAATTACTGCTACAGTCCCATAAATTGATGCTTGAAATAATTTCTCTATCAACTTCCAAAACTGCATTCTACGACTGTAAAGTTGTTCAACATTTATAAAAATTAAATACAACAATGGGAATACAACCCAAAAATTAAACCAAGAAATATGTAGTACCCCACCATTAGGTATTAAGAAATTATGTATAGCAAAAGCAACTTGTTCAGCGCTAACAATTGCAATATAATCTACTATAATCAAAAGTATCGGCAGTAAGAAAGATGTATATCTATCTGCTGCCGATATTTTATATTTACTAAAACTATGCAACTTTTCCACGCTCCTGCAACTATATAAAATGAATAATACGAAACAGATCGCAACGCACTTTCATTGTAATAAATTTTATAATTTTATTTTACAATCACGTTTTTATTATTGTAACACTTTTATTATAAAAAATCCATATTTGAACGCCAATAATATGGCTTTTTATTTATCAATCCTTTTAAACTCTTTCATAAATAAATATGTGTTTATTTTTTTATCTTAACATAACAAAAGATGGTAGACACTTTTTGTGTCTACCATCTTTATACTACTTCACCTTAAAGGTTACTGCTCTTTTTACATTATTCGTATTTTATTTAAATTCTACTTTTAAATGCTGTCGTTCAATCAGTCTTTGGAATTTATATTTCGGATAACCAACCATTAAAGCACCTACTATTTTTTGCTTAGCCGGTACTTCTACCAAGTCAAGCAATGGTTTATATCCGGCTATACCACAGGTTTGAATAAATCCGGCAATGGTCGTTCCCAGGCCGATAGTTGGTGCATAAAGCTCCGCATAAGCCCAAGACTGTTCTGCATTGCTAACACCAGTTGTATTTAATCTACGGGCCAATGCAAAAATCAACATCGGTGCGTTGCGGGCAATAATATCCTGACCACGCTCGCGATAAGCTCTCAATACAGTAGTAAAATATCTGCTGTTAGAACTTCCTTCTGCAATTTCCTGTTCCATCCACTGTGCTGTAGCCTCAGCAATAGCTCTGATTTTTTCCTTATCACTAATCACTATATAATACATTCCCTGTGAATTACCTGCTGTTGGCGCATAGCGACATACTTCAAGCAGTTTACGTACATCAGACTCAGTTGGTGGCTGCGGTTTAAACATACGAACTGATCGACGCATCCGCAAAAAATTATATGCAGTTTCAGCATCTAAAACAGGCATCGGCAGTGGTAATTGTTCTTCTAGCGGCACATATTTATTATCCATAGCAGCCGTTGGGCAAATAGCAACACAATGGCCGCAGCTCATACAACCTCTATCAAAATTGCATTCAGGTCCAAGCTCTCCCATTGATAAAATACATGATGGACACGCCTCTACACAAATACCACATTTTATACATTTATCATAATCAACTTTCAGTAAGTCCATCTTCTAGCACCTCAATCTTCGAAATGAATGAATTCCAATCCGCTGAAGTCAGTATAAAATTGTGCATTTTTAAAAGCTTTGGCACATAATTCTTTATCTTTATTAACAACACCGTCAGCATTGGCGATTCCCAAATAAGCACAAGCAGACTGTGCTGCAAAAGTTTGAGCATGTTCCAATAATGCCTGCTTATCAGAATCGGCAATAGTACCTTTATTGGGATAAACATCAGTAGCCACCAAAATAAAAATCAACTGCTCACCTTGCTTAGCAACTACATGTGGAATCTCACTTTTATTAGGTTGAGCGAATTCTATTTCAAAACCTTTTTCAGTAAGATGCTGCAACAATACCTGCAATCCAAACTCATGAATTTCTTGAGTATTCATTAACTCAAATGCCATGAATCATTCTCCTTTGCTATATTATAGCTTTATTATACCATAAAAAATCAAAATAACTCCAGCCAAATATTATGCATTCTTTAATGCAGCTTTATTGATATTAGAATTATTGATATAAAAAAAGCCTGCTCTATGAGCAGGCTATAAGTACTGGCTCCCCGAGTAGGACTCGAACCTACAACAACTCGGTTAACAGCCGAGTGCTCTACCGATTGAGCTATCGGGGAATAAGTCTTTCAACGAAGAACATTATATTACTCTACGATGTTATTGTCAACGTTTTTATTTAACGCGTCAGCTTGTAAATAAGAGCGTTACAAATAGCTGCAGCTACATTACTGCCACCCTTACGGCCACGAGCAACTATATAAGGAATACCCGTTTTCATAATGACTTCTTTAGATTCCACGACATTGACAAACCCAACGGGAACACCAATAACAAGCTCAGGCTTAATCCTGCCTTCTTTTACAAGTTCATCTAAGCGTACTAAAGCCGTAGGAGCGTTACCAACAGCAATAATTACAGGCCCCTCTACTTCACAAGCTTTTTCCATACAAGCAGCAGCACGTGTAGAGCCAGCTTCTTTCGCTCTTTCTGCCACATCAGCATCTGCCATAAAGCAAACCGCTTTGCCGCCAAGCTTATTTAAACCAGGTTTATTTATACCCACGCAAGCCATATTAGTATCAGTAACTATAGTAGCGCCCTTTTTTAATGCTTCTAAAGCTTTCTCTACTACACCATTCGAAAAATGCAGCGTACGTGCATAATCAAAGTCAGCAGAGGTATGAATAACCCTTTTTACAATACTAACTTTCTCTGGATCGAGCTTGATCTCCCCCAATTCTTCAGCGATAATCTCCATACTGCGTTTTTCAATATCAGCCGGTAACACATTTTGTAATTCCATATTTACTACCACCTTTCTTCAACTTATTTTTCAATTCCTACTCTTGCTGGTATACCATTATCAAAAGGATGCTTACGCTTACAAATTTCTGATACATAATCTGCTAAATCCAGCAGTGCTGCAGAAGGATTACGTCCAGATAAAACAACTTCCAAACTCTGCGGCTTATTTTTCAAAAAATCAATTAATTGTTCTTCATCAAAAACACCTGTATTACAGGCTCCTATCACTTCATCCAAAACTAATAAGCACACATCTTCCTGTTCTAATTTCATCTTGATCTTATCGAATAACAGCCTATGTTCCAGTAGCACTTCCTGTTTTTCAGCCTCTGTCATCTGAAAAGTAAATTTTTTAGTTTCTTTCCCTCTCAATACTTCAATATTCGGCAACAGTTCTAAAGACTTCAATTCTCCGGTAAGACGGCTTTTTAAAAATTGTACGAATAATACTTTATTGCCATGCCCAGCACACCGTATACTTAACCCTAGACAAGCAGTAGTTTTACCTTTTCCATTCCCGCAATAGATATGAATTAATCCATGCTCCATCTTATACACCGGCTTCCAAAATCTCATAAATTTTTTTCATATCAATATTTTCACGTATACTATTGGCCAAAATATCATACTGCTGCTTTTTATAATCATTAAAATTAATAGTTTTAATATCGTCTGGCTTCATACCCTTTTTAGCAAGCAAAGCTTCTACCACAGATTTAGCAATATCTTCACCATCAAATACTCCATGAACGTATGTACCATATATGTTCATAGTATCACTAACATTCTGAGATCCTTCTGGACTTATTTCACCTGCTTCGTGAATAGGTTTCATCAATGTCAACGATTTACCATCATCAAAATTGGTTATACCGGAATGTATCTCATAACCATAAAAAGGGCGGCCGGTTAACGCGCTGAAGATACCTTTTACTTCTCCAAAATATCCATCTACCTGAATAGTGCGTTTTTTCTCAGCAAAAATAGTTTCAACATCCAAAAGTCCTAATCCTGCAGTATCTCCGCCTTCTTCTACTCCATATGGATCCGAAAGATTCTTCCCCAACATTTGATAACCGCCGCAAATACCAAAAATTACTGTACCAGCATGAGAGCGTTTCATTATCTCAGCTTCCAATCCGTTTTGACGCATCCATTTTAAATCACCAATAGTATTTTTTGTTCCCGGAATAACAATCATATCCGGATTTTTCAACTCTGAAACCGATTGCACATAACGCAGCGATACACCTGGTATAAGTTCAAAAACATTGAAATCAGTATAATTAGACATTCTTGGAATACGGATAACAGCAATATCTACTGCCTGGACTTCTGTATGTGTAGTTAACCGTTCTGATAAACTATCCTCATCTTCAATATCAACATGCAGCATTGGTAATACACCAACAACAGGCACCCCTGTTTTCTCTTCTATCATTTTCAAACCTGGGCGCAGGATATCCACATCACCGCGGAATTTATTGACAATGATACCTTTAACCATCGCTCTTTCATCTTCCTCAAGCAACATTAAAGTTCCGTAAATAGAAGCAAAAACACCGCCTCTGTCTATATCGGCAACTAAAAGCACCGGTGCTTTTGCCATCTTTGCCATACCCATATTAACGATATCCTGTGATTTTAAATTGATTTCGGCTGGACTCCCAGCACCTTCGATAACAATCACGTCATTACTTTCGGATAATTGACCATATGCTTTCAGAATGTCAGGAATCAAATTTGTTTTAAATTTGAAGTATTCTGCCGCTGTCATTGTTCCAATAGCTTCACCATTAACAATAACCTGTGAACCTGAATCACTTGTTGGTTTCAGCAAAATAGGGTTCATCAAGGCACTTGGTTCAATGTTAGCCGCTTCTGCCTGCACAACCTGCGCTCTTCCCATTTCTGCACCATTGCGAGTAATAAATGAGTTCAATGCCATATTTTGAGATTTAAAAGGTGCTACTTTATAACCATCTTGATTAAAAACACGGCATAAACCAGCTGTCACCAAACTTTTACCGGCATTAGACATTGTTCCTTGTACCATTATAGCTTTAGCCACGCATATCACTCGCTCTCATTAAAAATGTCAGGATATCCTGATAATTATTTATTTTTACTGGTATAGCAGCAGTATTGATTTGTGCAGCAACTACAGGAACTGCATTTTTATTATGTTTGCCATTAACAGAACTTGTTACATGATCACCACAAATAACAATGCGTAAAGGTTCCTGTATATTATTTATAATTTTATCTAAAAACTCTTCATCAATAGCGCTTATAAACTCAGCTTTGCCCTGATAATCATATCTGTGTGCCGCTTCATCTGCACCGTTAAAATGCGTTACGACAAAATCATGTTCTTTCAACATATTTAAGGTCGCTGTTGCCTTGGCAGCAATATCAGTATCTACATCCGCTGTCGCTCCAGCGATTTTAGGAGCCGTTAAGTGCAATCCTTTTGCAATGCCTCTGACAATTTCTGCTTCGCAAATTGCTGCACCTTTTAGCCCATGCAAAGCTTGAAATCCAGGCAACGTTTTACGTTCTGAAGGCCCCCAGGGATAAAGCATATAACGAATTTCATCATGATTAAAACGTTCCAGTCTTTTGGCTGTGCATTCAATAAAATGCTTTAACAGCAAAGACTGCTGTTTTAATTCTCCTAAAAGCAGGTCAACATTCTTACCCATACTCTCGTGAGGCGGAGAAATAACACAGTTATCCAAAATCCTTCTGTCTTTATCTAAAATCAACAGATTACGATACATAGACAAATGCATAAATTCTATGCCCTGCCAAAACTCATCGCATGCTTTAGCTGCTTCTGCCATATTTTCTGCCGAAAGTCCCTGACCATTAAAAGATATCAGCGTATTATCTTTGTCTATTGAAACCAGGTTACAGCGTAATACCATCTCATATTCCGAAATATCCCGACCATGCGCCAACAATTCCAAATACGCTCTATTTGTTGGGAAATCCCGCTGCTGTACACCAAGCAAGCGCAAAATACAACTCAAACTTTCAGGAATGAAATCATTCTCACAAACGCTTACTTCACTGTATGTTCCCAGCTTAATAAGAGTATCGATATTTTTATGTTCAGCATATTGGAAAGGTGTCAATCCATTCAAAGCAGGAATATGATCATCACCTAAGCCATCAATAATCACCAATAATGAGCGCATTACGTCTAACTTCCTTTATCGCTTTAATTAAAGCTCGATTTGTATATCGTGTTTTTACCGCAATTCGATAATACGTTGGCCCCAAATTATGGTAATTATTACACTCTCTAATCAAAAAGCCATGCTTACGTAAAAGTTCTGCCAAATTTTCAGGTTTCTCCAATTTAAAAAATATATAATTGGCCTCAGAACCAAATGTTTTTGCTCCCAATCCTTCCAATTGTGCAGTAAGATACTGCCGTTCAACACGAATCAGCTCTTTGCTGGCCAGCAAGTAATTTTCTTCATCTAAAGCCGCAATACCAGCTGCTTGTGCCGGAATAGAAACATTCCAGTCCTGACCATTTTCATGCAGTCCTTTTATCAAAGACAAATCAGATGTCATACAATAGCCTAAACGTAAGCCTGGCATCGCATATGTTTTTGTAAATGCTTTCAATATAATAAGATTGTGATATTTGTCTAATTTTGAACATAGCGAATATGCTTTGTCGCCATCCACAAAATCCATAAAACATTCATCTAATAGCAGCTTTGTACCTGTACGGCAGCATTTTTCCAATACCTCCAGCAATAAATCTTCATCTATTAATTTCCCAGTCGGATTATTAGGATTGCATATTACGACCAAGTCTACTCTGCTATTGATTTTTTTCAGCAAATCATATCCTGCAGTAAAGTTTTTTTCTTCCTGCAATTCGTAATAAGTAAATTTACAATCAACTGTCCGCAAAGCTTTTTCATAATCAGCAAAAGTTGGAGCCAATAATACAGCACGACCAGGTTTGACTGTTAAGGCAATTTTAAATAAAACATCAGCAGCACCATTGCTTATGAAAAGATATTCTTTTTTTATATTCAAATATTTAGCTAATTTCTCTATTAGTTTCCTGCATAAAGGATCTGGATAATTAACGCAGTTTTTGATTGAATTCTTAATAGCCTCTTTTACAGACGCAGGTAAGCCTAATGGATTAACGTTTGCTGAATAATCAACAATATTTTTCCCTATGTTGTTATTTTGCTCACTGTAAATATCTCCACCATGTACAGATTTATACATATTTTCCACCCTTTAGCTTTTAATAAAAAGCTCCAGTAAATAAATTAATGCAAAAACTAAAATACTTAAAACAGCTGTCATATACATCAAATTATTAGTCTGGACGATATCTTCTGGTTCCACCTGTCTGATATCATCACCAATAGTATCTTTAGGTACCCATTTTCCAAAATAAAAATGTCCGCCGCCTAACTGGATATGAAGAGCGCCAGCAGTTACTGATTCCGTCATTGCAGAATTAGGACTTAAATGGTTGTAACGGTCACGTTTAAAAATTTTCCAGGCTTTTTTTGCATCCAAATTTAAAAGATACGCCGCAACTATCATACATATTCCAGCAACACGCGCTGGAATATAATTAGCAAAATCATCTAATTTTGCCGCACAACGCCCAAAATATAAATATTTGTCATTTTTATAGCCAACCATGGAATCCATGGTATTTATTCCTTTATAAAGAAACGCAAGCGGAGCTCCGCCGATAAACATATACAGCATTGGAGCAATAATTCCATCTGCAGTATTTTCAGCAACAGTTTCAACGGCCCCTTTAGTCACTTCTGATTTTGTAAGTTCTTTAGTATCCCGTCCAACTATCCACGAAAGTTTCATTCTAGCATCTGTTAAATCATTATTTTTTAACGCAGTATAAACTTTCATACTTTCTTCACGTAAACAACGCGTTGCAAAAATTTGATAACACATAAAAGTCTCTACAGCAAAAGCAAACCACGGATCGATTTTTTCTGCCAAAGTCAATACTATAAATGGAATACAGAACGAAAAAGTAAGCACTAATATTACTAATACAGCGCCGCCTGCCAA
>ENA-OPXX01001699-OPXX01001699.1-human-gut-metagenome-genome-assembly--contig:-NODE-1699-length-14339-cov-1.765542_pt1 | contig 14339 bp, 12 predicted proteins | sample MGYA00241771_ERZ502046 | MGnify/ENA primary metagenome ERZ502046 (study PRJEB25962, sample SAMEA2042006) | human gut metagenome | biome: human gut; feature: human-associated habitat; material: faeces...
CATGCTGCCGATATTGCCAGGGGACTGCCCCAGGCTGTAGCCTGGGATAGGGAAATGGCTGTCGCACGTAAAAATCTTGACTGGCCGGAACAGATTCGTCTGGCACTTGATCCGGTGAAGGCGCAGGCTTACCGCGATAAGAAGAATAAGGCGGAGGATGAAGCTTGTTCCATGTGCGGCGATTACTGCGCTGTCAAGATCGTGGGACAATATTTGGAAGCGCATCGGAAAAAACAATAATAACCGTAAAAAGAGGACTTACATACGTAAGTCCTCTTTTTTATTATTCTTTGTATAAATAATCCTGTACCTTGCTGTGACTGTCTTCAGGTCCGACCATAATAAAGACGTCTCCGGCTTCGAAAAGCGCATAGGGACCCGGCGAAACGATCAGCTCTTCGCCTTTGCGGATAGCGACGACGGTAACGCCGGTGCTTTGCCAGAAGTTTATTTCCGAGATCATTTGTCCCAGGAAACGACAGTCTTGAGTTATTTTTACTTCATAAGGCAAGATAGGTGATGCCAAACGGAATTTTTCAATATATTCCAGCAGCTGATGAACATTATCTAAAATATCGTCCTGTTGTTTTTTCTGTTGTTCCGATAAGGTTTCGATATTTTTTTTCAGTTCGGTAATGGTAGAAATATTGCGGAAACGGCTTACCAGCTGTGAGGCCCGTTCGGCCGAAAGCACTGTGCTGCCGCTGCCTGATTCAATGGCGACGATGCCGACATCCTGCAGCATGAACATGGCGCGGCGGATCGTTTCAGGAGAAACGGCATAATGAGCTGCAAGCATGGAGCGTCCGTAAATTTTTTCGCCGGCCTTATATTTGCCGGCAGCTATCTTGGAAGCGATATCGATAGCGATTTTCTGATAGATTGGTTCTGCTATTTTGTGTTTGTTAGCCATGGTATAGTCCTTTACAGTAAAAATTTAGTAAAAATCAACAGGCTTAAAATTTATATTTGTCTGCTGGCAAGGCGCAGCAGCAGACTCCACAAGTGGCCTGACAGGCGGCTGCGGAGATTTTCCGAAACAAACTGTTAACTGACAGCTGCAGATCTTCGCAGTGTAAAAAAGTAATTAAAGTAAATTGACAAGCTTTTATAAGTAAGTTAAACTAAAAAACAGATAGAAGCAACTCAATAATAACATAAAGTTGTCGGATTGAAAAGGGGGGAGTTTTGATGAAGAAAAAAATACTGCAGCTGTTGGGTATGGTTTTGTTTGTAGGCCTGCTGGCAGGCTGCGGCAGCAATAATGAAAAAACGGTAGTTTTTTCTGATGCCGGCTGGGACAGTGTGAAGTTTCATAACGCGGTAGCCGGTTTGATTGCAGAAAAGGCTTATGGTTTAAAAGTAGAAACGATGAACGGCTCGACGCCGATTATGGAAGCGGCGCTGGTGCGCGGTGATGTGGACGTAAATATGGAGCTCTGGACGGATAACGTTGCTACCTATCAGGCTGATAAAGCCGCTGGTGGGATAGTCGATCTGGGAATCAACTTCGATGATAATAAACAGGGCCTGTATGTACCGCGTTATGTGATCGAAGGTGATCCCCAGCGTGGCATTGCGCCGATGGCGCCTGATCTGCACAAGGTTTCTGATCTGGCCCGCTACAGTAAACTTTTTGTGGATGAAGAAAATCCTTCCAAGGGGCGTATTTACGGAGCCATCCCCGGTTGGGCGGTCGATGAAGTAATGTTTAAAAAGTATAAGCACTACGGGCTGGATAAAAATTATGTGTATTTCCGTCCAGGCAGCGAGGCGACCTTAAGCACAGCTTTTGTAACGGCTTACGAAAAAGGTTTGCCGATCGTTGGCTATAATTGGGAACCGACCTGGATCAGCGGCAAGCTGGATCTGGTGCTTTTAGAAGATGCGCCGTATAATCAGGCCGGGTTTGAAGCAGGTGAAACAGCTGCGCCATCAGTAGTTGTCATGGTATCGGCTAACAGCCGTTTTCCAAAACGGCAGCCTGAGTTTACAGAGTTCCTGAAAAAGTATCATACTTCCAGTGCTTTAACAGCGGAAGCTCTCGCTTATATTGCCGATAATAAGGCGACTTATGACCAGGCGGCCCGTTGGTTTTTACAAAAACATGATAATCTGCTTACGCAATGGCTGCCGCCCGATAAGGCCCAGACCATGCGGGCTGCGTTAAAAGAACAGTAAGGGGGCGGGCATATGACAAGTTGGTTGTTGAATTTTCCTAATATCAATCTGAATATAGCAGAACCGATAGATGAATTTGTACGTTATATCAATATTAATTACGGCGAGGTTTTTGTTGCCGCCAAAAAGATGCTCAGTATTTTTATTAACGGCATCAACGGCGCACTGGATATGATTCCATGGTGGCTGATGATTCTGCTGGTAGTTTTTGCCACCAAAAAACTGATGAACAGCTACAGAAACGGTGTCATTTACGGCGGCCTGCTGTTTATGATCGGTGCCTGCGGATATTGGCATATGATGAATGAAACTTTAGCTATCGTGATCACGGCAGTAATTTTTTCATTGCTGATCGGTTTGCCGATCGGGATAGCTCTGGCGGCGGTACGCGGCGCTGATACGATCGTGCGGCCGATACTGGACGCGATGCAGACGATGCCGACCTTTGTTTATATGATACCGGCAGTTATGCTGCTGGGACCTGGAAAGGTGCCGGCGGTTCTGGCAACAGTAGTTTATGCTGTGGTACCTGTTATCAGGTTGACCAGTCACGGTATCCGCCAGGTCGATCAGGAGGTCGTTGAGGCCTCCCGTTCGTTTGGTTCCTCCAGCTGGCAGACTTTGTTTAAGGTGCAGATACCTCAGGCGCTGCCGACGATCATGACCGGTATCAACCAGACGATGATGATGGCGGTGGCGATGGTAGTTACCTGCGCCATGATCGGTGCGAACGGACTTGGTATGGAAGTTTTGATCGCTATTAACCGTATGGAATCCGGACGCGGCATTATCGCCGGTTTTGCCATTGTTATTATTGCGATCATTATTGATCGTCTGACACAGAGCCTGGTGCAGAAGGAGGGTAAATGATGCAGGAAAAAGATACGGTTTTAGAAGTGAAAAACTTATATAAATTGTTTGGTCCCTATGACTTCCTGGATGAAAGAAAAGCTGCCTTCAAGCTGTTGGAGCTTGGAGCCAGCCGGATGGACGTTATGGAAACGACAGGTATCATGGCTGCGATCAGCGATGTTTCCTTCAGCGTCAAAAGAGGTGAGCTTTTTGTACTGATCGGTTTATCAGGTAGTGGTAAATCGACTATCGTACGCTGCCTTAATATGCTGCATAAGCCGACAAAGGGCGAAATTCTGATCGATGGCGAGGACATTACCAAATATAATGAAAAACAGCTGCAGGAGCTGCGACGTACGAAGGTTTCCATGGTCTTTCAAAACGGCGGGCTTTTAAGCCATCGCGATGTACTGGGCAACGTGGCCTATGGCTTGGAAGTACGTGGTGTCGGAAAAGAAGAACGTGAAAATAAGGCGATGGAAATGATCAATATGGTCGGGCTGACGGGTTATGAGCACGAAAAGCTCAGCAGCTTGTCAGGTGGGATGAAACAGCGTGTAGGTATAGCCAGGGCGCTTGCTAATGATCCTGATATACTTCTGATGGATGAAGCTTTTTCGGCGCTTGATCCTCTGGTCAAAAATGATCTCCAGTTTGAGCTGCTGCGGATCCAGGAACGTATGGGTAAAACTATTGTTTTCATTACACATGATATCAACGAAGCCTTTAAGCTTGGTAACAGAGTAGGGATATTGCGCGACGGCAGAATGGTGCAGATCGATACGCCGGAGCAAATGCTTGCGACCCCTGCCGATGATTATGTTAAGAAATTTATCCATAATGTCAATACAAGTAAGGTCTTTTGCGTGCGTAATATTATGTCTACGCCCAGCTGTATCGTTAAAGACAGCGACGGTGCCAATACGGCGCTTACCAGTATGCGAGCCAACGGCGTGTCCAGCGCTTATGTGGTCGGAGACCATATGAATTTCATCGGTATCGTTACCCTGGAGGGCGCTTTGGCTGTCCGTGACGGGAAAAAGACTTTCGGTGAAGCGATCATACGCGATGTGCTTCAGGTCAATGATCTGGACGCTCCCGTTGCTGATATAGTGCCTTTGGCAGCCAATGCTGCCTTTCCGCTGGCTGTGGTTGATGAAGAAAAAGTATTCCGTGGTATTATCACCAAGGCTTCTGTATTGTCTTCCTTTGTTGCCTGAAAATCAACAGATATAAAAATAAAAGAAGAGCTGCCAAAGCAGCTCTTCTTTTATTTGGTCATAAGGCTATTTTGGCGAGATGATCGCCGTCAAGCCTATAGCCGTAATTTTTGCGCGGATCCCAATAATTGACCCGTACAATGTCGCCCTCTTGTAAAGCTTTTTCCAATTCTGTGCTGTCTAAAAGCCCCTTACGGGTAATAAGATTTGTCAGAATAGTAAAGTTTTCCGCCTGTACTTCGATAGAATTAGCGATACAGTCTTTGCCGCTGTCACTGCCGTCACTTTTCAGCAGATCAAGATAAACACTGCGTCCTTTCAGATATTCGCTGATATCAAAGGCAAGCTTGTCAATGCCTTTGGCATCCTGGTCAAAAAGTCGTGGAGTTTTATTAAAAACGACCACGATGCCTGTGTGAGCTTTGGCTAAGATGTTGATTGGTTTTCCGCCGTGTTTGTTTGGTATAGTCAAGTGAGCTGTGGCAGCGTCGTTGGCTGTATCTATTTTAATCCTGGGAATACGGGCTTGAAGAGCATTTGCAATGTAGTTAACAATCGTCTGCAAATTCAACACCTCCGTAGCATTATTATAGCATTTGTCAATAAATTGAGTAGTTTTAAAAATTTACAAAATACTTGCATAATATTCACATGTATACATGCGAAGGAAATTTACAAAAGTGATTAAATAGTGTATACTAATTGTGTGAGCAAGGGTGAACTATGTCTTGCCGCACATTTATTTTGCGTATCACTGGAACCGATAAGGCCGGTTCCCATATCTTGTACTCTAATTAAAAGAAAGAAGGGGATCAAATGACAAAAATGAAAACTATGGACGGTAATACGGCAGCGGCGTATATATCTTATGCGTTCACCGATGTCGCAGCTATCTACCCTATTACCCCGTCCTCTACCATGGCCGAAGTTGTAGACGAATGGGCTGCTCAGGGTCAGAAAAATGTTTTTGGTCAAACTGTAAAAGTATTGGAAATGCAATCTGAAGCTGGTGCTGCCGGTGCCGTACACGGCTCTTTGCAGTCCGGTGCTTTAACAACAACCTACACTGCTTCGCAAGGTCTCCTTCTGATGATTCCTAATATGTACAAAATGGCAGGGGGACTGCTGCCGGGCGTGTTCCATGTTTCTGCCCGTGCTTTAGCTGCCAGCTCACTGTCTATTTTCGGCGACCACCAGGACGTTATGGCTACACGCCAGACAGGTTTTGCGCTGCTTGCTGAAAGCGGAGTCCAGGAAGTTATGGATCTGTCGGCAGTGGCCCATTTGTCTGCTATCAAAGGTCGTGTTCCTTTTATTAACTTCTTTGACGGTTTCCGTACTTCCCACGAAATTCAGAAAATAGAAACTCTGGCTTATGATGATCTGGCTAAACTGATCGATTATGATGCGGTCACTGCTTTCCGTAATCGCGGGCTCAATCCCGATAATCCGGTCGTTCGCGGCACTGCTCAAAATCCTGATATCTATTTCCAGACCCGTGAAGCTGTAAACTCTTACTATGAAGCTTTGCCCGGTATCGTTGAAGAATATATGAACGAGATCAACAAGCTGACTGGACGTAAATATGGTCTGTTCAACTATTATGGTGCTCCGGATGCGGAAGAAATCATCATCGCTATGGGCAGCGCCTGCGAAACGATCCAGACTGTTGTCGAAAAACTCAACGCTGAAGGCAGGAAGGTCGGCCTTCTGGCTGTGCATCTGTATCGTCCGTTCTCTATCAAACATTTTATGGCTGCTGTTCCTAAAACAGTTAAACGTATTGCTGTTATGGACCGTACCAAAGAACCCGGTTCCTTTGGCGAACCGTTATACATGGATGTGCGCGGCGCTTTCTACGAAGCAGAGATTTCACCGCTCATCATCGGCGGCCGTTATGGTCTGGGCAGCAAAGAGCTGACTCCGTCTGAAGTGCTGGCGGTTTTTGAAAATCTTACTGCAGCAGAACCGAAAAATAATTTCACTGTAGGCATCGTTGATGATGTTACCAATACCTCTTTGGCGGTAACCACCTCGCTGAGAAGGAAAACCCGGACACCACTCCCGCCGGAACCCACTCCTGTAAATTCTGGGGCCTGGGCAGTGACGGCACTGTCGGCGCCAACAAAAGCGCGATCAAGATCATCGGCGATCATACGGATATGTATGCGCAGGGTTACTTCTCCTACGATTCTAAAAAATCCGGTGGTATCACTGTATCGCATCTGCGCTTCGGACATGAGCCGATTCGCGCTCCGTATCTGATCACTTTTGCAGACTTTGTAGCCGTACATAATCAGTCTTATGTAGACAAATATGATGTTACCGCAGGCCTGAAAAAAGGCGGTACCTTCCTTTTGAACTGCAACTGGTCTATGGAAGAGCTGGAAACGCATCTGCCGGGCAATATCAAACGCTATATTGCTGAAAATGCTGTTAATTTCTATACTATCGACGCGGTGAAGATCGCTCAGGAAATCGGTTTGGGCGGACGTATCAACATGATCATGCAGTCAGCCTTCTTCAAACTGGCGGATATTATTCCTTTGGCTGACGCCGTCAAGTATCTGAAAGAAGCTGTCGATCATTCCTACGGACTGAAAGGCCAGGCTATTCTTGACATGAACTATGCGGCTATCGACCGCGGCGTCAATGCTATTGTGAAGATCGATGTACCTGCAGCCTGGGCTGATGCTGCTGGTGACGCCAATATCGCAGTTACCGGCAACGAATTTATCGATAATATACTGACTCCAGTCAATCGTCTGGAAGGCGATAACCTGCCTGTCAGCACCTTTAATAAAAATGTCGACGGTACTTTCCCCAGTGGCACTTCCGCTTACGAAAAACGCGGTATCGCGATCAATGTACCGGAATGGCAAATGGATAAATGTATCCAGTGTAACCAATGTTCCTTCGTTTGCCCGCATGCAGTCATCCGTCCGGTTCTGATGACAGAAGCAGAAGCTGCCAACGCTCCGCAGGGACTGGAATACAAAGATGCGATCGGAGCTAAAGAACTTAAATTCCATATGGCGATTTCACCGCTGGATTGCACCGGCTGCGGTAATTGCGCACAGGTTTGCCCGGCTAAAGAAAAAGCTCTGGTTATGAAACCTCTGGAAAGCCAATTGGCCAAAACTGCTCATTGGGATTATACTGCCCATCAGGTTACGGCCAAACCGAATCCGATGAACAAAAATACTGTCAAAGGCGTTCAGTTTGAACAGCCCTTGCTTGAGTTCTCCGGCGCCTGTGCCGGCTGCGGTGAAACTCCGTATGCCAAACTGGTTACACAGCTTGTTGGTGACCGCATGATGATCGCCAACGCTACTGGCTGTTCCTCCATCTGGGGGGCCAGTGCGCCTTCCATGCCGTATACTACTAACAGTAAAGGCCATGGCCCCAGCTGGGCAAATTCCCTTTTCGAGGATAATGCCGAATATGGTTTGGGTATGTACCTGGGTGTAAAACAATCCCGCGAGCGTGTTGCTGAAATGGTAAAAGCAGCTTTGGCTGCTGAGCTTCCGGCTGATCTGAAAGCCGCAATGCAGGATTGGCTCGATAATATGGACGTCAGCGAAGGCACTCGTGAACGTGCGGAAGCATTGACGGCTGTTTTGGAAAAATATCAGGGCCAATGCGATAAATGCGCAGCTCTGTATAAAGAAAAACAATTCTTTGTCAAACGCAGTCATTGGATCTTTGGCGGCGACGGCTGGGCCTATGACATCGGTTACGGCGGTCTGGATCATGTTCTGGCATCTGGTGAAAACGTTAACGTTATGGTTTTTGATACCGAAGTTTATTCAAATACCGGTGGTCAATCGTCCAAAGCCACACCGGCTGCAGCTATTGCCAAATTTGCTGCCAGCGGCAAAAAGACCAAGAAAAAAGATCTGGGTATGATGGCCATGAGCTATGGTTATGTTTATGTGGCCCAGATTTCTATGGGTGCCGATAAAAATCAGACTTTGAAGGCGATTGCAGAAGCGGAAGCTTATGACGGACCGTCCCTGATCATTGCTTATGCTCCGTGTATCAACCACGGATTGAAAGCGGGTATGGGCTGCAGCCAGCTGGAAGCTAAACTTGCTGTAGACTGCGGTTATTGGGCAACCTACCGTTATAACCCTGCTTTGAAAGAAAAAGGTGAGAATCCTTTCGTATTGGATTCTAAAGAGCCTACTGCTGATTTCAGAGAATTCCTTTTGGGCGAAGTTCGTTATTCTTCCCTGCTCAAACAGTATCCTGAAACAGCTGAAGCACTGTTCGCCAAAACTGAACAGGATGCTAAAGAACGTTTGAATAACTATAAACGTTTGGCTGGCAAAGCCTAAACCCTGCTGTAATAAAAATCAAACCGCCGTCAAAACCGACGGCGGTTTTTGCTTTCTGGTGTGCTGTGCAGTCTACGGCATTCAAGAGGTACTTGTTGGAACTTGACGAGAAAGCATATTTGCCGTATAATATCAAAATAGTACGGAGAGGTGGTCGAGTGGTTTAAGGCTCTGGTCTTGAAAACCAGCGAGGTGCAAGCCTCCGTGGGTTCGAATCCCACCCTCTCCGCCATATTTTTACAATAGTGTGATAAGAGGCGTCGTAATAAATATTTGCGTTGGTACTCTTGAAAAAAATATCAGGATAGTGTATACTATCCAAGTAAGTCAAACGGAGTGGTACTCAAGTGGCTGAAGAGGACGGTTTGCTAAATCGTTAGACGGGGTGACTCGTGCGTGGGTTCGAATCCCACCCACTCCGCCACTATTAAAAGTTTCAGAGCCTTCGAGATTTTTCTCGAAGGCTCTTTTTCTATGTCTGGATAAAGTTTTAAAAGTTTTTCTGGTTTAAATACGCTGTTTCTGTGTAATAAACTTATCAGAAAATGAATAGAAAAAAATTTAAAGTGGCTTTTTATGAAGAAATAGTTGAATATTTGGAAGTTAGTAATACAATGAAAACATAACTTTGTTAAGCTTGAGGGGGCGAAAATAGTGAAATCAGAAAATAATATTGTTGAGGGTGCGCTCAAGGTCCACAAACTTACCTTTTGGGAAGCTGCCATGATCATTGTCGGCGCTAACATCGGGTCCGGCATTTTAGGACTGGCCTATTCGGCCAGAAAAGCCGGCTGGCCGGTATTGATGCTGTGGCTGATCATAGCAGGATTTTTTACAACGGCGTCAATGCTGTATGTGGCTGAAACTACGTTAAGGACCAGAAAGGTCATGCAGCTGCCGGGACTTGCTAAAAAATATGTGGGCGAGCTGGGAGCCTGGCTTGTCTTTATCTCAGTGGCGGCAAATACCATTGGCTGCCTGATTGCTTATACTAATGGCAGCGGCAGGATTTTAAGCGAGATGTTCGGTCTCTCTACACAGATCGGCAGTTTGCTTTTTTCTGTTCCGGCTGTCATTGTAGTCTGGTTTGGCCTGAAAGCGACCGGCGTAGCGGAGAAAGTTATCAGCTTTGGGATGATGGCGTTGCTGGCGGTGATCATAGCAGCATCGTTTTTATCTGAGAACTCTGATTTGTCCAATGCGATTTTTACAAACTGGACTTATGCGATTCCGGTTTTCAATGTTGCGATCTTTTGTTATATCGCACAGTATGCCGTTCCTGAACTGGCAAGAGGTTTGGCTCATGATCAGCAGAAGCTGGCGCCGGCTATTGTTACGGGAATGTCGTTGACGATGGTTTTGCTGGCTTTGGTGCCGCTGGCAGTACTTTCTTTGACGGGGCCGGAAAATGTAACGCAGGTTGCAACTATTGCCTGGGGCAAGGCCTTGGGTGAATGGGCCTTTTTTACAGCCAATCTGTTTGCTCTTGCTGCGATGATGACTTCCTATTGGGCGGTTGCCGGCAGTTTTCTTACCAACATCGTGGATAAATTTAATTTTAAATCGGAGGACGATGTTAAGACCAGGCTGTTTGTTTTGGCATGTGTGGTTATTCCTCCGTTTATCTTGGCATACAGCGGCTTGGTAAGCTTTGTCGACGCTATTTATCTGGCTGGTACGTTCGGCGGTGTCATTATGTCAGTGCTTCCTGTTTTGATGCTGCGTTCGGCAAGGGAAACAGGTGATATGGAACCTTCATGGCAATGCGGCTGGATTGCGTCTGTCTGGGTGCAGTGGTCAATGATAGTTTTATTCTGCGGTGCTGCTTTGTATGCTGTTTTAGGTTTGTTTGGCCTTCTGCCTGCAGCCTGGTAAGGAGAGGACGAAAATGAAAATTTTTGCAAAAGATAAAGTCGTTTTTAACTTCAGCAAAGCGAATCAGCCGGTATATTTTGTGGAAGCTGGGGAAACGTTTTGGGTCGAAACCGATGATTGTTATAGCGGACAGATAAAAACAGAAACAGTTTTAAGACCTGATATCGATATAAGTATTATGGACTGTTCTGTAGGCCCTATCGCTGTGAGTGGGGCTGAACCGGGTGACGTTCTCTGCGTTGAGGTACTGGCTATTCAGCTGGCTGAGCAGGGGGTGATGGTTACATCTCCAGGTTTGGGAGTTCTGGGTGAAAAAATCACAGAAGCACACACTAAAATAATTCCCATCAAAAATGGTTTTGCTGAATTCAATGAAAAAATAAGACTGCCGTTAACGCCGATGATCGGAGTGCTGGGTGTTGCTCCGGCAGAAGGTAGTGTGCATTGTGCTGTTCCAGGTGATCATGGCTCTAATATGGATACCAAGCTCATTAAGGTCGGCTCCAAAGTGTACTTGCCGGTATTTGTCAGCGGGGCCAATTTGGCGTTGGGTGATCTGCATGCCTGTATGGGTGACGGCGAGCTGAGCGGGACGGGAATAGAGACAGCCGGCAGAGTATGCCTGCAGGTGGAAGTTATCAAAGACCGGAAGCTGGCACGTCCGATGCTTGAAACTCCTGATGCTGTTTACACGCTGGCCAGCAGAGCCGATATTCAGGAAGCTGTCCAAACAGCGGTGCATGATATGGTAGAATTTTTAATGCTGCAAAAAGAATTGGATTTCGCCGATGCCTACAGACTGCTGAGTGCTGCCTGTGATATTCAGATCAGCCAGTTGGTCAACGATACTATTACTGTCAGGGTAAGGGCACCTAAACTGGATCTGCAGCTGCAAACGGTGTTTTGATATAACATATAAAATCAGAGTTTAAAGAAAAAATAACCCACCTTTATTTAAAGGTGGGTTATTTATCCCAGTCCGTTGAAGCGTGACAATGTGTCGTAAACGCTGCGGGCCAGCTTCTGTTTGTAATCACTGGGCAGGGTGTTCAAAGAAGGTGTTTTGTTGATGAACAGGGTCAGCCGCTCCAGATTGGACATTTGACAGCAGTCCTTTAATAAAATATTACTGATGATTAAGGCCAACGCTGGCAGATGGTCGTCTTTTGAGCTCTGCCATTCGTAGGGGAGCGATTGTTGGACGGCGATTTCGCAAAGTTTGATGTTATCCAGCATGGTAAACCTCTCTTATTGATGTAATATTATTTTATTAAACTGTGGTATAACTATAGTATAGCATATGCAGTCCTATTTTGCTTTATTTAAGTAGACAAAAAGTAATTAATGGAATATAATTTGAACTAATACAAATATAATACTTGATTAGGTTATAACGAAATTTTTTACAGCTGTTTAAACGGATAGAAAAGATAAATTGGATGTGAATATATGTATTATTATAAATTACAGGTATTGGTTTTAACTGCGGATACTGCTCTGACAGACACAGTAAAAAAACTGGAACCGCTGGCAGGCTTTGAGTATGAAGTATTGTGCAGACAGAATTTTGATGTGGCTGTAAAAACGGCTGATGTTGTTATCTGTGATTTGCTGAATGCGGAAACACTGGAGGCTTTGCATAGATGCAAACCTGGTGCAGCAGTGGTTTTGAGCGCTGATGCTAAATTTCTGGAGCAGCTTGCGCCTGAGGATTACAATGTATTGGCTGATATTTGGGTGAAACCTTATCTGGGAACCTTTATCAGGTTTAAGCTGCGGCGGCTGTTTGAAAATATTAAAAATGTCAGAGATTGTCATTTAGCTGAAAATTATTTGAATACCACAATCAACAGTATCCCGAGCCTGATCTGGTTTAAAGATATCCGCGGCGCGCATTTAAAGGTCAATGACAGTTTCTGCCGTGCCGTTGGTAAGACGAAGGATGATGTTGAAGGCCGCGGCCACTATTATATCTGGGATATGAAAAAAGAAGAATACGAGCAGGGTGAATATATTTGTCTGGAATCGGAAGAGATCGTCCTGCAGGAAAAGAAAACCTGTATTTTCGACGAAAAGGTCAAAACTAAGCATGGAATGCGGCAGTTTAAGACTTACAAGTCACCGATTTTTGATGATAATGAACAGTTGATCGGTACTGTTGGCATCGCACACGACGTTACTGATCTGGAAAATATGGGGGCGGAGCTGGAAGTTATCCTGCGTAATCTTCCCTTTGCGGTTTTGCTGACTAACGAGGCCGGCAAGATCATCAATGCCAATGATATCTGCTCGCAGTATTTTACAGAAGGAAAAGAAGCTATGATCGGACAGGAGTATCAGCAGTGGAAGCAGCAGAATTTAGCTGATATGAGTGAGATCAACGCAAAAGGCTATGCCGATGCAAAAGTGCTTGTCGGACGGCGTGAAAAAAATCTGGAGATTTACGAAAAGCCTATTTTTGATGTTTTCGGTACGGCTGTAGGTATGCTGTGTATGTGTCGCGATGTAACTGTTGAGCGGCAGCTGGAAAAGAAAATTATTTACAGTGCCAACACCGACCAGCTGACAGATCTTTATAACCGCCGTTATTTTTATGAATATATGACACGGAATAAAATCATGTCTAAGCATGTTAACCTTTTTTATATCGACCTTGATAATTTTAAAAAGATCAACGATGAATATGGACATCAGGCCGGCGACACGGTTTTAGTAATGGTAGCCGGGCTGCTGAAGCAGACTTTCGGAGCTGAATTTATTGTCCGTGTCGGCGGCGACGAATTTCTAGCGGTAGTTTTAGGCTCGAAGACAGATGCGGAGCTGGCAATTTTGGCAGAAAGATTTTTGAGTAGTCTGCAGCAGACTATTGCCGACAATGCTAAGTTTTCCGTGCTGTCAGCCAGCATCGGCATTGCCGTTAGTAATGCGCTTACGGATGTCGATCTGCTGATACGTCAGAGTGACTCTGCCTTATACGAAGCAAAAAGAAACGGCAAGAAACAGTATAAAATATATCACAAATAACCATAAAAGCACTTTGCCTGGTATATAAAGGTAAAGTGCTTTTAGTTTTCCGGCTGATCGGAAAAAAATTATTGATTTTTTCATAATGATAATGTAATTATTATTTGTTGCAATTATTATCAATAATAGGTAAAATTAACATATAAGTAAAATATAAAAATCAAAGGAGATGTTATTATGGCAGTTGTACATGTTACTAATGAAACTTTCGAAAAAGAAGTTATGCAGGCTGAAGGGAAAGTCCTGGTAGATTTTTGGGCTTCCTGGTGTGGACCCTGTCGTATGCTGGGACCGGTTATTGATCAGCTTGGAAATGAACTGACTGACGTTAAGGTCTGCAAGATCGATGTTGATGCCAATCAGGAGCTGGCAGGTAAATACAAAGTTGAAACTATCCCGACGCTGGTTGTGCTTGAAGGCGGCAAAGAAATAAAACGTTCTGTCGGCGTACAGCCTAAACCGGCTATTTTAGCAATGCTGAAATAAATTGTAGCTGAGAAGCGGTGAAACTATGACTGAAAAACAAATTATGACTGATATTTTGATCGTCGGCGCAGGTACTGCTGGTTTGACAGCGGCAGTCTATGCTGCTCGTGCAGGGAAATCTGTTAAACTGGTCGAGCAGTATTTGCAGGGCGGGCAGATCATCAATGCTTCGCATGTAGAAAATTTTCCCGGTTTTGAATCAATTGCCGGCTTTGAATTTGCCGAAGCACTTTATAATCAGGCTGTCAAAATGGGTGCGGAAATCGTTTACGATAAAGTGACCGGACTGCAGGATTACGGCAGTCATAAAGGCGTACAGACTGAATATGGCGGCGAGCTGCTTGCGAAAGCAGTGATTCTG
>ENA-OPXX01001708-OPXX01001708.1-human-gut-metagenome-genome-assembly--contig:-NODE-1708-length-14224-cov-2.606959_pt1 | contig 14224 bp, 10 predicted proteins | sample MGYA00241771_ERZ502046 | MGnify/ENA primary metagenome ERZ502046 (study PRJEB25962, sample SAMEA2042006) | human gut metagenome | biome: human gut; feature: human-associated habitat; material: faeces...
TAATATTCCATCCTTATACACGTTATATATATAATTATTATATAGTACATATAATGCATTGCAGCATATCGATAGCCTCCGGTCCCCGGACCTCTCCTACAATGATCCGGTCCGGCCGCATCCGCAGAGACGAACGGATCAGTTCCCGGATTCCGATTTCTCTGCATCCTTCGGTATTGCCGTTACGAGTCTCTAAACGAACCAGATTCGGAAGACCCTGCAGCTGTAGTTCCGCACTGTCTTCTATGGTGATCACCCGCTCTTCCGCCGAAATATAGCCGGACAGAACATTTAGGAATGTTGTCTTACCGCTTCCCGTTCCTCCACTGACAAAAATGTTGTAGCCCGCCTTCACCAGTGTCTCCAGGAACTGGGCTGCCTCCAGCGAAATGGTTTCCAGACCGATCAGCTTCTGCATGGTGACAGGCTTGTCCGGGAATCTCCGGATCGTGACGATCGGACCATTCAGAGCAATGGGATTCATGACAATATTTACTCTGGAACCATTATTCAACCGGGCATCTACGATGGGTGACGCTTCATTGACCACGCGATTACACCCCGCCACAATCTGCTGAATGACATCCTGTAATTTTTCCACGGAATCAAAGGCTCGATCCAGTTCCCGCAGTTGTCCATCCTGTTCTACAAAAATGTGATCCATGCCGTTGATCATGATCTCTGTAACAGAGCTGTCCTCCACAAAAATCTGCAGAATATCCAGTCTTCTCAGGGAATCAAACAATTCCTTACGCAGACGTCTCCGCAATTCTACCGGGCATAACTCCAGACTTTCCTGCTCCATCAGTACTTCATCGATCGTATCCTCCACTTCTTCATCCGTATAATCTCTTCCATAATCCAGTCTTTCCTGTACCATCTGACGAAGTTTTCTTCTCTGCTCTAAATAATCCATTTGTCCTTCTCCTATTCTACTCTTCCAATGTCTCTATTTCTTTTCTCACATAATCTGCCAGTTCCCCTCTGGTATACTGTTCCATTTCCACGGGAAGTCGCTGAAAGTATGGCAAATTCAGCTTTCTGGTCTTCCCCTTTACTTCCTCTTTCTCGCATAGTGACAATAGCTGTTCATATTGATCCAGTTTACACTGTGACATCTTGTCCTCTCTGGTCAGCGTAAATACTTTGATACACATCTGCAGAACATCCAACAGCCCCTGTATGCTTTCACTCAGATCCAGAATGACATATTCGTATTTCCCCAGCTCCTCGATCCTCTGGAACAGACTTCTCCATTCTTCCCAGGTGATCCCCAACAGGTTCTGTCCGTTCCGCATGGGTGGAATATAATCCAGATTGCCTTTTCTCTGAATGACCGTCTGCATGCGAAGAGGAAATTTTCCTTCATCTCCTGCTAAAAAATAGAGCAGATCTGCCAGATCCCGGTTCTGTCTCTCCGGAAGCAATTCTATGATCCCCACATAATGTTCGAAATTCAGATACAGCGTGGGATGTTTTTCTGCCATCAGCTGTGCGAAAGTCAATGCGAACGTACTTTGAAGGCATCTGTGAACCGGAGAGTACATTCCGATAAAACGGGTCTTATATTCCGCACATAACAGCGGCATCCGTATCCCCGTCGTCTCTACATACAACGCCAACAGTTCCTTCCACACCTGTCCCGCTTCCTGATATTTGTTAATATTGGGAAACTGATGAAAGCGGAGAGTTCCGCTCTCATTTAAAATTGCCTGACATGTCGGCTGTAATGTGTTCAATGCCTCCTCACAGGAGGATTCCGCCACCACCAGCATTGTTACCTCCCCGCTTTTCTCTCCCGCCAACAGTTCTTCCGCCCTGGTATAAGTATGGATCTGCCAGGGCAATTCCTTTTGCCTCTTCAGGTATTCTGAAAAAAGCCGCGCGTATTCTTCCTCCCGGTCATACAGAACCAGAACCGGTTCCTTTTGTTCCATCAATACATTCCTCCCATATACATCAATGCACTGCAGAACACCGGTCCCGCCATGCAAATCCCTGCTCCGGCACCTTCCCGTTCTCCGGCAAAATAAAGTTTCCATCTTCCACACCGGAATACGTCCCATAAGTACTCTCCCAAATAGTACAAACGGTCTTTCATATTGCGTTCCAGATACATTTTGAAAAGTGCAATTACTGCTGCAATCATGAGCGCGAAAAACAGAAAATAAAGTACTTTATTCCAGGGAAAAAAACCGGCACAGACTCCCAACATCTTAACATCACCGGCTCCTATGGCTCCGATCCAAAAAACAAAATAAAGTAATATCGTTGTCAGTAATGCACTTGCCAGATATTCCAAAACGCCTTTGTACCCGCCGCTGATCAACCGATACCCCAGGCCTGCAAACATGCAGCATACGATCAGCCAATTGGGTATCCTGTGCGTTTTGTAATCAAAACAGCAAGCTATTGCCAAAAGTATACATAATACCCCAAATATCTCATCTCCTTCTCCTGATTTCACATTATTTTCCTGCGTATAGTCCTGTCGTCACCTTCCTCCCAACTATTCAAAATCAGTCTTCTGGTAATGCGGGATGAATCTATCCCAAAATAGAAATTCTAAAAGATCTTATAAGATGCTCTGAACAACCATCGCGATTGGTTGTAAGATGAATTATAAATGCTCACTTTCCGTCTGGCAATACCTTTTTCGTAAAAAGATAAACTTTAGTACATTTTAACAAACAGAATTGTTTTTCATATTTTCAGTCATCATGAAATACGCTATTTTACACGCTTTCCGCATGTCAAAACACCTTTTTATAATATTTCATAAATACTTAGCCCGTACAGCATCACAATGCCCGGAATTCCAAGGATTCCCGTTGTCAAAATACTTACTGCATTGATTCCAACCACTGTAGTAAATCCAAGGAAAGTCACACCCATATTAATAAAATAAATGGAAATGGTTCCCATAATGCCCCGCAATGCAAAATTGAGGAGCCACTCTGCCTTTTTCCCCAAAAAGCTTATGAGCAGCAATAATGCCGCCACTGCTATCAGCCATAATAAATTTTCCGGATGTTCCACTGTTGTTCTCGCATTCCCGACAATTCTTTATCCTAATCTATTCCTCTTTCCGTGTAAAAATGTCTTCCGTTTTCCTCCATGTCAGGTATATTTTTCCTTTTTTGTTCCTATACTGTTAGCAGAAAGGACGGTTAATGTTATGAAAATCTTTTTTAGTCAGGCAGATGCCTCCCCGGAAATCATTGAAGAGGATTTCTCTCCCATAGATCTGAAAGAATCCATAAGAAAAACCCGCCAGGCGTTGGAAATCGCCTATGCGGGTTTCGATAATGCTTTGGAAAGTGATCTCATTGACAGTTATATTTATGAAATCAATGCGTTACAAAAAAGGTATCAGCATCTCACAGAGCTGGCCGCTCTGCAGCCGGCGGATCGGGAAAAAAATCTATATCAACATTCCCCGATTCGTGCCCTGGTCAGCCATGTTTTCGGTTAACTGGTTCCTGCCGTAAGTCAGTCCGGCATATACTGTCTGAGAATTGTTCATCACCGGGCCGGAAGTATCCTGATCCTGGATCTGCCTGTACGCATCGCAGAGAGGTGCGATCACTTTGCGAATCTCTTCCAATATTGTGCGGTCTCTGCGGACTTCACATACAGCAAGTCTGCGAAGGCAGAACAGGTACAGTCTGGAAAGCTCTCCTGCCGGACTGTATTCTCTGTGCAGAGAGTTCAGGAGCTCTTTGATACATCCCCTGGCTCTGTGAACAGCTTCCACCAGTCCGGCATCATCTGCTGCCTGCTCTCCGTCTGCCAGATATTGTAAGGTCATTTCATACAGGATCACGATCAACTGCGTGGAATTCGCCTGTGTAATCCGAAGTGTAAATTGTTGTTTGCATTCTTTTGTCATTCTGCCATGTCCTCTTATTCAGAACTTTCCTACTGTAACAGCTGCAGTACCTGAGACGGTCTCTCGTTGGCCTGTGCCAGCATGGAGGTTCCTGCCTGTGCCAGGATCTGATAAGTCGTATAAGAAGTCATTTCTTCCGCCATATCTACATCCATGATACGGGAATATGCGGAAGTCATATTTTCGCTGGTAATATCCAGACTGTTGATCGTAGATTCCAGACGGTTCTGGAATGCACCCAGTCTGCCTCGAACGGAAGATACATATTTGATGGCGCCGTCTACGCGATCAATGGCATCGTCCGCACCTTCTGCAGTGCTGACATCAACATTCTCAATTCCCATATTTTGCAGGGAAACAGCCGGAATATTTACTTCCAGCACCTGATGCTCATTGGCTCCGATCTGTAAACGCATAGCGCCGATACCTGTGGCATTGATCTTCAGATCCTGAACCGTTGTTCCTGTCTGTGCTCCATTCAAAGTTCCGCTCACATCAAGGCGCATCTCAAATCCGTTTTCTCCGGTGATAGTCAAAAGATCATCCTTCAACTCAGTCTTTAGTGTCTTCGCATCCGGGAAACCATCTCCAAACGTCACATCTCCGTTCAGCACAATATTGCCGTCCGCATCCTTTGTCAGCGGTATAGACTTTATGGTATATTCTTTTACCGGCACGTCGGTAGAATAGTAGTTCACCTTAACTTCCTGCTTGTTGGTATATCCCTTCAGATCGTACTCCCCATTCAGCAGTTTCTGTCCGTTGAACTCTGTTACGTCAGAAATTCTGGTGATTTCCTCTTTCAGTTGCTTTACTTCATCCTGTACGGTAGCCCGGTCATCATCCGTCATTATACCATTGGCAGCCTTAACGGAGAGCTCATTGATTCGCTGCAGCATCTCACTGATCTCGGTCATGGCGCCATCTGCAATCTCGATAATGGATACGCCGTCGCTGGCATTCTGGTTTGCCACGGACAGACCCTCGATCTGGGCATTCATACGTTTGGACATTGCCAGTCCTGCCGGATTATCCTTTGCATGATTGATCTTTAATCCGGAAGAAAGTCTCTCTAATGATTTGGACAGCAGGTCATCATTGGTAGATAAGGCATTGTTGGATAACATTGCCGATACATTGTAATTAATTCTCATGTTTTGTTACTCCTTACTTTCCGCTGCTGTCTGCGACAGCCTGCAGGAATCCTTTTGCCAGGCGGTACAGTTGCGCCGCATCTGCCCGGCTCTCTATTGTTTCTGCATTTTGCGCCTCACCGGCAGCCATCCTTGTCATATCCCGGGAGCTGACAACAGAAAGCTTTTTCGCTTTCCAGTCTGCAGAGGTATCTGTCTGAATCCATTCAAGGAATATATCGGAGGTCTTTTCCAGTTTCGTAACCTCTTCCGGGGTATTTCCTACGAGATAACCTTCGATGTGTTCTCCGTTGACCTGTAAATGCGCTTCCAGCTGTTCGTCTCCCGTATCTACCCGGATATCCACAGCCGAGGTCTCTCCGGTTCCCTGCTGTAGGGTAAGATGCACTCCTGCCAGCTGGTCTCCCAGATACATCGGTAGGAAATACTCCTGCCTGTTCTGAAGATTTCCTGCAAGGCGCAGCTGTTTGTGTACCAGCTGTAACTGTTTCACATCCAGATGGCTCTCTGCCTGTTCCAGACTGATCGTCTCTGTCTCCTGTAAAGCATCCTGAAGCATGGTCCGGTAATCATCTGCAAAATTCTGCTGATCCAGTTGTTCCCACAATCCGGAGGCTTCTGTTCCGGCAGGCTCCTCTCCGGTTGCCGCCACAGGTATTTCTTTCTCTTTGTTGTATTTCTTACGATAGCGTTGCAGGTCGCTGAACAGTTCCGCCGGATCCTCCAGCAGAGCCTGAGCTGCCAGCAGGTTAGAAGTACTGGTATTTACCTCTCCCCTTTCCAACATTTGTGCTGCTCCCGGTTCGGTCTCTACCGCTTCCCGCATCTGCTGCAGACATTCCTGATAATATGCGTCTCTGCTCTCAGCGTCTTCTGACACATCTGTCAATATTTCTTTTGCCATCCCTACAGAAATCTGCTCTGAAATATTGTTCTCCGATAAACGTACTTCCTGTGTCAGTCCGGTATCATCCGACACTTTCCAGTCCATATGGGAGGTTCTTCTGCTCCTGGAAGCTGCCAGGAGTGTGGAAAATTGCAATTCTGCGCCGATATTTACCACCGCGCCTACTGCGGCACCATCTTCTCTCTCAATCTGGTGTACCATACGATAGATACCGATATAAGCTTTCCGCTCATTCTCCGTGATATCTTTCTTTTGTTCCAGCTGATACAGGAAACGGCTGTAGTCCTCCGCCTCTTCCTCATAACTCTGAGGATTTTCGGCAAAATAGGACTCCAGTTCCCCAAAAGTCTTCTCCAACGGATTTACGCCGTCCCGGATCATCTGTAATACATTCTTCGGTGTCAGTTTCTCAATCACTGCAGTGACCTGTTTGTCTGCTTCTTTGACTCTCTCGATATTTTCTGCAGTAATCTCCATCCGGTTATACGCGAGGATGCGGACCGCCCGCTGGTTCTCCAGTGTTTTATCCAATGACATATCTGTCAGAATGTCATCTACATTGGAAAATGCCTTGCGGATGCTGTCCCCCAGATCTCTTCTGGGGGCTGTCATCAGTGTCTCATAACGTTCATTTGCTTCTGTATAGGCCGTCTGCAACGCCTTACCTTCGCTGTGAAATTCTGCCACGGTCTCCTGAGAAACTTTCTGTTCCAGGCTATAGGGTCCCAACACGCTGACCGGCAGTCCCGGCAGTTCGTTTGTCACCTGTACGGTCTGTGTATAGGTCTCATATTTTGCCACGGCATCCGCATCGTTGGGGAAATACTTATCCGCAACTTCTGCCTCCGCTCTACGCAGTGCTTCGATCAGCTGCTCCATAGGGGCCGTATCAATGGAAAAATCACTCTGTAAGAGTTTCACATTCACTTCCGCTGTCATGCGCAGCCGGATCTCTTCCAGTTGTTTTCTGGCCGCCAGATTCTCCGCCGTGACATCCCATTTTGCATCCGAGAACCAGTCCTGTACCATTTCTGTGGCTTTCTCGTATATATTTTCCTGCCGTGCCAGATTCGCATGAACAGGGGATTTCCCCTCCGCGAGTGCCGATGCCGCTGCCTGTGCAAAAGCATCCTCACTGACGGGATAGTCAATCGTATCCAGTTCTGCCAGCTGCTGCAGGGTATCCGTTGTCAGTGGCAAACCTGCTCCCACCAGCCACTGCGCTTTCTGGCGATTCTCATCATTGACCGGCAGGCCGGCATCCGTGATCACCTTATCCATCTGGTCCTGCAATTCCTGCGGTACGGTATTCTGCTGTACTTTCGCACCGCTGTTCTCTGCCACATACAAGTTCCAGATCTCCGGCTCCAATCCATTATCTACAAGATACCCGACCTCGCCTTCCTGGGGCTGCTGCAGAGAAGATGCCAGCTCCCAGGCGGTTTTTAATTCATCTACATTTTCAGGAGTCAGAGGTATATCCGTTGCCCGGAACTGTTCTTCAATACTTTGTGCCAGTGTATCGCTGCCCACAGCTGCCGCCAGGGTGTCCAGATCTATGTCGTCCGTGTATCCGGCAATGTTCTGTCCGGAACGCACCAGTTCTGCTTTGATCCTGTCCACGATGGTAACTGCGGTATCCTGATCCAGTTCTCTGGGGTCAAATCCGTCCTCACAAGCCTTCGCATAATCCTCCTGGGACATAGTATGTGACAGTAGTGTCATGTAATCCTGCTGTAATGCCACATTGGTGTTCCCGGCATCCTGCTGCAGTTCAATCAGGGATTTTCCCTTATTATTCTCTTCATTTCCCACAGGCATTGGGATCTGCCCACTCTCGTATACGGCTCCAAAAGTATTTGCATTCACACTTTTTTTATTGCGCTGTATTTTATCTCTGCCCCAGGTATTTTTCTCCGTCTGGATACTTTCTGTTCTATTTTCTGTATCAGTTACCGTCTGATTCTGAAATGTTATCTTCACGCTTGTCGTCCTTCCTGGTAATAACTCTTGAAATAACTATTCAGAGACTCATTCGCAAAATCGCTCTTTCAGAGCTTTCCTTTTGCCCATTGAGGCTATATCGCCCTATAAATATCACTAAATCCTCTTACGAATGCAAGCATTCAAAGAGGCCTTAGTGATATTTACATGTCTCTGAATCGTTAAGAAAAAAGATGAGTGCACCTTTTGGTCACACTCATCTTTTATTTCGGTCGTTTCTTATAATTTCTTAACCGGACTTAGAACAGAAATACAGCAGCTCCATAAGGGGGCAGATCAAAGCTGATAGAATAATCCTTGTAATGGTAAGGCTTTTTCTCTGCCATGATCTCTGCGGGAATCTCATTGCCCCAGCCGCCAAAACGTTCCTCATCACTGTTGAGCAGCAGCTTATATTTCTTCTTTTTCGGCACGGGTACGGTATAATTCTCCCATTTCATCGGAGTCATATTCAATACAAACAGCAGATTGTTCTTGCCGCTGGAACCTTTTCTCACAAAGCAATAGGTGCTGTGTTCTGCATCATCCGCATTCATCCACTCGAAACCGTCCCAGGTATTGTCGATCTCATACATTGCAGGATACTTGCGGTACAGTTCCAACAGTTCCTTTACATAGGTATGTACGCCCTGATTCAGCTTCTCACCTAACAGATACCAGTCCAGTTCGCGCTCTTCACTCCACTCACGCTCCTGTCCGAAATCCTGTCCCATGAACAGCAACTTTTTGCCGGAATGTCCGAACATGTAGGTATAGCCCACACGCAGATTTGCGTATTTATCCGCAGTATAACCTGGCATCTTATTTACCATGGAACACTTCAGATGTACCACTTCGTCATGAGACAGGGGCAGAATGTAGTTCTCACTGTCATTGTAGCTCATGGCAAAGGTCATAGCGTAATGATTGCCCTTACGATACAGAGGATCCAGCTTCATGTATTCACAGAAATCATGCATCCAGCCCATATTCCATTTAAAGGAGAAGCCTAATCCCTCGCCTCCGATATCACTGGTCACATTCGGCCACGCCGTGGATTCCTCGGCAATTGTCACAAATCCGGGATACGTTCCACGGATGACAGAATTCAGATGGTGGAAGAACTCAATGGCCTCCAGATTCTTGTTGCCACCGAATTTATTCGGCAGCCACTCACCTTCTTTTTTACCATAATCCAGATATAGCATGGATGCCACCGCATCTACACGGATGCCGTCCACATGGAACTCTCTGAGCCAGAACAAGGCATTGGCTACCAGGAAGTTCTTTACTTCATTTTTGCCGTAATTGAAGATTTTGGTTCCCCATTCGGGATGCTCTCCCAGACGGGGATCGGGATGTTCAAAAATGCACTGACCGTCAAATTCAGCCAAGCCATGGGCATCAGTTGCAAAATGCGCAGGTACCCAGTCCAGAATCACGCCGACTCCGGCCTTGTGCAGTTCGTTGATCAGGTACATGAAATCTTTCGGCGTTCCGTAACGGGAAGTCGGTGCATAGTAGCCGGTCACCTGATATCCCCAGGAACCGTCAAACGGATGCTCTGCAATACCCATCAGTTCTACATGGGTATACTTCATCTCCTTCAGATATTCTATGATCCGGTCCGCAAACTCCCGGTAATTGTAGAATCCTTCGGCGGTACCGTTGTTAGGATGCTTCATAAAAGAACCGATATGGCATTCGTAGATCGCCATAGGCTCTTTATTCATATCCTTTTTGTCCCGGGCTTCCATCCACTTGGAATCTCTCCAGTCAAAGCCTGTAATATCGGTAACGATAGATGCAGTGCCCGGCCGGTACTCCGCATAATTGGCAAAAGGATCGGCTTTGTAGAGCTTTCTGCCATCCCTTGCATAGATCAGGAACTTATACATCGTTCCCTCTTCCACGCCGGGAATGAACAGCCCCCAGATACCGCCTTCTCCCAGCTTCTGCATGGGATGGGATTCCTCATTCCATTCATTGAATGTGCCAATGACATTCACCTGTGCTGCATTTGGTGCCCATACTCCGAAATAGACTCCCTGCACGCCGTCTTCCACCGACAGATGTGCACCCAGTTTTTTGTAAATATCATAATGGGTCCCCTGGGCAAAAAGATACTGATCTGCTTCGGAAATAAATACCTTCTCCTTCGTCATGGCCGCGCCTCCCACTATACAAAGTCTTTCTCGGTGAGGATGATCATATCCTCATCGTCATATCTCTTGGCGAACAGTACATCGAAGAAATGCTTCAATGTCTTTTTATTTGCATGAGCGATCGCTTCATCCACGATCTGCTTTACATCCACTACCGTAACCACATGATCTATCGTCTGCATATCTTCGATTCTGGTATGTAACGCCAGCTCTCCGAGTTCGTCAATAGAGTATTCCATCTCCCGTGCATACTGTTTGCCGAATGCCACCAGCGTGTTATTGCTGAGGGCTTCCACATCCATTCGTGCGGTAAAGCACTCTCTCAATTTTTCATGTTTCTCGAGGAATTTATCAATATCCCTCTTCGTATCTTCCAGAATAATTACGATTCCCTGACTCTCCTGCTGCAATGCCTTGTGAAGTACATTTGCCGTAGCATCGTTCATTTCGGATGCCTTGCAAATGATCAGCGCGCCGTTTTTCAGCTTGGATAAGGTATCTGCAGTATCCTTTTTATTCAATGCATGTCCAGAGATTTTTGCCACTTTTCCGGAGAAATTGCTGTCGGTTGCCTGAATTTCGCGAACCATGTTCTTCGCCAGAGATAAGGTATCCATACCCTCTTCTCCAGTGATGATCACGTTGCCGGTGTAGGCTGCCAGACTGATATTATCAATGGCCTTGACTAACTGCTCTCTGGCAGATCTGCTCTGGATAAAGGGTGCGTACAGTTCTCTCTCTTCTCTGGTAAGCGCACGAACCTTTGCTTTGTCTCGCTCTACTGCGGGGCGCTCCGGCTGTTCCGGTGCTTCCCCGGCTTCCGGCGTTTCCTCAGCCGTCAGCTCTATCTCTTCCCTGGCTGTTTCCTCATCTACCGATTCTACTGCTTCCGCCGTGGGCTCCTCTACAGGCTCGTCATCCATTGCTCCTTCCGGTTCTGCCTGTTCCTCGTCTACGATTTCTTCCTGCTCATAGATTTCTGCTTCCGGTTCCGCAGGTTCCTCAAATTCTTCTGCTTCCGGCTCATATGCAGGTTCTTCCGCGAGTTCTTCTACAGTATCCTCTTCCGGAAGCTCTTCTACAGGCTCTTGTTCCGCTTCCTCTGCAGGAGCAGCCTCCGTCAGTTCTTCCACGGGTTCCTCTGTGGCAGGCTCTTCCGTGATCTCTTCCAGCTCTTCTACCTCATCGGTATCTGTTGTATCTTCTGCCACGGTATCTGCCGTGTCCGCAGCTTTTTCTTTTTCCAGTTTTTCCAGCAATCCGTCTCTTACCGCCTGTTCAAACTCCGTGAACATGGCTCCGGTCTGCTGTAATACATGTTGGCGAACCTCTTCTTCTCTCTTCTCCAGGTTCTCCTTCTTCTTGCGTTCCCACTCTGCCAGAATATCCTCGATATTCATCTGGCCGGTGATCTGTTTCTCAATGCTCTCTGCCTCCGGCATTACCAGGCTGATCTGACCGTCGGATTCCTGTGCCAGCACATCGGCCAGTTCCTTGGGTGGCTCTACGGGAGCTTCCGGTACTTTCTGTGCTTCCGGTTCCTTCACGATTTCCTGTACTTCCGGTGTCTTCTGTACTTCGGATAGCTCCGGTACTACATCGGTTCTTCTTGCAACAACAGGCTCTTCCGGCAGAATCTCTTCCGTCTCTACCTGGGGCACCTGTGACAGATCGCCGATTTCTCCAGTCTCCCCAAAGAATACTTCCGAGCTCTCCATCTGCTCCGTCTCCGGCTCCAGATCGTCTTCACTGACATCTGCGATCTCCGGATAGTCCAGAGACTCCGTATCGGAATCCCCGGGATCGATCATGGGTGCCACGATAGAACGGGTAATGGAATCCGAAGTCTCCTTCGCATGGTCCTCACTCAGTACCTCCCGCAGGCCTGCTGCCAGTTCTGCCTGTAGATTAATCGTATTATATTGTCCCACATCCATGGTCTTCACATGAATGTCGAAATCATCTTCCGCCGGCTGCGCGGGTGCCTGCTGGGGCTGTACCGGCTGCACCGTTTCATAGCCTCTGGTGTCACCGGTCACCTGCTCGTAGGTTTCCTCCTGTACATAACCCTGATTCGGCTCATAGCCTCCGTCCTGTACATAACCCTGATTCGGGTCATAACTTCCATCCTGTGCATAGCCCTGGTTCGGGTCATAACTTCCGCCCTGTGCATAGCCCTGATTCGGGTCGTAACTTCCGTCTTGCACATAGCCCTGATTCGGATCATAAGTTTCGTTCTGTCCATAACCGGGATCCTGCGCATAATTCTGAGAATACTGCTGCGTACCGGGTGCGTCAAAACGATGATCGTATTTTTCCTGCTGTTCCGGTGTTAGCGGCTGATGGAGCATTTTCAGCTCCATTGCCTTGATAACGTATTTGCCCTCGCCAAACCAAAGGATCAGCTCATCACATTCCTCTACACATCTGGCAGCAAGTCCTACTCTATGATATAGATAAGCCAACTCATATGCCCATTTTTCTCTGTAATCTCTCTTTTTCAGTTCTTCCAGAACAGCAATGCGCTCTTCCAGACTGACATCCTGCGCCTCATATAATTTGTACTGCAAAATATATCTGCCGGGATCCTTGGGCGCTACCTGCACAAACTCTTTGTAATACTCGATAGCCTGTACATACTCTTCCATTTTAATGGAAAGTTCGCACAGAGAATAGCAGATCGTCCTTCCTCCCGGACGGCGTTCATATGCCAGAAGCAGCATATCTCTGGCATCCTCGTATCTTCGATTGATCTTGTAAAGGTCACTGATGGTGCACAGCATCATAACACTTTTGACTCTGCGCCAGTCAATGGTATCCGCAATCTCCGCAGCCTGCGCATACTCCCCACGGCTGATCAGGTCTTTGATTTCTTCCGCTCTTAATTTATATTCACTCTTATCCAAGGTATTTCGCTCCCTTAACCTTTTCTTATCCTAAGCTTCTCATTTCCCCGGGTATACTACCCCACTTTTTTCTTATTCAGTGTACCATAGTACCCATTGATATGTCAAAATCAAACTGGGTAAAATGTATGGAAATCTCCCCTTCGGAATACTACCCACGAAAGTGGGATGACTTCTTGGGCTTTTGACGTTTTTTCGCCTGTCGGATTGCTTCTTTGCGTCGGTTCCGAAGGTCCTGATCCACCGAACGATACCGGGATCTGGAACGATTTCTTCTGCGGTTAAATCTCCAGGTCAGGCGGGTACTGCGGTGGGCAAAATGATAATTCTTGAAAAACGTACGTAATAACAGTGCAAGGAAGATCAATACCGCAATTCCCACGATACAGAAAAATACTTTTACCACATTAATGAAAATAACCGCAGGACCGCCGGAAGTGCTGTTTTCCTCCTCCGGGGATGTCTCCTGTGCAACCGTTGGAATTCCACCATTGTTTCCGGTGTTATCTCCTGCTGTTTCGGTTGTCTCTGTATTGTCTGCCTCTGTGGTCGTTGTGCCTGACTGCGTTTCATCGGTTGCACCGCTTTCCTCTGCAGACTCCGTGGTCTCTGCCGTATTTTCCCGGAAGACACTACTGCCCTTTTCCGCTGCCGTAAAGTCCAGGGATGCCGTTCCCAGTGCCACATCATTGTAAGTATAAGTGATCACAGCCACCTGTCCTGGTTCTGTATTATCATAGGAAATACTGGACACCGCATCCTGAAAGGTGATGGTGTTCGGCAAAGTGATGCTGTCCGTCTGGTTCAGTTCCAGAATCGGTTTGGAGTTGCCGAAAATATCATTCCCACTGTAAAAAGATCCTGCATTCTCGATATTATACTTGGTCTCTGTCTGAGAAATGTTCACTCTCTGAAAATTGCTGAAACCATAATCAAACAGAGTGATTGTATCTTCATAGTAATTCGGATTTTCGTCTTTCATGACCACACAGATCAGCTTCATGCCGTCTTTTTCCGCACAGGACACCAGTGTACTGCGGGCAACATCGGTGTAACCGGTCTTACAGCCTACCAGATACGGATATGCATATTTACCGCCGGGGATCAGTTCCATCTTGTTGACTTCCATAATATCATCTGGCTGGCGTTCCGACGGCAAAATGTGCAGCATATGTGTCATTGTCATTTTACACAGCGCTTCGTTGGCAAAAAAAGCT
>ENA-OPXX01001718-OPXX01001718.1-human-gut-metagenome-genome-assembly--contig:-NODE-1718-length-14147-cov-2.123687_pt1 | contig 14147 bp, 8 predicted proteins | sample MGYA00241771_ERZ502046 | MGnify/ENA primary metagenome ERZ502046 (study PRJEB25962, sample SAMEA2042006) | human gut metagenome | biome: human gut; feature: human-associated habitat; material: faeces...
TTCCTATGCACTTAGTATATAATTTGCGGACCGCATTTGTCAAGTGTTACTGCATATATTTTTTAAAAAAATTTCAATTCTTTAATTTTATCCAATTTTCCTTTAAAATCATGCAGATTTTCTACTGTGCCAGATCTCAAAGTGTATTGAATTACATAGTTGTTGCAACGTCAACTAAGCCTTTAAACTTCAGCTCGTTTAAAGGCTCTTTCTAATATTCAGTTTCTCATCTTATGCCATTCTAACCTCCATTTCTTCTTCTCGGAAGGCTTTATAGACTTCTCCTGCAGTCTTTCCATCAAACATTTTTCTGGCATAGTCATTCATCCATGTTTCGATTTCTTTCACTTCTTTTCTGGTTATATGGTCAAAGTTGACTCCTTTCGGGTAGAAGCGTCTTATAAAACGATTCTGATTTTCGTTTCTGGCACGTTCACAGGAACGATATGCATGACAATAATATACTGTAGTTCTTTTCTTTTTATTTCTTCTTGAGCGTTCTATCCCATCAAAATCACTAAATTCCATCCCATTATCCACAGTTATTGACTTAAATGTTTCTCTGAACTTTTTCTCTCCCATCTCACGTTCCAACCGATCCAACGCACGAACCACTTCATTTGAAGTATGATCTTTTAACGGCTCAACAATTTCCTTCAGACTTTTCCTTTCAGTAAGAACCAAGAAAGTCTTTTTTGATTTTCCTTGAGGACCTACAACACTATCCATTTCCCAGTGTCCGATTGTCTCCCTATTATTTATCTCTTCTGGACGTTGATCTATACTCGTTCCAACACTTGCCCGTTTTTGCTTTTTTATCTTATGATTTTTTCTTTTCTTTTTTCTTGGCATTGGCATATCAGCCATTGTTATATTGTAGAACATGCCCGATCGAACATAATTATACAGCGTACTCAGACACACATCTGTATCAAAAGTCAAGTTTTCACGACGAATATCATATAAAGCCACCTGCAGAGATTTCTTTTCTTCCAAGATTTTCCGTTCAATATATTCAACAAATTCATAGTCCTTGCCTAATTTTAGTCCTTTGCCATGTGCAAGTTTGTTTTTATCACATTTTTCTTGTGCAATATCAGAGCTATAGCGTTCTTCCTCTATCCATTCACTATTTCTATGTATATATTTTCCACGCTGTAATTCTCTCCATATAGAAGAATAATTCTTCTGTAACTGTTCTGCTATCTGTGTTATAGTTCGACCTGCTCTTCGTAATGCTTCAATCTGTATACGCTCATATTCTGTAATATGTTTATATTTTTTCTTTTCCATATAAAACCGCACCAACCTTTATACATAATAATTATTAATACAAAAATACGTGTATACAAAATACTATGTATTATATTGATTTTCAATGGTCTTTTTTCACATATTCTCATTCCAATTTTTGGTAGTGTTTACATGTACTATACAGGGTGACTCCTGAATTTAATGGAAATGAATTGGTGTGCCGTGGTGTTCTGATGGAGGCGAAATCTGTGGAAGATAACGGAGAAGGGATCGAATTCTGCGTATATGTCTACAATGTGCAGCCAGGTGTAACAATTAATTACGAAACAGGTGATAGTTGTCTTGGGGATAGTAATTCTGTTGTGACGGATATACCTGCCACCAGTGGTGCGTCAAATAACAATGATGCAAGTAATAGCAGTTCTACTGATTCAGACGTAACAAACTCTACGGCTATAACCGAGACTTATATCATCAATGAGAATACTCACAAATTTCATAAACCATCCTGCTCTAGCGTTTCCAAGATGAACGAAGCAAATAAGAAAGAATATACTGGAGACAAAAATAAATTGATCAGTGAAGGATATGAAGCATGCAAAAATTGTAATCCTTAGCGAAAAGAAAGCCCCAAGGGAAATCCCAAGGGGCTTTTAAAATTCATTCAGAAAGCAAAAAAATCATCCAATTTGCTTTTGCAATAAAATACAATATCACTCTTGTCGATGCGTGGAATCAATGAAAATGGTACATAGTATTTCTTTAACAAGGTATTTCCAGATTTAACCATCGGTCCAAGAGTATCTTCCAACGGTGTCTGCTTCCAGATGGAATCTTCCCCTGCAATGTTAATACTGCTACCAAGTAGTTTTGATACATTTATAAAACTGGTAGGACTTGTCTAAAGAAAAATTGCATCGGCTTAAATACCAGTCATCATTTGCGTACCAATTGAAATAATTGTTTTCACTATATTCATTCCACGTTGTTTCATCACTTGTATAAATGAGCGTTCCATTTACACGGACACTATTGTCTTCCAATAGTTGACGGAATTCTTCCAAATGCTCTTCCTTTTGCGGATCATCAGAATCGCATTTTACAAGAATTGTAACGGATAGCACAGTATCTTTATCTTGTAAGATTTCATCATAGGTCATTCCCATGCCCATATCCAAAGGGAAAGTGGATGAATCAACCATGAAAATTACTTTTGCATTTGGATAAATCTGATCAGTGAATCGCTGCAAATCTTCCTGAAATCTACTTTTATATTTATAAGCCATATAATCATCATAATAGGTCATGCCATTATCGGTTTCTCTTTGGTAGACCTCGATCTCAACACCAGGCATAGATTCACAGGTAACATACGCATTTTTATTGTTGCTCCCATATTTCTCCCATGACCAAGCTTTAAATGTAAATTCTTCACCATACTTTTGTTGTAAGACAGAAAGAATGTTGATTTCTTCTTTCGTTTTAACATATTTAAAAGGGTTAAATTTGTTGGAATGTGACCGGTCCATTAGATTAAGAATCTGGATTTTATATCCATGATCTGCAAGAGGTTTTCCCACTGATTTAAGTGTCGTTCCCGATGGATCTGTCACAATATAGGATGCATTCATTTGGAGAATGTTTTCTTTTATTTTTTTCTTTTGGCTCATATAGTCTCCTTTCATATGAATCAGAATTTTGAATGTCACAACAAGAATATGATATTTGCATTTTTCATAAAAAGATCAGATTGCCATTCGGCTGCTGTGACTTTAAGCGAAAGAATATTTTTCACGAATTCTAACGCATCTTTCTCTGAATCCAGAGAATATGTTTTCGGTTCCTGCTGCTCAATATCTTCAAAAGGTTCGGCAAATTATTTCAGATCATCATCAACATCTGGAAACAATAATTCCGTTCCCCTTGTTTTGCTACGGATATAAGCTGTTACTCCGGTGAAAATACCGGCAAGGCCCACATTCCTTACTATATTCTATAATATTTCCTGGTTGCAACTTAAGAAGTCTTCATCGCTTCCTTCTTTTTATTCCGTTTTGGACTTGGTATTCTTCCACCCATTCTCTCCACGACTTCGGGATTTCATCAATATTATCTTTAATTATTTGATACGTCCAAGAATTTCTTTTGTATAGCATGAATCACTAACAATGCCGATCAACCCCCTCCGACCATGATCAGCTCTATTTTTAGTGTATTTATCTTTATTTAGTAATATTCTATTTTTTCCTTATCTGTTGGTTCTACTTCCAATATATCTCCAGGTTGACACTTAAGCATGATACACAAAATATTTAATGTGCTTGTATTTATATTCTCACCTCTTCGTATTTTAGTCATGGTGGCTTCACTGATCCATTTGTTTTTTCTTATAAGACTGGTTGTATACCCTCTATTAGACAATTCCTTTACAACATCAATTTTGTATTTTATCACCGTTATAGTCTCCTTCCTATTGTAATCTCATTATATATTATCGTTTAAAATAGCACAAGAAAAATATTTTTACAATACACTATTTTTAGTGTTGACATGCACTATTTTTAGTGGTATTATAAATACATAAAGAACAGGGAAATAAAAATATTGAAAAAACGAAAGGAATTAAAGTCATGAAAAAAACAATAGATTTTATAATTATAATATTATTAATCGCAACACTAAGTTCAGCAGCAACACGAATATACATGATCAATACAGCTCAACCAGACCGACCATGTAAGATTACTTGGAGTGGCGAAACAACAACATATGATCAAAACAATTGACAATCCGACCAATACACCCATCTTTCAATTATAGCCCCATGAGATAACAGGGGCTATAATTGGTGAAATCCTATTACTCTCCCACAATCATTGCATAAACTGATATGCCCTGCGATACTGATTCATTTTTTCTACTGGAAATGTAAAGTAGGATTTTACTTCTTCTTCAGTAAGTCCATTCTCCAATCCAAGCAAGATTTCATTTAATTGATCTTCCGTAAGTCGCTCTGCATACCGCTGAATACACTGATTGATTGTTCCGGACAAATCCCATTCATCCTCTTGCTTTTCCTCAACAACTCCTTCTGTACCGAAATTCGGTACAACGGAAATATTGTCTTGTGTTGATTGTTCTTCCATTTCTATTGCTTTTTCTTGTAATCCAGTATCTTTCTTACTTTGTTCAAACATTTGAATCAGTTCTTCTTCTGTCGGAGTAGGATTTGTATCAAAATTCAAATATAGGAAATCTTCTTCATTTATTTCACAGACTTTAATGCTTCTATCCGTCTTTTCAGCTTCTTTGTAAAACTCCACATCTTTTTTATCAAGCACCTGGAAATCCTGTTTGTTCCGGATTGTTCGATAGGTCATTGTTTTTGGATTGTACACAACACGTACAGGATGTTTATAGCCTGTCTTTCCTGCGAGCCGTTTAGATTCTTTCCATACTGCTGTATCAAACGGAAGGTTCTTCCAGTCCATAATCGGATACTGACCTTCCATAAAGATAAGGCATTTCTTGCGATTCATTCTTTTTACTTCACCCGGAGTCATCAGTCCTCTTCCGGCTCTCTGATTATTAAGACTTGAATTTCCATGAACACCCGTAGTAACTCCATCATTTCTTGTATCAATTGTCATTTCGCCTAGAAGTTTTGATATGTACTCATGTGTTGAAAATGCTGCAGGTCCTGATCCCAGGTAGATCATTACAGCACAGTTATCCAGGAATACCTCCCATTTATCTTGTGGGAAGATTGCTTTAATTTGAGCGATCGACTGAAGGATAGGAACAATAGACATATTTCTGCTTCGTATTGTTCCCATCAAGACTTCTGTATTTGTTGGTTTTGGTCCTGCATAGAACTCGTCTGCCCACAATCTGACGTGGATCGGCAGACTTCCATTACATTTATGGTCTGCAATTCGGATCAAAACATCAAATAATTGCGTGTAAAACATAGAAATCAAGAAATTGAACGATTGATCATTATCCGGCATGACAAGAAACAATGCTGTTTTCTTATTCGGGTTACCATCCACACCCAACCCAAGACTTGGAATATCAATATCATCATCCTCAAATAATCGTTTTAATGCAGATGTCTCGCATAATCTCAACATTGCATTTACCATAATAATGATGGAACGTACCGTCTCTGCAGCACCTTCTTTTAATTTTCGGTAATCTCGGACTGGTGGATAATCATCGCCATGTGAATCTGCAAGCCTATCCATCTCAACTTGCAATTCTGTTTTATCATCCTCTTCATTACCGACATGCTTCGATTCCATATTAACAAGTTTTAATATATTGTTGAGTGTCGGTTTCCGATTCTCTTCTTTTGCCGTAAGCCATTCATGAAAGAACATTGCCTGCAGATACAGTGCAACACCATCGTCCCAGAACGGGTCACCTTTCATTGCATCCGGCGGCTTGACTGATGCCTGCATATTGGTAATCAGTCGAATCACATCTGTTTCTTTCTCCAGGTATGCCATTGGATTATAGCGGTCTGACTCTTCCGGATTAATCAAATTGAAGGCTTTTACTGTTACTCCATAAGCCTTCAAATAATTACCATGTTTTCTCAATAGATCACCCTTAATATCAAGTATCACATTTGTCATTCCGGCTAATAATATATTCGGTGTTAATACTGAGGTTGTTTTATAAGAACCAGAACCTCCAATTACAAGCATATTCATATTCGACAGAGCATTATTGGACACTGCAATCCTTTCACTCAAATAAGTATTATTCTTCTCATTCTTAGAATCTCTTAATGTTTTACTTAATTTATTTACATCTGCCCATTGTTCTGAACCGTTCTCCACTCCAAAATGATAGTTTCGATTCTGATCCAGATAATAGGCTATAAACATGATCCAGGCTATAAAGACAATTCCCATAAAAGCAGGTGTCTTATTTGTCCACCAGTTTCGTAACGGATGCATTACAATATACAATAATTTTTCCTGGTAATTTGACATGGTGACACCATCTAATTTCATCAATCCACAGCCAAAATACGCTCCAATGATCAATATTACAAGAATAATAAGGAAGATTCCCCATGGAGTTTTTCTTTTTTCAATCATCTGTTCTCCCTCCGGATTATCTTGCTTTCAAAGGCGGTTTCGGAGATTTTACAGGTTTCTTACGAGCTGTATTTTCAACTGTTTTTCCTGCTTTATTCTGTGATCGATCTGTTGCTTTCTGCTCTCTTTCCGACAGATTATAATGCTTCTCATATAATTCACTCGCAAATGGACGTCGTTCGAGTTTAATAGGAAGCTTCAAGCCTTTATCATACATCAATGGCTTTTTATCTTTCTCCAAAAATGCCGTATAGTATTTTGAATCGACAGAATGGAATACTTGATCTCCTGGAATCACCAAATATTGTACATTTTCTCCAAAAGTTCCCGGTATTCTGCTAACAAAATACTTTTCTTCTCTGAAAGATTTAATTGCTTCCTTGTCTAATTGGTTTACTAATGTATCCGGATCAATTGTAAATTTTTGATACATTTGATTTTCTTCGTAATCCTCATATGTCATATTTCCTTCATCTAAAGCTATTTTAGGAGCAGACGACTTTTCTTTTTCATATTTTTGATTTGCTTCCTTCACTTTTTCATCCCCGGTATTGATGTATTCCTCTGTAGACATTTTTCCCGTATTCTGATAGGTAGACATATCAATCATATTTAGATCTGGAACTTTTTCTCCTCGTTGAAGCATATCTTTCTGATACAATTGATACCAGTGTTGTACTTTCGGGATATCACTGTTTGCTACAATAATCTGTATATTTCCATCCCCGATCTTTAAATCTGGTAATACACTATAATTTATTTTTAATTTGTCAAAATCTTCTTTATACACCTCCTCTTTCCCTTCAAATGGTACACTAAATATACTTGTTTTTCCTTCTGTAAATGCATTCAAACTTTCTTCCGTTCTTTCTCCTCCAACCATTTTTTTGTTTAAATACCTCTTATACCATAGATCAAAAATATTTTCATCATCTCTGCATACTGCAATCTGTATATAGTTATCAGCCTTATTTAGATCCGGCATTTCATAGAAGCGTACTCCTTTTTTCTTTAGGTCCGCAAATTCCTCGATATCCTCTAATTTAATATCATCTCCTGTTTGATCAATCGGAATATTAAATACATCAAAGTTTCCTTCTGTTCGTTTGGCAAAATTTTGAAAGTCTTTAAATTCCCTTTTGTCAATGATTTCCTCCTTCACCATTCTGGCAAGAAACTGCACAATTTTTGCAAGCCCTTTCGTTGCTATTTTCATAATTGGATCTGCAAACATGGTAGCCTTTTTGATCACCATCAAGACTTCTTCCGCATCTCTGTATTCTTCGTTCATTTCTCCACTCCTGTCAATTATTTTTCTTCATGATTTTTACTCATATTTGATGGATTGTACCGAAATTCGGTACAATCATAATTTCGGTGAAACTGCTTTTACCTGTTTTCTCTGCTTTGATTCTGTTTTCACCTCTGGTAATACAGATATATCCTTCTTTTCTTTTTCCTGCATTGGAATATTATATTTTTCCATAAAGCCCTTAAAGTATGCTGTATTTTCTTTGATTTCTCCTAGCATCTTCCGGATTTCTTCCATCTCTGATTTAATCTGTTCTAATTCTTTGTTTGATTCAATCATAATTTTTCTCCTTTATCGTGTACCGAATTTCGGTACATTATGTCTTGACTGTAGTTTATTGATTCCTTCCACTATCTGTTGTTCCTCGATTTGCTCTTCTTCAATAACCGGACTATTTGTCTCATCCATGTTGAGTAGTGCATTTAACTCCGATAACCGTTCGTTTTTTTCTTTTAAATCTGCTTCTTTAGAAAATGGCTTCTGTACTTCCACTTTTGCATCCTCCAACTGTGATTCCAGTGTCTGCAGATTTTGCTCTGATCTTGCAATACGTTTTGGGATATTATCCAATACATTATTGATACGAATAATATTTCCAAATCCATTTTCTCCGATTTCTGTAAGATAAGACATCCGATGCTGTAACTTCACATTATAAGTTTCCGTAAGATAGTTGTACCTCACCGCCATTGTAAAGCCCTGGTAACTTCCAATCTCAACGCTTTCTTTTGACATCTTGGATTTCACCTTCTTCGCAGCTATTAAAACTGCTTTACCTGCCGCCTCTTTCTCGTTATAATGTACATCTTCCACTACCATGTCAAAACGCTCCGGATCTCTTATCTGGTTCAACTGATAATAGTTCCAATCTTCCTCCAGATACCGGATCGTTGATTTTTCTGTTGATATTTTTAATGGATATTCATGTACAATCTGATTCTCCAATCTGTAAATATTGGCATTATGGTTAGCTTTTAGTACTTTTAATTTTGCGACCTCAATATCCAGTTCCATCTTTTCCTTGATATATGGATTTCCCGTTGCAAGTGCCTTGATCTCTGCAAAGGACAATACTGCTTCATCCACATCTTCACAACTTCGCACTGGTGACTTAGAGGTCATAATTTGACCGATGAATTTCTGTTTATTTTCCAGCAATTGCCACATGTAGGAATCGAATGTACCTTCCGTCACATACCGGAAAATTTGCACCTTTTGATTCTGATTACCCTGCCGTAGGATACGACCTTCCTGCTGTTCAATATCTGATGGTTTCCAAGGGACATCCAAATGATGTAACGCAATCAGTCTGTCCTGTACATTCGTTCCAGCTCCCATTTTGGCTGTAGACCCCAATAAAAAACGAACCTGTCCATTTCTTACTTTTGTGAACAGCTCCGCTTTTTTTATATCTGTATTTGCATTATGAATATAGGCTATTTCTCTTTCTGGTACACCCATATCCATCAATTTCCTTTTCAGGTCATCATACACATTAAATGTACCATCATTTTTCGGTGTTGATAAATCACAGAATATTAACTGTGCCGACTTTTTTTCTTTTGTATCTTTCCATATCTGATAACACTGTCTTGCACACTCTGCTACTTTTCCATCCGAAGCATCCGGGAAAGAAGCATCAATCAACCGTTGATCCAATGCTAACTTACGTCCATCATTTGTAATCTTCAGCATATTATCAATGGAAGAATCCACACCGCCATTTCTGACCTGTTCTGCACGTTCCCCCAGATCTGCTACATACTCTTTCTGTTCTTCGGTTGGTTTAATGACAATTGTTTTATAGTCTACTTCCGGAACTGGCAGATTCAGTTGGTCTGATGTCTTAATATCTGCAACCTCTTTCACCATACTCATAAGCTCCGGGACATTGAAAAAGCGGGAAAATCGAGTCTTTGTCCGATATCCCGTTCCTTCCGGTGCTAATTCAATTGCCGTTACCGTCTCACCGAAAGTAGCCGCCCAGCTGTCAAATTGTGTCAGTCCAACCTCCTGCAACTTATCCATCTGCAGATAACGCTGTATCGTAAACAACTCTGTCATACTATTGCTGATGGGAGTTCCTGTTGCATAAGTAATTCCTTTCCCACCATTTACTTCATTGATATATTGGCATTTGTTAAACATATCTGTTGACTTTTGTGCTTCAGTCTGTGATACACCAGCAACATTTCTCATCTTCGTATACAGATAGAGGTTTTTATAATAATGGCTCTCATCCACAAACAGCCTGTCTACTCCAAGTTCCTCGAATGTAACAATATTATCTTTTCTTTCCTTCTTATTCAGATTTTCCAGCTTTACAACCAGTTGTTTTCTAGTCTTTTCCATCTGCTTAATGGTGAAATTCTCTGCATTACTTTCTTTTGCCACTTCAATTGCTGAAAGAATATCATCAATCTGATTTTCCAGCATTTTCTTCAGACGTTCGTCACTTAATGGAATTTTCTCAAACTGACTGTGCCCAATGATTACTGCATCATAATTTCCCAATGCAATACGGGCACAGAACTTCTTTCGGTTCATTGGCTGAAAGTCTTTCTTCGTTGCAACTAAAATATTCGCTCCCGGATATAACTGCAGGAATTCTGCTCCCACTGCTCCGTCAAATGGTTTGGCACGACAAATAGTGCTTTTTGCGATAAGCCAAGTCTTTTCGACTCCATTGCAGCCGCTACCATTTCATAAGTCTTGCCCGCTCCTACGCAATGTGCAAGCAAGGTGTTTTTTCCATAAATCTGATGTGCGACCGCATTTTTCTGATGTGGTTTTAGCTCTATTTCTGGATTCATTCCAGGAAATTTCAAATAACTTCCATCATATTCCCGTGGACGTACTGAATTAAATCTTTCATTATATGTTTTACAGATTGTCTCCCGTCTTTGTTGATCTTTATAAATCCAGTCCTGAAAGGCTTCTTTCATAGAATCCTGCCGCTGTGCTGCATACATCGTTTCTGTCTTATTCAGGACATATCTGATCTGTCCGTCACGGTCGACACGATCATAGACTCTTGCATCATGAAGGTTCAGAGTGGCTTCAAGAATCTCGTAGGCATTGATTCTTTCTGTTCCATAAGTATTGTAGGCAATCGTATTAGAAGAACCATCCAATTGTTTTCCTTTGATTCTCCATTCTCCTGTTGTCTTAGAAAAATATACCGCAATACGCTTGCTGTTAAGATGATATCTCGGTGTATGAAACACGTCTTCCATAAAGTGTTCGTAAATCTCTGGATCTAACCAGGTTGCACCGATCCGTACTTCAATTTCAGATGCATCAAGATCTTTCGGCTGTATTTCTTCCAAAGCATGAACATTTTCCTGATACCGTGAATCATCCTTGGCATACTCTCTTGCAACCGCTAATTTTCTCCGAACATTTCCTGAAAGATATTCATCATTGTTTTCCCACTGTTGCGTCTCCGGATTGAAGAAAATAACTCCCCGAAGCTCTTCTATAATTGTCTCTTTGCTGCGATCCGTTAATTGAGCCATATAGGAAAGATTAATCCTTGCATATTCGCTCATCGATACTGCCAGTGCTTCTACTGCTGTGTCGACTTTCGTAACCGGAACTGCTCTGCTGATTGTCCGTTTGGAAAACATATCCGCTTTTCGTTCCAATTCTCCATTTTCATCCAATATTTCCAGTGAACATAACAGGCAATACGAAGCATCTGAGGAAAATGCTCTCTTATTTCCCTTACTGCTTATCACACCATATTTTTTATAGAACTCATCATAGACATCGTTCAGTTGTTTTTGTTCTTCCTTAATCTCCTCATCTGTACCATTTTCATCCATTTGTAATGCAATCAGTTTTCTTACAGATTCCCTGATCGCAAGCATTCCACGAACCCGTTCTTCCGTAGCTTTCGGAAGATCAACCGGATACATCCTGGAATTTTCCCTATAATAGAGCTGATCCTTTACAAGTGTGTAGGAGTAATTTTTCACATCTGGATCTGCAGGAATATCTTCCTTATTGTCTTCTAATACAGCTTCAGTACTTGCTTCTACATAGATCTCTCCATGAATATTTCGGATTGCCTGTTCTAGTTGTTCCTTTAAACTTGCACCTTCGATTGGCATACATGCAGTATCTTTCCCATAAGGACCGCTGATTTCTTCCATATGTCCAAGAACCATTTCCGGATGGTTGATGAAGTATTGATTCAGCTCAATCCCCTCCTCGTTTACTCCAATCTGCAACCATTCCGGAGTATCATAAGAAATTCCTTCCCGCTTTTGGAAAAATAGAATATCTGACGTTACTTCTGTTCCTGCATTCGCTTTGAACGCAGTGTTCGGCAGTCGAATTGCGCCCAAAAGCTCGGCTCTTTGAGATAAATACAAGCGGACGGTATCACTTTTCTTATCCATCGTGCCCTTCGACGTGATAAACGCAGCCACTCCACCGCTTCGTAGCTGATCTAGTGTTTTAGCAAGAAAATAATCATGTATCATGAAATGATGACGTTCATATCTACGATCATAGACCTGGTAATTGCCAAACGGTACATTTCCCACTGCAACATCGAAAAAATCATCCGGATAACCAGAATTTTCATAACCTGTAATCCGGATTTCGGCATCAGGATAGAGTTGTCTTGCAATTTGCCCACTAATATCATCCAATTCCACTCCGTACAATTTCGATTCACGCATAGACTCCGGCATGACTCCGAAAAAGTTGCCGATTCCCATAGATGGTTCTAAAATGTTTCCACTCTTAAATCCCATTTGCTCTAAAGCTTTATAGATGCTTTCTATGACAACTGGCTGTGTAAAATGTGCATTGAGAACAGATTCCCTTGCCGCTTTATACTCTGCATCTGTAAGAAGTTCCTTCAGTTCATTATATTCCTCTGCCCAGTTCTGTTTATTTGCATCAAACACATCCGAAAGTCCTCCCCAACCAACATAATTTGAAAGTGTTTCCTGTTCAAATCTGTCCGCCTGACGATTTTCTTCTTCCAATTGTTTCAATAGCTGAATCGCTTCTACATTTCTCCGATACTTTTCTTTCGGAGTTCCTGTTCCTAGTTGTTCGTTAGTGATATGGAAATTACCCACCTTGGTTGTTTTTTCATTTTCCTGTTTTTCTTGCTGTGGTTTTTCTATATTCTCTTCCTGCTGTATATCCGGAACAATTTCTGTCGGTATCCGCTTTTCCCATGCTTCATGTACAATGTCATCATAAGAAATGACATCAAGTTCATCGACATGCTCCCGAATATATTCATTGATGGCTTCAAAATTAATAAAAAACCGGGTTGGCTGCGGATATGCCTGTAGCACTCCATGATCACCAATTTTTACAAGACGGAAACGAATTCCGACTCTGCCATCTGGATAGTGAAAAGTAAAAAATCCTATTTTGCGGTCTTCAAAGTCTTCCGTACTTTCGATTGCAACCCTGATACGATCATTTTGAGTTGCCATAGTTTGCGGTGTACCGAAATTCGGTACAATTTCTTGTGATTCTACATTCTCTAAATCCTTTTGAATCTTTTGTGCATCGTCAAACCATACGTTTATTGCTTCCTCTTCTGTTAAATACTGATCTCTTTGAATTAATGCTTCAATCCGTTGTAATACACTGCTCCAGGTGAGCTGTACTTTATCACAAAATTCTTTTTCAAGTAAAATACCTTTCGCATCATGATCTTCAGACGAATGCCATGCTCCTATGATTCCTGGTTTTCGTCCACCGATTCCGTACTCATTTTTTAGAAACTTTATTCTATCCTGGACTGAATGTTGTTCACTAATGTCCGTCAGATAGTTATAAATCCGTTCTTTTCCATTAGACACTCCAGACCCTCTCCCCAATGTGGATAAGATCTCATCTTCCGTAATAAACTGCTCTTGCGGAATAGCAATATCCGTTGATTGTAAGACATAATGATTTCTATCTGGTGTTAATTCTTTAAAAATTCTTCGATATTTTCTATTATTACGTTGTATCCATCCTGGCAAAGACAGACTTTCCTGGAAAGCCTGATCGATTTTGTCAAATAATGCCGTTATCTTCTCTTGTCCGGATTTTTCATATAACATCGTTTGAATGGTATCTCCCCACTCTTCTGTATGCCGCATTTCATCCGGCAGGATACCAGCATCCCGAAACATTAGTTCCAGTCTGTCTGAAAATGCTTCTCCTGTCACTTTCAGAGCATCTGTCACAATTGAATTCGGCAAATAATTTCCTTGCTCATACATGGAAATAATCCGATTTGATGCTTCCTGCCATGTTACGATCCGGTCGTACTGCTCCTGTGCTGAGTCACCTCTTGCGAACCTTAATCCCTCCTGATCGTACCACACTGATATTTTTCTTTCATTCAGATAGACACCCTTTCCACCTGTTCCATATTCTTTTGAAAGGAACGTTGCAAATGCATCTTGGTCGATTCCTTTGATCAACCGGGCTGCAATGGAATA
>ENA-OPXX01001723-OPXX01001723.1-human-gut-metagenome-genome-assembly--contig:-NODE-1723-length-14130-cov-4.674529_pt1 | contig 14130 bp, 10 predicted proteins | sample MGYA00241771_ERZ502046 | MGnify/ENA primary metagenome ERZ502046 (study PRJEB25962, sample SAMEA2042006) | human gut metagenome | biome: human gut; feature: human-associated habitat; material: faeces...
GAGGTCTGGATTCACCATCCCGACGCGGTTTGAACTCACCCTCGCGGCGTGGCTTAAATTCTTTTCTCTCTCTGAATCTTGGAGCCTGTTCTCCTTCAGCCTCTTTCTTTTCTTCTCCCTCTTCCTGGCTCTTGAATTCTTTGTATTTTCCGTCAAAAATCTCATATTTGCGGAACTCACACTCCAACGGTCCATTGAACAAAGGAACCTTCTGACTTGCTTTCAAACCAATCTGGTCGAAACACTCTTCCCGATAAGAAAGCACCCATGCTTCGTTTCCTACAAACGCATGTTTCAGACGTTCGCCGATCATTTGATAGAGGCCGAGCAAATCATTTGTAGAAATACGTTCTCCATAAGGAGGATTGGTAATGATGATTGATTTCTCTTTTGGCTGTTCAAACTGTTGGAACGGTTGGAGTTTCAGCACGACGTCTTTCGACACACCGGCAGCTTTTATATTGTGAGTCGCAATCTCATTCGCTTTCGGATTGTTATCATACCCATAAATCTTATGAGTAAACTCACGCTCCTGGCTGTCGTCATTGTAAATCTCATCGAACATATCTGCATCGAAATCTACCCATTTCTCGAAAGCAAATCCTTTACGGAATACTCCCGGTGCAATATTTTTTGCAATCAGTGCCGCTTCGATAGGAATAGTGCCCGAACCGCACATCGGGTCAATCAGGTCGCATTCTCCACGCCATCCGGTCATCAGAATCATGCCGGCAGCCAATACCTCATTTAACGGGGCTTCTACCGCTTCCTGGCGATAACCGCGACGGTGCAGTGATTCTCCTGAAGAGTCCAAAGACAAAGTGCAAGTAGTCTGTGCAATGTGAATATTCAGCAGTACGTCCGGATTGTTGATGCGGACAGACGGGCGTTTCCCGGTTTTCTCGCGGAAGTAATCCACAATCGCATCCTTTACCTTATATGAAACGAACTTTGAATGGCGGAATTCTTCGCTGAACACTACCGCATCAATGGCAAATGTCTTGTTTACATCAAGATATTCTTCCCATGGAATGGTTTGTATCTGATTATAAACCTCGTCTGCATCTTTAGCAGTGAAGTTTTTAATTGGTTTCAGAATGCGGATAGCAGTACGAAGGCAGAAATTGGCTTTATACATCATACGTTTATCTCCACTGAATGAAACCATTCGACGGCCTATTTGAATGTCGTTGGCTCCTAATGTTGTCAGTTCCTCTGCAAGTATCTCTTCCAGTCCTTGGAAGGTCTTGGCTATCATTTCGAATTGTTCGCTCATATATAGTTATTTGATATTATTTTTTTGCTTTGGTTTGTACAATTCTTGCTCCGGCAGGCACGTTCTCCGTTACCCAGATGTTACCTCCTACAGTTGCATCGTGCCCGATAGTGATTCTTCCCAAAATAGTGGCGTTGGAATAAACAATAACATTGTCCTCCAGAATAGGGTGGCGGGGAATCCCCTTGATAGGCTTTCCGTCAGCATCCAACGGGAAACTTTTGGCCCCCAAAGTAACACCTTGGTATAGTTTGACATTATTACCGATAATACTGGTTGCACCGATTACGACACCCGTACCGTGGTCGATAGTGAAGTAACTGCCTATTTTAGCTGCCGGATGGATATCAATCCCCGTTTCGCTATGCGCCATTTCTGTGATGATACGGGGAATTAAGGGCACTCCGAGTTCCAGCAATTCGTGGGCTATCCGATAATTGCTGATAGCTTTAATAGCTGGATAGCAGAAGATTACCTCTCCATAGCTTTCAGCGGCAGGGTCACCGTTATAGGCGGCTTCCACATCTGTTGCCAGTATTTTCCTCATGGTGGGCAGTTTGCTGATAAACTTAGCGGCAAGGCGGGCTGCTTCTTCCCGTTTGGAATCGGAGCAGACGTTGCATTTTCCCTCTATGGAAGTACTGAAACACAATCCGGCCAGAATTTGCTCTGCGAGCAGATCAAATAGTTTTTCAACGTTTACACCAATGTGATAATTGATAGTCCGGCTGTTAATGGTCGAATTTCCGTAATAACCGGGAAATAGAATAGAGCGTGAGAGCTCGATAATTTCATACAAGACTTTAGCAGAAGGCAGTGGTTCGCCATCTTTGTGTTGATGAAACAGTCCTTTGTAAGATTCGCTTTCCGATAGCTCATCGACTGCCTGTGTCAGAATGTGGGTGAAGTTCAGTGGACTCATTAGGTCAGTTACTCATATTTATATGGGTACAAAGGTATTAAAAAAATAATAAGATTGATTGGGATTCAGGATAAATAATGTATTTTCACGTGGAACATCCGATTATATAATGTGAAATGCCACTTCTTCACCAGAAGCGGCATTCCTTGCTATTAGAATATTAGAATGAGAGAGAGTTTTGTTACATATTTGTATTATCCATCGTAACGGTCATTTCGGGAACCAATACGTAGGCTTGCTTTTTAGTGTTCCATTTATAGTAATTGGTAGTGACGGTTTTACCTTCGTAAATATAGTTGATTCGTAAATCTTTTTGCCATTCATCCTTGTCACTGTCCCATCTCAAAGCTTCACTTTCAACCATCCGTTTGCTATCATCGTACTTATAATTGTACTTCATGTAGTTAGCAAGGGTACTTCCGTCCATTTTGTAAACAGTTTGTCCTATTGTCATACCATTTTCTTCTACCGGATTGTAGATCAGTTGACCATCATTGCTGCGCGCAGAAGTGGCAATTGATGCAACCAGAAGAACTGCTGATACAACGAACATCTTTAAAAATACTTTGGCTTTCATGGCTATTTAAGTTTTTGAGTTATTCTTTCATTTTTCTATAACTGCATCTGTTTTACGCTGCGAAATTACATATTAATTTGGTATTTATGCAATATTGAAGATGAAATATTATCAAAATGTCAGATTTGTGCGTTAGTATTGACTTGCTTTTTGGCAATATTGGTGACAAAAAAATATCCGGCAGTCAATCTGCCGGATATAGGATGAATCACTTCGTTGAAAAAGTGTTCCTTTTTCTTGCTTTCTGGTTGTCAGGTTAAATAATGTTATTACTTAATCCTTTTGAAATTTTGCTGGTATGCACTGTGGCGGTGCAAGATGCATTATCGGTTTTAATGTGCTTCGAGCCAGTTCTTTCCCCATCCGCAATCCGCTTTTAAGGGAACGTGCATACGGTATGCTTTTTCCATTTCTTCGATAACGATTTCTTCTACCCGTTCCTTCTCATCAATGGGGACACTGAAATTTAATTCGTCATGTACTTGCAGAATCATTTTGGCTTTTATTCCTTCTGCCCGGAACCGTTGGTAAATACGTGCCATAGCCACCTTGATAATATCGGCCGCGCTTCCCTGAATAGGAGCATTGATGGCGTTTCGTTCCGCATATCCGCGTACGACTGCATTCCGGGAGTTGATATCCGGCAAGAAACGTTTCCGGTGGAAAATCGTTTCCACATATCCTTTCTCTTGAGCCACCCGGATACTCTGATCCATGTAGGCTTTCACTCCGGGATAGGTTTCAAAATAACCGTCGATTAATTCTTTAGCTTCTTTTCGTTCTACATTCATCCGTTCGGCAAGTCCGAAAACGGATATACCATATATAATACCGAAATTGGCGGTTTTTGCTTTGCGGCGCATATCAGAGTCTACCTCTTTCAGTCCGATCTTATAAATCTTTGCGGCTGTTGCAGCGTGGATATCATGATTGCTGAGGAAAGCGTCAATCATATTCTTATCTTCACTGAGATGTGCCATAATCCGTAATTCGATCTGTGAATAGTCGGCGGAAAAGAAAAGACAGCCTTCATCCGGAATAAATGCTTTACGGATTTCTTTCCCGTTTTCGTCGCGTATGGGGATATTCTGTAAGTTCGGATTGCTTGAGCTGAGACGTCCTGTAGCGGTGACAGTCTGATTGAAAGAGGTATGTACCCTTCCCGTACGTGGATTGATAAGTTGGGGGAGTGCGTCGATATACGTTCCCAGTAACTTCTTCAGTCCGCGGTGTTCCAGAATTTTCTCCACCACCGGATGTTTGTGGCGAAGACTTTCGAGAACCTCTTCCGAAGTGACATATTGCCCTGTCTTTGTCTTTTTGGCTTTTTCTACAATCTTCAGCTTATCGAACAGAACTTCACCGACCTGTTTCGGCGAAGCGATATTGAAAGTCTCGCCTGCCAGATCATAAATCTCTTTTTCGATGCGTTCCATCTGTTCTGTAAAATGAGCGGACGACTGTTTCAACGCTTCCGTATCCAATAACACTCCGTTTCTTTCTATATTGACCAATACCGGGACGAGAGGCATTTCGATATCATAGAACAAACGTTCGGTGCCATTCTCTTTCAATTCTTTCTCCAGTACGTTTTTCAGTTTCAGCGTTACGTCTGCATCTTCGCAAGCGTAGCGGTAAACATCCTTCGGAGCAAGGTCGCGCATATTCTTCTGGTTTTTACCTTTTGGCCCTATCAACTCATCGATATGAATCGTCTGATAATGCAAATAGATTTCTGCCAGATAATCCATCCCGTGGCGAAGTTCCGGTTGAAGAACATAGTGAGCAATCATTGTGTCGAAGAGCGGGCCTTTTACTTCCACTCCATAATTTTGGAGAACAATCATATCGTACTTGATATTTTGCCCCACTTTCAGGGAACTTTCGTTTTCGAATACCGGTCGAAACTCATTGACGATTTTTAACGTTTCTTCTTGGTTTGCGGGAACCGGGACATAAAATGCTTCATTTTCGGCAATGGAGAAACTCATTCCGACCAATTCTGCATCCATCGGTTCCGTTCCGGTGGTTTCCGTATCTAACGAGAGAATTTTAGATGTAAGTAACTTTTGAATAATTTCCTTTCTTTTCTCTTCTGTATCAATGAGTTGATAGTCACAACAGAGCGATTCTAACGTCTCTAGATTCGATTTTTTGGCTTCACTCGGCTCATTGCCCGTGAAATTTGCAAATAAATCGCCTTGTATCCCTTCACTTTTTTCGGGAACGAGTGGGAGAGGAGCGGAAGTCTCTTTTTTAAGTACCCGGTCGATAAGTGTTCTAAATTCCAGTTCCTCGAAGATGGAACGAAGCGCCTCTTCGTCCGGTTGCTCGCGAACGAGCGCATCCATCTCAAGTTGGATAGGTACATCGATTTTGATAGTTGCCAGGAATTTAGAGAATGTTATCATCTCCCGGTTCGTTTCCACTTTTGTCTTTAATGCTCCTTTCAGTTGGTCGGTATGCTCCAATAGGTTCTCGATACTTCCGAATTCGGCAATCAGTTTCTGAGCGGTCTTTTCGCCTATGCCGGGACAGCCGGGGATATTATCCGAAGAGTCGCCCATCAGACCGAGCATATCAATCACTTGTGCCGGAGACTTAATATCGAACTTGGCTTTCACTTCTTCCACTCCCATTACCTCAAAGCCTCCCGTATGTTTGGGACGGTACATGAATACCTTGTCACTTACCAATTGTCCGTAATCCTTATCAGGTGTCATCATATAAGTAGTGATGCCTTGACGATCGGCTTCGGTAGCAAGTGTTCCTATCACGTCATCGGCTTCGTAACCGGAAACCTCCAGAATAGGAATGCGATAAGCACGGATAATATCCTTTATAATAGGTACGGATAACCGGATTGCTTCCGGAGTTTCTTCGCGTTGTGCTTTATATTGTTCGAAAGCTTCGTGGCGGAAGGTAGGCCCCGAAGGGTCGAAAGCCACTCCTATATGCGTCGGGTTCTCTTTTTTCAGCACCTCTTCGAGGGTATTCACAAAGCCTAGTATGGCTGAAGTATTGAATCCTTTGGAGTTGATTCTGGGGTTTTTGATAAAGGCGTAGTATGCACGGTATATCAGTGCATAAGCGTCTAAAAGAAATAATTTATTATCTGAATCCATAGATTTAATTAATTTTTCATGGTAAAAGTACAAAAAAATACCGTATTAAGCGTTTTATTATTACTTTTGTGCTCAAATTGTGTAGTAAATGGACAGTATATCACTTATCAGAACTCCGATTGAAGCGGAACTGGAGGCTTTCAAGAAACTTTTTGATAGTTCTCTTTCCAGTTCGAATGCATTGCTCGACAGTGTCGTATCCCATATACGGCAGAGGAATGGTAAGATGATGCGTCCTATTCTTGTCTTGTTGGTGGCACGTCTTTACGATGTCGTCCGTCCTTCTACCCTTCATGCGGCTGTTTCGCTGGAACTGCTTCATACGGCCAGTTTGGTGCATGACGATGTAGTGGATGAGAGCACCGAACGTCGTGGTCAACTATCCGTAAATGCCATCTTTAATAATAAGGTAGCCGTGTTGACGGGAGATTATTTGCTTGCCACTAGTCTGGTTCACGCCGAGCAAACGAAAAGCCATCTTATCATTCGACTGGTTTCTTTGCTGGGGCAGGACCTTGCCGACGGTGAATTGCTTCAACTTTCGAATGTAAGTAATCATAGCTTCTCGGAATCCGTTTATTTTGACGTAATCCGTAAGAAAACCGCTGCTCTTTTCGCTGCCTGCACGAAGGCTGCGGCTCTCTCGGTAGATGCAAATGAGGAAGAAGCCGAATTCGCCCGTTTACTAGGGGAGTATATTGGTATTTGCTTCCAGATTAAAGATGATATTTTTGACTACTTTAATAGTAAGGAGATTGGTAAGCCGACAGGTAATGATATGCTCGAAGGCAAGTTGACCTTACCGGCTCTCTATGTGCTGAACAATACGAAGGACGATACTGCTCGGGAGATTGCGATCAAGGTGAAAGACGGTACGGCTACCCCTGACGAAATAGCCCGTTTGATCGCGTTTATCAAAGAAAACGGAGGTATCGAATATGCAATTCAAACCATGAACCTGTATAAAGAGAAAGCTCTTGGATTATTGGCCTCTTTGCCGGATTCGGATGTATGTACAGCTCTCCGGGCCTATCTGAATTACGTGGTGGACCGCGAAAAATGATTACTTTCGATATTTATCCAACCGGGAATAACAAGACAAGAATCGATCCCAATCTTCTATCTTTTCTGATTTCATAGCTTTGCCTATTAGGAAGCTTTTATCTATTTCTTCCGGTGTATGGAGTACATCAGCGCATAATGTATTGGCCTGTTCTATGTATCTCCAGGCTTCTTTTTTTGTAATATATCCGCTTCCTAAAGCACTGCGAACCAATCCTACGAGCAGCCCCATATCCCATCCGACAATACCTCTTTCCAAATCATTTATCCATATAATAGGGTCTCTTCTTTCCTCTGTATACTTCACGAAATTGTATAGATTCTTTCCTTGTCGGATGAAGCGTTCTATTCCGGAAAAGCGTTTGTGGATGATCTCTTCGAACTCATGTATGTTACTTGCTGAAAGCAGGTGAGGAAGCATGATTTGATAGGAGACCCTATCGCCTTCATTGATCAGAAATTGGAATAATCCGGTGACGGATTCGGTGTCGTTACAATAAAATTTCTCTAACAATAAATCGGATAATTTTTGCGGATGCATTCCGGTTTCTATGGAATTAAGATAAAATCCTTCCAATGCGGCTTCCATATAGCCGATGCGTAATCCTTTTTTCCTCTCGGTTTTGAGGAATAGATTTAGAGGGTTATGATTGAATCGTAAGGTTCTCGTGTATACGTCCATCCTATACTTTCATTCAGATTTAAGAAAAGCGTGAGAACTGTTGCAATGTATCCTCCTGAGGCTTCGGCAAGCCGTTATGATAATACAAGCAACAGTCCCACGCTCCATTCGATATATAACAAAAGTATATACATGAAGGTGCGTGAGACCCGTTTGCTTATTACCTTCATAACTTTGAATTTTGCCGAATTTCAGGAAGTTGGTAATAAATGAAACGTTCTCTAATATAACTGATTAGCTATATTTTCATCGCTAAATCGTTTACAAAGATAACGAATTTTCCGAATTGTAGGATAACGAACTTTAGTTTTTCTTAATATAAAAAATGCCGCGTCGGCTTCCGTAAAGACGGGAGCCAGCGCGGCAGGGCATATTTGATTGCTAATGTAGCCCTTGGGGTTTAGAAGAATTTGATTTCTTCGCCTTTGATATCCGAAAGGAGGAGATTGGCCAGACGGCTGGTACCCAAGCGGAACAGCTGGTTGTTGAGCCATTCCTCGCCCAGTACTTCCTTGACGATGGTGTAATAAACAACTGCATCGTTGACCGTATTGATGCCTCCTGCCGGTTTGAATCCGACTTTATTTCCTGTTTTCTGATAGTATTCCTTGATGGCTTCACACATCACATACGCAGCTTCCGGAGTGGCGGCAGGCTGTTGCTTGCCGGTGGACGTTTTGATGAAATCCGCACCCGAATACATGGATAGGATAGAGGCTTTTTTGATGTTGGAAGCACTCTTCAAGGCTCCTGTTTCGAGGATTACTTTCAGATGATGTTCTTTGCATACTTCCTTCAACTCCACTATTTCTTCGCACATTCCTTCGTAGTCTCCGCTCAAGAACTTTCCTATGGAGATGACGATATCTATTTCATCGGCGCCGTCTGTGATTGCCAATGCAGTTTCTGCTACTTTTACTTCGATGAAAGTCTGAGATGAAGGGAAACCTCCTGATACACAGGCGATATTGACTCCGTCTACCTCCAACGTATTCTTGACGATAGCGGCAAAATTAGGATATACGCAGATTGCCGCTACATTCTTCAGATCAGGGTATTCATCGTCAAACTGATTGACTTTTTCGGTGAAATGCATTACGCTTTCATCGCTATCTGTGCTGTTCAGTGTAGTCAGGTCGATACAGTTGAACAGGAACTTCTTAACGTCTTCCGTATTGTTTTCCGGAACTTTCTTCTTGATCAGTTCGGCTACGCGAGCTTGGATGTCCGCATCGTTCAGATTGGTGTTATACTTTGCCAGTGCGGCATCATACTTGCTAGGCTGTGAGTTATTCTCTTCCATGATCTTTCAGTTTTGGGTTGTTGATATGTCTTTTATTATCTCGTTTCGTTTTCTTGTCTATACTCTTTTGTAACGCATCGGTGATGTCTACACCCGTCTGGTTGGCAATGCAGAGAAGCACCCATAATACGTCTGCTATTTCTTCATCAAGGTTGTCTTTTTCTCCCTCTTTGAAGGATTGGTCGCCATATTTTCGAGCCATAACCCGTGCCAGTTCTCCGACTTCTTCGGTCAGAACTGCCATGTTGGTCAACTCGCTAAAGTAGCGGACACCGTATGTCTTCACCCATTGGTCTACTTGTTTTTGAGCTTCTTCCAGAGTCATTTCTTTAGTGCTTAGGGGTTAATAATTGTGATTAATAGGGTTGTTACTGATGGTTAGTCAGTCTGTTATTCTTTGTTCTTGGTATCTATACATATAGTAACAGGGCCGTCGTTTAAAAGTTCGACTTTCATATCCGCCCCGAAAGTACCTGTACCGATTGCCTTGCCCAGTGCGCTACTCAGATCTTTGCAGAACTGCTCGTAAAGCGGAATGGATACATCCGGCTTTGCGGCTTTGATGTAGGAGGGGCGGTTCCCTTTCTTGGTGGAAGCGTGCAGAGTGAACTGGCTGACGACCAGAATCTCGCCTCCGTCTTCCAGAATAGACTTATTCATTACTCCATTTTCATCGTCGAAAATACGTAGATTTACTATCTTTTTGCAGAGCCAGTCAATGTCCTCCTGACCGTCGGCTTCCTCGATACCGACTAAAATCAGCATTCCTTTTCCGATGGCAAACTTGCAGTTTCCGTCAATAGTGACTGATGCATGGCTTACCCGTTGTATAACAATTCGCATTACTCTTCTTTTATTTCATGATTATGAAAGGCAAATTTACAAAATTAAGAAGAGAAAACGGTGTATTGGGAAGAAAATATTATAATCCTTCTTTGACTATTTTTGCTTTGGCTTCTCCGACAACGGCAGCAATATCCTCTAATGAGGCCTCTTTGATTCGTTTTACGCTCTTGAACTCTTTTAGAAGAGCCGTTTTGGTCTTTTCTCCAATCCCTTTGATGGTATCCAGTGCAGATGCCACTTGCCGTTTGCTGCGTTTATCGCGATGGAAACTGATTGCAAAGCGGTGTACTTCATCCTGAATCTGTGTCAGTAGGCGGAAGAGTGGGCTATGCTGCTTGATACCGATTATTTGCGGTGGAAAGCCGAATAGGAGTTCCGATGTACGGTGGCGGTTGTCTTTTGCCAGTCCGGCAATAGGAATATTGAGGTGCAACTCATCCTCAATAACTTCTCTGACGACCTCTATTTGTCCTTTTCCACCATCAGTGATAATCAGGTCGGGTAAAGGAGCGTTTTCTTCAATAGCGCGCTGATAACGCCTTCTGACGACTTCTTTCATCGAAGCGTAGTCATCCGGGCCTACGACGGTCTTTATATTATATTTCCGGTAATCCTTTTTCGATGGTTTGGCTTTTTTAAATACGACGCAGGCTGCCACTGCGTCAGAACCTTGTATGTTCGAGTTATCGAAACATTCAATCTGCAATGGTGGCCTTTCCAAATGCAATTCTTGTTGTATCTCTTTCATCAAACGCATGCTCCTCTGCTCCGGATTCAGCTTTTCCGCCTGCTTCAGGCGGTCGGCCTTGTATTGCTTCACGTTTAAGATGGAAAGTTCCAATAGCTTCTTCTTATCTCCCCGTTGGGGAACGGTGAAAACTACATTATTCAGCTCCATATCAAGCTCAAAAGGAACGATAACCTCTCTTGACTGACTCTTGTAACGCTCTCGCATCTCGATAATGCCCAGCGTCAGAAGTTCTTCTTTTGATTCATTCAGCTTCTTCTTATATTCGAAAGTGAAAGCCTGGTTGATAGCTCCGTTGGTGATATGGAGGTAATTGATGAAGGCTGAATTGGTTTCGTCTTCTTCGATAGAAAAGACATCTATATTATGAAGGACAGAGCTGACCACCTCCGACTTCGAACGATAGTTTTCTATTAAAAGATACTTCTCTTTTATTTTCTGTGCCTCCTCAAACTTCATCTCACCTGCCAATGTCTGCATTTTCTCCAGCAGCATACGGCTTACTTCTTGCGTATTTCCTTTGAGAATCTCTTTGATTTCATCGATATTCTTGAGGTAGTCTTCCTGTGATTGCAGCCCGATGCATGGTCCGGCGCATTTCTTGATATGATATTCCAGGCAGACATTGAATTTACCTGCCCGAATGTTCTCCGGGCTTAAGTTTAAATTGCAAGTCCGCAAAGGATATAGATGCTTTATTAAGTCCAATACCGCATACATCGAGGGGATGTGGCTATACGGACCATAATAGGAAGAACCGTTTCTTATTATCTTTCTCGTTTTGAAAACTCGGGGAAAATATTCGTTTTGTACGCAAATAGAAGGATAAGTCTTGTCATCCTTCAATAAAACGTTGTAACGGGGTTTGTATTTCTTTATCAGATTATTTTCCAGAAGGAGAGCGTCCTCTTCCGTGTTGACTACAATGTAGCGAATATCCACGATTTTGCTGACCAACACCCGTGTCTTTCCGGGTTCGTGTTCTTTACTGAAATAGGAGTAGACCCTTTTCTTTAAATTTTTAGCCTTTCCAACGTATATAATCGTTCCTTCCGAATTCAGGTATTGATAAATACCCGGCTTTTCGGGTAGATTGGCTACGATTCCTTTCAGATATTCATTGAACTTCGCTTCCATACGTATGCTTATTCTCATTCTTTGGGTTTCATCACACAGAGGACGCGGAGTATTATAGCGTCAGTACGGATTCTACCTCTACATCATCGCCGAATACGGCTTTCCCGTTCAGGTCTTTCAACTCGATGATGAAGTTTACATATACTTTTTTAGGCTTTAGCATTTTCACAAGTTCACAAGCTGCTTTCATTGTTCCTCCTGTTGCCAGCAGGTCATCGTGTATCAGAACTACATCGTTCTCGTCCAGCGCATCTTTATGAATCTGCACGGTATCTTTTCCGTATTCCTTGTCATAACTTGCCTCAAGTGTTTCGGCCGGAAGCTTGCCTGGTTTGCGGATAGGAACAAAGCCGGCATTCAGGCGGGTTGCTAAAATAGGCCCCATGATGAAACCTCTTGATTCTATGCCTATAACTTTTGTGATACCTTTGTCTTTATACATATCGAACATGACATCCGACAATTCCTGCAAACACCACGGGTCTTTGAATAATGTCGTAACATCATAAAACAAGATTCCGGGAATGGGGAAATCTGGTATTTCCCGAATACTTTTGATTAGCGTTTCTTTGCTCATAATCATTGATTTATATCGTTTCTTTAAATGTTTTGTTTCACGTGAAACGTTGCACGATTATCATCGTCCCGAAAGCACCAGCAATACATTGATGTCGCTTGGAGATACTCCCGGTATTCTGCTTGCTTGGGCAATTGTTTCCGGATCTATCTTTACTAGCTTTTGGCGGGCTTCGGTAGACAGCGACTGAATGGAAGCATAATCAAACTTCCCTTTAATTTTTATACTTTCCAATCGTGCCAGTTTTTCTGCTATCATCCGTTCTCTGTCAATGTATCCTTGATACTTGATTAAGATTTCAGCAGCTTCGATAATTTCTTCTTTTCGGCCCTCATCGGAACTTGTTGCTTTTTCCAATTCCCGTTGGAATGCCGGAATATGCTCTGATATGTTTTCAATCGTCACTTGCGGACGATTCAGTATTTCTATCAACTTGCATCCTTGACGCAGAGGAGTGGTTCCTATCTTTTCGAGTGTATCATTGATTAATGCAGGTTTCATCGAATAGTTTTGTGCGAAGGAAATGATTTGCTCCACTGTTTCCTTTTTGCTTTTCATTAATTGATAACGATTTTCTTTGGCCAGGCCAAGCTGATAGGCTCTTTCAGTGAGCCGCATATCTGCGTCATCCATTCGGAGCAAGATACGGTATTCAGCCCTCGAGGTGAACATTCGATAGGGCTCATCTACACCTTTAGTTACCAGATCATCGATCAATACGCCTATATATGCTTCGTCACGTGCTAATGTAAATGCTTCGCCACCATGACAATTGATATGTGCGTTGATTCCGGCTATTAATCCTTGTCCTCCGGCTTCTTCATATCCGGTAGTACCATTCACCTGTCCGGCAAAGAATAGATTTTTGATAATCTTCGATTCCAACGTATGTTTCAATTGTGTCGGGTCGAAGTAGTCATATTCGATGGCATATCCCGGACGGTAGATCACCAAATCTTTGAATGCCGGAATTTGTTTTAGTGCTGCAATCTGTATGTCCATCGGAAGTGAAGAAGAGAAGCCGTTCAAATACAACTCCTGAGTCGTCTCGCCTTCCGGTTCCAGAAATAGCTGATGCTGGCTCTTGTCAGGGAAAGTAACGATCTTGGTTTCGATACTCGGGCAATAGCGTGGGCCGATACTTTGAATCTGCCCGTTGAATAGAGGGGAATCCGGCAGACCTTCACGTAGGATACGGTGTACCTCCTCGTTTGTATAGCAAGTCCAGCATTGCAGTTGTTTTAAATGCCGCACACTTGTGTTCATAAATGAAAATTTATGGAAGTCACATTCTCCGTCTTGTGTTTCCATCCGGTCAAAGTGGACGCTACGTGCATCTATTCGTACCGGAGTTCCCGTTTTCATTCTGCCGTATGTGATTCCGTGACAGGCGATGGATTCAGTCAACTGGTAAGAAGCCGACTCGGCCATTCTTCCTCCCGGCAACTTATGACGTCCGATATGCATAAGCCCGTTGAGGAAAGTTCCTGCGGTCAGTACAATGCATTTTGCCTTGAAGGTAACTCCCCAAACTGTGGCCAGGCCGGTCACTTCTCCGTTTTCTACCAAAAGTTCGCAGACGGTATCCTGCCAGATATGGAGATTGGGTGTATTTTCCAGTCTCTCCCGCCAAGACCAGATAAATTTGGCACGATCGCATTGCGCTCGCGGACTCCACATGGCAGGACCTTTTGAACGGTTCAAGATTCGGAATTGGATGGCCGTCTCGTCCGTAACCAATCCCATCTGTCCACCCAATGCATCTATTTCGCGTACAATTTGTCCTTTGGCGATTCCTCCTACTGCCGGATTACAGCTCATTTGCCCGATCTTGTTCATGTCCATGGTGATGAGACAAGTCTTTGAACCTAAATT
>ENA-OPXX01001726-OPXX01001726.1-human-gut-metagenome-genome-assembly--contig:-NODE-1726-length-14118-cov-1.689824_pt1 | contig 14118 bp, 8 predicted proteins | sample MGYA00241771_ERZ502046 | MGnify/ENA primary metagenome ERZ502046 (study PRJEB25962, sample SAMEA2042006) | human gut metagenome | biome: human gut; feature: human-associated habitat; material: faeces...
AGATTTTATCATCTCATGCGTAAACATATGAATTCAGTCCCCTTCTATTTTTCCTCTATTCCATTCTTCTGATCATTCACTCAACAGCTGACTTGCTTCCTTCCAGCACTGCCGTCCTGCTGCCAGGATGGAACACGGTTGATCCAACGTGATCATTCCGCCCTCTGCTGTTGAGATAAATCCTCCTGCTTCCATCACGATCAGTGATGCTGCCGCATAATCCCATGGATACAACATCAGTTCAAGATAGACTCCATTTGTGCCGGATGCCACACGACAGATATCAAGCGCAGCGGAACCACCTGCACGAATCCCGAGACTGTTCAGATACAGCTTCTTCGCATAGTCAAAGATTCTGTCTGTATCTTCTGTCTGATACCGTGCAGTTCCGAATGCAACCAGATTGTCTGCAAGTCCTTTATCCGAACAGTGAATCTCTTTTCCGTTCAGCTTCGCCCCTTCGCCTTTCACAGCGGAATACATTTCTCTTGTGTAAGGGTTGTAAACACATCCAAACAGCATTCTTCCATACTTTGTCAATCCGACTGAAATACAACTGTGCTTGTAATCAAAGATGAAGTTCGTTGTTCCGTCAATCGGATCTATAATGAAGCAATATCCATCTCCAAGTTCCTGCTGCATCCCGTCTTCCTCTGCAAGAAATGTCGCTTCCGGTATGAGTTGACGCAGGTTCTGAATCAGATAAAACTGAATCTCCTTGTCATGCTTTGTCACAAAGTTTGCAGTTCCTTCTTTATCAAAAACTGTCAGTTCCTCGTCCTGTGCCTGAAGCATCAGTTCCCCTGCCAGTGTTACTATCTTCATGATTTCATCGTATAACATGTTGGTTGTAGTCCTTTCCTGTTTATTCATCCAATCTTACAGATTCCATTTTTCTATACTGCTGATTCTGCTAATACTTCTTTGTCTTTCTATCTTATCATGATTTTCTACATTAATCTATATAGAACAAAGAATGTGCTCGGCACATTCTTGCGCCTGCGGCGTTGCTAAGCGCCAGTGGCGCTTGTTTAGCAAGGACCGAAGTGGAAACGTAGACCGCTTGCGACGCCTACCTTGTACGCCGCAGTGCGCATCCTAAGCGGAGCGTTTTTTTATATGTTAGGAAAGAACTTTCCTAACATATAAAAAACATCTGCAACCGGCCAATTCAGGCTGTGCAGATGCTTTTTCGTATTTTCATCCTCTATTTCATCGCGTCTTTAATCGCTGTCAGAAGCTCATCATAAGTCTCATATGCCGGAAGTTCCGGATGATCTGCTTTGATCTGCTCTGTGCTGCGGAACAAGAATCCTGCCTTACTTGCCTGGATCATGCCAAGGTCATTGTAGGAATCTCCACTTGCGATCGTGTCGAATCCGATAGACTGCAGTGCTTTCACAGTACTCAGTTTAGACTGCTCTACGCGCATCTTGAATCCTGTGATCTCGCCGTCCTCAGCTACTTCCAGACTGTTGCAGAACAGTGTCGGCCATCCGAGTTTCTCCATCAGCGGTGTCGCAAACTGTGTAAATGTATCACTGATCAGGATTACCTGGCTAAATGTGCGGAGCTCATCTAAGAACTCTCTCGCTCCCGGAAGCGGATCGATCTTTGCGATTGTCTCCTGGATCTCTTTCAGTCCGAGACCATGCTCTTTCAGAATTCCAAGTCTCCAATTCATCAGTTTATCATAGTCAGGTTCGTCTCTTGTTGTCTTCTTGAGTTCCGGAATTCCACTCGCCTCTGCGAATGCAATCCAGATCTCCGGTACAAGTACTCCCTCTACATCAAGACATGTTATATACATCGTAATATTCCTCCATCTGTTTCATTCTCTAATCACTTTATTACTTTACTGTAATGTATTGATTTTAACATATATGCTACATATTTACTACTTATTTTTTGCGACAGTGAAAAAGGAGACCAGATATCTGATCCCCTTTCCCATCTTCTATTACTCCATAATAGGTTTCAGTGCTTCTGCAAGCTTCTCTTTCTCAGCTTCTGCCTCTGCAAGATCTTTACCAAGTGTTGTGTAGTAGATCTTGATCTTCGGCTCTGTTCCGGATGGACGAACGATTACTGTCTCGTTGTTCTCCAGTTTGTAAACAAGTACGTTAGCCTTCGGAAGTCCTGTTTCTTCTGTCTTCTCGTAATCGATCACGCTGGCTACTTTGTATCCTGCGATCTCTTCCAGAGGATTCTTACGAAGATTTTCCATGATTCCTGACATCTTATCCATTCCGCTCAGTCCCGGGAATTCAAAGCTATCGATCTTGTTGAGATAACGTCCGTACTGTGCGTAGATCTCTTCCAGTCTCTGTTTCAGTGAGCTTCCGATGCTTCTGTAGTAAGCGGCCATCTCACAGATCAGCATAGATCCGATGATTGCATCTTTATAAGGTCCTGCAAGGTATCCGTAGCTCTCTTCAAATCCGAAGATAAAACGGTCAACTTCTCCTGCTGCCTCGAGGTTCGCAATCTGATCTCCGATCCATTTGAATCCTGTCAGTACGTTACGAAGCTCTACTCCGTAATGCTCTGCAACTGCATCTGCAAGTGGTGTAGATACGAGAGATTTCACTGCTACCGGTTTCTCAGGCATTGTGCCTTTCTCGATACGTCCTGCTGCAATGTAGTCAAGAAGAAGAACTCCGACTTCATTTCCTGAAACGAGCTCGTAAGATCCGTCCGGGCACTTCATAGCGATTCCTACACGGTCTGCATCTGGGTCTGTTGCAAGCATGAGGTCTGCGCCTGTCTCTTTCGCAAGATTCAGTCCCAGCTCAAGTGCTGCAAAGATCTCTGGGTTCGGGTAGCTGCATGTTGTGAAATATCCATTCGGATACTCCTGCTCCGGTACGATTGTTACATCTGTGATTCCGATGTCTTTAAGTACACGTGTTACCGGTACTAATCCAGATCCATTCAGTGGGCTGTATACAAGCTTAAGTCCTGCACTCTTACACAGACCCGGACGAACCTGACGGGACTCGATTGCCTCATACAGTGCATCCTTACAGTCATCTCCTACGAAACGGATCAGACCTTCTTCAACTCCCTGAGCGAAAGACATATACTTCGCACCTGTAAGTACATCTGTCTTCTGGATCTCTTCGTATACGATTGCTGCTGCATCATCTGTCATCTGGCATCCATCCGGTCCGTATGCCTTATATCCGTTATACTTCGCCGGGTTGTGGGATGCTGTTACCATAACACCTGCGTTACAGTTATAATAGCGTGTTGCAAAGGAAAGTGCCGGTACTGGCATCAGAGCATCGTAGATTCTTACTTTAATTCCGTTCGCTGCAAGAACTCCTGCTGCTGTCTTCGCAAACACATCACTCTTGAGACGGCTGTCGTAGCTGATTGCTACTGTCTGTGTACCGCCCTGTGTCTTTACCCAGTTGGCAAGTCCTTGTGTAGCCTGACGAACAACGTAGATATTCATTCTGTTTGTTCCTGCTCCAAGAACACCACGAAGTCCGGCTGTTCCAAACTTCAGCGCAACTGCGAAACGCTCCTTGATCTCATCATCATTTCCCTCGATTTTTGCTAATTCAGGCATCAGATCTGCGTCTTCCAGGTCTGCTGTCATCCAGCGCTTATACTCTTCCTGATACATCTTAATCACTCCTATCATTTACTTAAAATGTAAAATTATTGCAATTCAGCCATACAACGTAAGACCATCAGTTTATGACCACTTCGTTGTATGGCTGAACTGTTTCTAAACTTTACAAGTCTAGTCATATTATACCATGCAGGTAGATTTACAGCAAGATTACTTGTCTATTTTAACAAGCATTTTCCATTACATAGAAATAATTCCCAATACATTTGCAATAGAACTTAATAATATAATAATCAGGCAGATCGGTGCCAGATATTTCATAAAGAACATGTATAATTTCTTTCTCTTAAATGCAGATGACTGCTCAATCTCCCTTGCAATCTTGTCAAATCCAACAGTACGAACGATCAGGAAGCATGTTGCAAGTGCTGCAAGCGGCATCATCACGGAATTTGTCAGGAAGTCAAAGAAGTCCAGACATGCCATTCCGAAAATCTGAATAAAGCTCAATACTCCATATCCCATAGAAGATAAGGTTCCGATTATAAGCATAACAGCAGCCATAAGGATACAGCATTTCGGTCTGCTCCAGTGAAGTTCATCCTGGAATGTAGATACGCTTGTCTCCAGAAGTGAGATTGCACTTGTCACTGCTGCAAGAAGTACCAATATGAAGAACAGGATACCAGCCAGCCTTCCAACGCCCATACTTGCGAATACCTTCGGAAGTGTGATGAACATCAGAGACGGTCCTGCCTGCAGGTCATCCGGATTACCACCGGAGAATGCAAATACAGCCGGAATGATCATAAGTCCTGCGAGCATTGCGATTGCTGTATCGAAAATCTCAACCTGTGTTGTACTCTTCTCAAGATCAACGTCTTTACCAATATAAGAACCATATGTATACAAAATTCCCATCGCGATTGACAGGGAGTAGAACATCTGTCCCATTGCCGCAACAACCGTCATTGCTGAGAAGTGCTTCGGATTCGGAATCAGGAAGTACTTCACACCTTCAATTGCTCCCGGTCTTGTTACAGAATAAATTGCTACGATAACCGCAAGGATAACAAGGATTGGCATCATAATCTTAGATACTCGCTCTACACCATTCTCAACTCCTGCCAGGATAACGCAGAATACAAGAATAGAAAACACGATGAACCATGCTTCTACCTGAAAAGAATCTGAAATAAATTCTGTAAAATATCCGTCCTGTGCAACAGTCTGCACATTTCCTTTCAAATACTCTGCAAGGTACTTGATAACCCAGCCACCGATCGAACTATAATACGGCACGATCAGCATAGGGATTATTGCATTGAGCCATCCGCCGATCTTAAATGATTTTGTCTTACCAAATGTCTGAAAAGCTCCAACCGGACTTTTTCTTGTCATTCTTCCAAGTGCTGTCTCTGACATGATCAGAACATATCCAAAAGATACGGTCAGAATCAGATAAACGAGAAGGAAGATTCCCCCTCCATATTTCGCAGCCAGATACGGGAATCTCCAGATATTTCCCAGGCCGACTGCTGAGCCTGCAACAGCAAGCACATATCCGATTTTACCCGAGAAGCTTGCTCTCTTTGCTGATTGTCCATTGTTACTCATAAATTGCCTCCCATCACATAACAGTCTGTACTGCTATTTTCCCATCTTTTTTATAGCCTATACTGTTCTATTCTACCATTCACAATCATGAATAGCAACAAAAAAGAGCGTTGACAGCGCTTTTTAAAACACATTTAAAATGCTATCTCGGCTCATTTTTATACGTTTTTATAATTTCCCTTCTATTTCTGCTCTTTCAAGCAATCTCTCAATCCCTATATTCCATGTTCCGATCTTCACTCCGGCATTGATCACACGCTTACATTTCCCTATTGTCTCAAATGCTTTCTGAAGCGTTTCTTCCCGAATCTCCTCAAACGGTTCTTCCGTGATCACTTCTGCCGCAAGTAATCTTGCCAGCCGGTAATCCATATCATTTTCATATAAAATACCTGCCGCAAACGGGATGTGCTCCTTCTGAAGTCTTCGATAAACCGGGATTCCAGTTCCGCCGGAAGAGATCACGAACACTTCCGGCTCACCCTCCGGCGCAGGAAGTTCAATACTTCCAAAAAGCGGGTCAAAATATCCATTATTGATTCCATACAATTCGCGAATGATTTCTTCTGTAAATACTTCTTCCGGACTTCCGTAATGTGAAATCGTCTCGCCTTTGACACAGATGATCTTATCTGAAATCTTCTGTGCCAGATCGATTTCATGAAGAGACATAATCACCGTAATCTTCTTCTGCCTTGCCATCCGCTCAAGGATAGACAACAGCTCCAACTTATATTTTACATCCAGGAATGAAGTCGGCTCATCTAAAACGATCACATCCGGGTTCTGACAGATTGCTCTCGCCAGCAGAACGCGCTGCTTCTGTCCGTCACTAATCGCATTAAAATCACGGTTGCCGAGCTCCTGCGCATGCACCGCCTGCATCGCCTCTTCCACCAGACATTCATCTTCCTGCGTCAGAATCCCAAGTCGTCCTGTGTAAGGATAGCGTCCGGTCGCCACAATATCATGACAAGTCATCAACTCTGTCTTGATCCGATCCGTCAACACGACCGCCATCTTAGACGCAAGCTCTTTGTACGGCAGTTTCAGAAGAGAAGTATCGTCAAAAAATACATTCCCTCCAACGACTTTCAGCTGTCTTGTAATACTTTTCAAAATCGTTGACTTTCCCGAACCATTCGGCCCGATCAAAGTCACGATCTCCCCCTTGTTGAGCCCGATATTAATATCACGGATCAGGGAGTTTCCATTATAACCTACCGACAGGTCTTTCATTTGAAAATAATAATCTGCCATCTTATTTTCTTCCTCCCTTCGGTATCATCATATAGATAACGATCGGTGCACCCAGAATAGAAGTCACCGTACTGATATTCAATTCTACCGGTGCCAGTGCCATTCGTGCAATCAAGTCACAGATCATACAGAACACAGCTCCCATAAAGAACGTTCCCGGTATAACCACGATCGGTTTTGATGTTCCAAATGCTTTCCTTGCAAGAAACGGAACTGCGATTCCCACGAAGGAAATCGGTCCCGCAAATGCTGTCACACACGCTGACAGAATACTGGAAAGCAAGATCAAAATCACGCGAAACGTCTTGATGTTGACTCCCATACTCTGCGCATATGCTTCTCCCAATTGATATGCACTGATTGGTTTTGACAGGAAAAATGTAAACAGCACCGCAAGTCCGACAACCACTGCTGCCACACGAATATTGCTCCAGCTCATTCCGGAAAAACTTCCCTGTGACCACCCGTGCAGATTCACAATATCAGAATCATCCGCAAATGTCACAACAAAATCCGTGATAGCCGAACAGATATATCCGATCATGATCCCCCCGACAAGAAGAGACGCCATATGCTGCACTTTTTTCGACATCAGAAGAATGAATCCTGTCGAGATCAGCGACCCGATGAATGCTGCAAGAATCAGTGTATACGAAGAAAATCTTCCGATATATTTCAAATACACGATCATTGTAAGTGCCACGACCATTTTCGCTCCGGAAGAAATTCCGAGAACGAAAGGTCCGGCAATAGGATTGGAAAAAAATGTCTGCAGCAAAAAACCTGAAAGAGACAATGCACCACCAAGCAATGCTGCCATCAGAATTCTCGGAAGACGGATCTTCCATATAATATTGTACTCTGTCGCCGCTCCTTCTTTCAGAAAGAGAATGCGCAGAATCTTAGGCACCGGAATATGAACATTTCCGGTATTGATATTTAGCACTGTCACAACACAAAATACTGCTGCAAGAATCAGAAATACCGCTGTGTATCTTGTACGCCGTCTGAAATTTTCCTGATGAAAACTTGTCTGCTCCATTCTTCTACTCCATCTTTTCAAGAAATGTCATCTGAGATGCATCACTGTCTGTCAGCATCAGATGCATATCTTTGATCAGCTCTCCGACTGTATCTGTTGCCTGATATAAGTTCTTTCCGGTATACCAGACATTTCCGTCTTTCACCGCCTTGAATTCAGAGAACAATTCATTCTTTGCTTCCAACTCACTGATACTATTTATCTGTCCGTCGATCGTCCCGTTGTAGATCAGATAATCTGCATCTACAGCAGTCGCATAGAATTCCTCCATCGTCAGTTTAACAGATGGTGCGTTGCTGTCCGGATTCTTCAGATCTTTGAACGCATATCTTCCACCTGCGATTTCGATCATTGACGGAATATAATCGTCAGATTTTCTCACAACAATTGAACCATCTGTACTCACATAGAAATAAGCAACCGTCTTTTCCGTGTTCTCGAATCCTTTCAGTTCCTCGATCACATGAGCCTGCTGGTCAAAAAATGTATCCGCTTCTTCCTCTTTATTCAGAAGCGCCCCATAAAGCTTGATCCACTCGGTTCTTCCAAGCGGATGTGACTCATAACTGGAGTAGTCTACAAATACCGGAATCCCAAGATCTTCGATCATTTCCTGTACCTTCGGTGTATGAAGGATCATCGTTGATTCGATTGCCAGATCACAGTCTCCGTCAACGAGAGTCTCATAATCCGGTTCGCTGTATTTTCCCGCAAATGTCATCGCTCCGGATTCCATTGCTTCCTTTGCACTCTCTACATACCAGCCGGAAGCCTCAAGTCCGGAGAATTTTACCTTGTCAATTCCGCCGATTGCATCAAACAGAGACATGGATGCTGTCGCCGCCATATAAATATTCTCTGTCGGCTGCTGGATCACAACAATATCATCCGCCAGATTTTCCGGTTCTTCTTCACCTTCCGGAACAATCAGATATTGCTTATCTTCATGGACATCGATCAACTTATATCCATCCTTATAATAGTATACATCGAATTCTGTCGCGTAAGTCAGATCCATTGTAGATTCATAAGTAAGTCCTTCAATCTCCGGTGCTTTTTTTGTCTTGTCGGCTACATCTTTGGTCTTATCCTTTGTTACATCTGTACCTGCTGAATTATTACCGCTGTTTCCACCGGAGGCTGCGGTAGAACCGCAGCCTCCGAGCAGAAGTGCAGCTGAAAGCATTAACGCTGTGATTCTGCATCTTCTTATCTTCATTCTATTTTTCTCTCCTATTTCTCTGCCGCTGCTACTGCCGCATCAAACTTCTCGTTCGTCAGCTCTTCACATCCGTAGAGAACACCGTAAACCTTGATCCACTCCTGCTTTCCAAGTTCTGTCTTTTCCTCGGAAGAACGATCAACGAGTACCGGAATTCCAAGCATTGCAAGCTTTTCTGTCAGCTCTTCGAACTGTTCCGTCTTCTCTTCTACTGTCAGAGTCTCTTTTGTATCTTTACTGTCTTTATCTACTATTTTGTCAGTATCTTTCGCTGCATTTTCCTCAGAATCTTCTCTTGGAAGAATATCTCCTGTAAACAAAGCAAGATTCACTTCACTCTTCACAAGGTTCTTCAACTTCAGCTTGTCCGCTGTTCCTGCATATGCAACTTCAGCATTCTTCTCTCCGTCTTTTGCTTTCATCTTATCAGCAATCTCGGATACTGTACAGTCTTTGCTCTTCATTCCAACTGCCGCAATATTATCAAGAAGATCGAGATCTTTCATCATATTCAGAATCTCATCAGACTCTGCATAAGTATGATCTGTCGGTTTTTTCACAATGATCATATCCTGCTCAAGACCAACCGGAACTTCCACATCCTCCGGAACGATCAGATATTTCACAACATTTCCCTTGTAAAGCTCTGCTGCCAGTTCCTGTTCGCTCGTGCCGTTGTTATCCGAAGCTGCGGATTCCTCGACAGAAGCATCTACTTTGCTTTCTGCATCCGAGTTCTTAGAATCTTCTGATCTATTGATCGTAACAGAAGCTACTTTCTTCTTGGAAGACTTCTCTTTATCTTCTGCAGACTTCTCATTTTCAGACTTTGTTTCCTCTGCTTTTTCCGGGTCTCTTGCTGTGTCCTTCGTCATATCGATTTCAAGAAGTACAATCCCCTGATCATAATGATAAATCTTGAAATATTCTGCATAGTCAAGCTTTGTTTCTGACTGATATTCCAAACCTATAATTTCAGGTGCTTGTTCATCCAGCTTCTGGTTATTGCTTGTTGAAGCATCTGTTCCGTTTGCAGATGTTCCTCCATTCGCCGCTGCAAGATAAATGAAAATCGTATATTCTATCTCATGTGCGACAGACATTTTATCTGTCATTCCAATAATCTTATTATTCTGATTCAATGCAACCGGGATAACAACTGTCGCTGATCCGCCGCCCTTTGTTGTGTAATACTTATTTCCGTTCGCTTTCACATACTGATAATGATCACTGCTGAACACGAGTGTTGCATAAGCCTGTCCATTCTGGATCGTCACTTTATTACAAGTAATCTGAACCTTACCTGTTCCACCGGACCAGGTAAAACGGTCCGGAGTATATACACCGTCTTTCAGTGTTGTTCCACTGTCTACATGAGAAGTAGAACCACTTGTATCGGATTCGTATTTTGATACATTATCTGCTTTTCCATCATTTCCATCTGTTTTTCCTGAATTAGTTCCAGATACAGAACCGCCTGGGAAAGCAGAATTGTTTGTTCCTGTATTACCTGTATTGCTGGAACCACCAGTAGTACCGGAATTTCCTGTGTTTCCGTTGTTTCCGGAATCACCTTTATTCTCAGAATCTGTAGAATTAAGATCGGCAATCTTCTTCATTGTCTCTGACTGGAAAGTCAGCGTTCTGTCATACCAGATTCCTTTTTTAATGGAATATGCTGCTACTGCGATTTCCTTATCCAACGCTTCTACCGGAACAGTATAAGTATATTTTCCTTCTTCATTCACCTGATATGGAATCCAGGATGACTGATCTGCGCTTGCAGCCTCTTCCTTTGTTCCCATATACAGATAGCCGTAACCGGTTCCGCTTAATGTAAGCACAGCACTCATTTTTCCGTCTTTTGCTGTCAGAATACAATCCACTACTTTAAACATGGAAGAACTGGAAGTTACGTCCATACTGTAGATTCCGTTTGCTACTGTTGCTTCCGGTGCTGGATTCGGATTTGGAACCGGATCCGGTGTCGGTGTTGGAGTTGGTGCCGGATCCGGTGTTGAGGTTTCTCCCGGATTCGGAATGTACATCCATAAGTACTGTTTGTCATACCAGGTCTGATCTTTTGACTTTCTCAAAGATACCGGAATTGTCTGACCTGCTTTTTCTTTCGGCACATTGAAATGAAATGTCCATGCACCTTCTTCATCCTGTGTTCTTTCTATAACAGATGCCTTCAACAAATCATCTTTTGAACCAAGATATAGCGCATCAAATCCTGTGTTGTTTGTCTTGATCGTGATATCAAGTTCGCCATCCTTTTCAACAACTGTTGATTCACTGACCTTGAACATCTTGAACTCTTCAGCGTCTTCTTTTACTACTTTCACAGATTCTCCTGTTACAGAAGGCGCCTCCTTTAGTGGCGGAAGTTCCGGTTCCGGAGTATTCGTAGAATCGTTAGAATCCATAGAAGGTTCTGACTTGCCTGTCTCATCTTTTATCTGTGTATCCTTGTTATCAGTTTTTTCGTCCGCAACCTGATCTGAGACAGTTGTGCCTGGATTTTTCCCGGTGGTTTCTGTATCTTTCTCTTCTGAGTTATTTTCTAAGTTGTTTTCTGAATTATTTTCTGAGTTATTCTCTAAATTTGGTTTTGTTTCTGCTTCGATTGAATTCTGATTATCTGATTTATCCGAAGAATTATCAACTTTATCAGATTCCTCTGTCTGATCTTCTTTTGTTAAATCGTCATCTCTTTTATCTTCTTTAACATTTCCTGCGTCTTCTGTCTGACTCTCATCTTGTTTCTTATCTAGATCAGCTTCTTCCACCTCAACAGTTTCCTGTAAATTTGTCTCACACTGCTGCTCATTTTCTGCCGCATATGTTCTTGTATAAGACAATGGTGAAATCACCATAGAACCTGTCAGCATAAGCGCAAGCCATCTGCTCTTATTTTTCATTTCTTTTTTGTCTCCTCTTAAGTTGTGAATTATAAAATACGGAAAATGGATAGAATTATCCTGAATCGAATGAATGATTTTTTCGGTACAATCAATTACTCGTGATCTGGAATTCGTATATTCCCCGCACCAACGGCCGGCAGGTTTCCTGACTTACAGATCTTCTATACAGAACACCTTCCCGGTCTCCCAGTGGATGTGCGGACTCTCCACACTTGTCTGTATAGGAGCGGTCTTCTGAAATCTAATTTCTAAGAAGACCGCATCTCTGCTCACAGTGACGAGTTCGTACAGGACTTGCACCTGTTTCCCTTTTACCTGTTTCGATCAGGATATGGAAATATATTCTCTGATCAAACAGCACCGAACGCTATTATTTCTGACTAACTATAACATTTCATTATATTGAAGTCAACTATTCCGCCTTCACAGCCCAGCGCATCTTCGTAGATCTTGCCCTTCCGTTCTGTGCACATTCCTGCGCTGACGGACGTACAACGTCCCTTGCATATTCGGAATAGATTCCTTCTTTGTATCCTGCTTTAAGTGCTTTTTTTACAAGCTTGTCCTCTCCGGAATGGAATGTGAGGATTGCAACTTTTCCGCCCGGCTTTAATACACCCGGCAGCTTATCCAGGAAATCATACAATACTTCAAACTCATTATTCACATCAATACGAAGTGCCTGGAATACTCGCTGGCTGGATTTCCGTACTGCTTCTTTTCTTTCTTTTTCCGGGATAAATACAAGTGTCTCTTCGATCACCTGATGAAGCCCCGTTGTTGTCTCGATCTTGCCGCCTTTGCGGATCTTCTCTGTGATTGCTTCTGCGATTTCTTCTGCATATGGCTCATCCGAATTTTCAATCAACATGCCGGTAAGCTCTTCTTTGGAAATATCCCGCAGTCTTTCTGCTGCGCTGATTCCCTTTTTCGGATTCATACGCAGATCTAAAGGTCCCTCTGCCTTGAATGTAAAACCACGATCCGGATTGTCAATCTGCATAGATGACACACCCAGATCTGCCAGTACGAAATCAAACTTTCCGGCCTCTTCTGCCACTTTATCGATATTAGCGAAATTCTCAAGCTTTACCGTCAGGATATCCGGCCCGAATCCTTTGTCTTCCAGTCGTTTCTTTGTCTTCGCCGATTCGATCGGGTCTACATCCAGACCATAGATATGCCCTTCTCCCTGCAGTTTTTCCAGCATCTTCGACGTATGACCGCCGTATCCCAATGTTGCATCCAATCCCTGCTGTCCCGGCTGAATATCAAAAAAGTCCAGAATCTCATTCACACAGATAGAAATATGCATCCCCGCCGGTGTTCCGCCTTTCTTTATGACTTTGGAAATGGTATCTGCATACTTTTCCGGATTCAGCTCTTTGTATTTTTCTTTATAATTTCTCGGATGTGTTCCGGAATACCGGACTCTCCGTTTATGTTTCTTCTCCTGATTTTCCTGATTTTCCATAATCTCTCTCCCATTTTGTCAGTTGTTCCGGTATATCTACATCCCGAAGTTCTGTTTCTTCTGTTTCGCAGAGCAGCACATCATTCATATGTGCTCCGATGATCTGTTTCCCGCCTTTGTCGCCGGAAAGCCTGCTAAGTTCATCAAAAAAGCATCGATCCCACAATACAGGATTTCCCATTTTGCCCTTTCGCCCGGCACATACGATCTTTCCAGGATATTTCTTACCTATATCAAGCATACGGGCAAATGTTGCGGCTGTCAATCCCGGCTGGTCACATACAATGAACATTGCACCTTTTAATTCTGGATTTTCTTCCAGTGCTTTCTGTAGTCCTAATCTCAGGGAATGTGAGATTCCAAGATCCGGTTCCCAGTTCTCCACTACCAACATCCCCTGTGCTTCTGCTGCACGTTCTATCTCTTCGAATCTCGTCACCGCTACCTGTGTACATAACGGAAATGCCCGCATCTTACGAAGGGTATGTTCGAACATTCTTCCTCCGTCCAGTTCTTCTAACAGCTTATTACTGCCATATCTGCTTGACTTTCCTGCTGCCAGAAGGATCATTGCATAATCCTTATCCGCCAGACGTGCTTCTGTCGCCCGCACTACAGAACTGCCGATCTTATTCGCCTTATCCGAAATCAGGTAACACAATTTTCTGTCTTTTCTTGGATCTACATCTCCGATCTTCAGACCTTTTTTCACCTGCACACCTTCCTGCAGCATGCCTCGGATCACACCTTCCAGCTGGGAATATACAGGTTTTCCTCCTGTTACGGCAAGAAGCTGTCCCTTCTTTACAATATCTCCGATCTGTGCCTTTGGCTCCATTCGGCCATTGCCAGACGCACGGATCAGGCGCTCCAGCGCATAACCGCCCACATATCCAGGGACGCCGGTATTCGGAATCGGCTGTCCGTCATAGATGATATCCGCAAGCGTCTCACCACGCATCGTTTCTATCACAGCATGAACATCTTTTCCCG
>ENA-OPXX01001744-OPXX01001744.1-human-gut-metagenome-genome-assembly--contig:-NODE-1744-length-13982-cov-7.724923_pt1 | contig 13982 bp, 18 predicted proteins | sample MGYA00241771_ERZ502046 | MGnify/ENA primary metagenome ERZ502046 (study PRJEB25962, sample SAMEA2042006) | human gut metagenome | biome: human gut; feature: human-associated habitat; material: faeces...
TATTGTCATTTTAGTAAACGAATAAACTTTCCCCAAACAAACCAACTCAACTCTGTCTCTGCTCTATACAGATTGTAATATGAAAATATACAATGAGTTATTATTTAAAATCCTTGACAAAACAATTTTCATCTGCTATCATTATAAATGAAAGGTGTATAAACCTTTCTGTTTATTTGTAAAGGCGGCGGAGAATCAAAACGCATTAGTAAAGGTGGGTGCCACCGGCGAGGAGTCGGCCGCCAAACTGTACCGGGTGGAGCCGGGGTGCGACTTCTCCGCCGACCGATTATGAAATATTACAGTTTAAGAAAATGTCTATCCTATAACCGCTATCTAAATATTTTAATAGGCGGCCGAGGAATAGGCAAAACATACCAGTTGAAAAAATATGTGATCGAACAATACCTAAAAAGCAAAAAACAATTTGTATGGCTTCGCCGCTACAAGACGGAAATAAAAGAAGCTACGGACGGATTTTTCACAAAACATAAAAACAATTATCCCGATCACAAATTTGAGATAAAAGGAAAAACTGCCTATATAGACGGCGAGCAGGCAGGGCGATTTATCGCACTGACAAACGCCGATATATTAAAAGGCTCCGATGATTTTTCAGCAGTAACAACAATTGTTTATGATGAATTCATAATAGACAACAAATCTTCATTTCGTCGCTACCTTCCGAATGAATTAAGGGTATTTACAGACCTGCAAGAAACAATATTCCGAACGCGCCAAGACGGCAAGGTGTTCATGCTGGCCAACGCTCTATCAATGGTAAATCCGTACTGTTTAGCATTCGGAATAAAATTTAATTATACCCCGCTATTCAAAACCGATTTAATATACGCTGAAATGTTATCAACCACAAATGAATTAGCATTTGCGAAAGCAACAACTCCACAAAACAAATTAGCAACAAAATATTTACCTGAATACAACGATTACGCAAATAACGAATCATTTTTAAACGATGACTATTCACAAATTGAACGAAAGCCAAAAGATTCAATTCAGCTTTTCAACATTAAAACAAACAACAATATAATATATTTTTTCTTTGCTTCCAGTTCGCAAGCATTATACGCCTGTAAAACAGGCGACCCTAATACAAATCCATTAACTGTAAACAAAATAGCAGAAAGCAACCGCCCGCACGCAGGAGCCGAGTTAAAGAAGATTAAGTCCTTTGCAGTGGTGGGAAGATTGTTTTTTGAAAATTTACAGATTAAAAGTGAAGTAGAGAAAATGATATATAATAGACTATGAAAGGAGTAATAGCAATGAGCCTATCCGTAGAGCAAATCAAAGAAATTGTTGACCGTGTTGCAAAGGCGGAAGATGTAACCGAGATCGGCCCTGATCTTGCAACAATCACGGATACTTTTGTGGACTATGCAAGCGAGATTGAACGGCTGACCGCCGACAATGAAAGACTTGTCGAGGATAATAACCGAATCCGTGAGATCAACGGCAATTTGATGATGAAAGTGGGCGAGAGACTCGAGGTAGACAAACCCGAGGACACTCCGCCCGCCAATGACGAAAAGACACCTGATGAAGTGATCGAGGAGTTAAAGGAGGAAGAGTTTTTCAATGAGTTCTAAAAAGTTGACTGAAGCGGCAAAAGCGCAAAAAACATTGAACGCCGTTCGCTCCATGATGAGCGAATCTGCGCAGAATGATGTGCCTGTTCTTGCCGAGGGTGACGCTATTAGTAAATTTGCAAACCCTATTTTGAATTATAAGGCACATACCAATGAATTTATTTCTGTCCTTGTTGATCGAATTATGTTTACCGCTGTTGAAGTAAAGCGGTATTCAAACCGCCTTGCCCGCCTGAAAAAGGGTCGGCCTTATCCGTTGGGTACAGATGTACAGCAGATTTATGAAAACCCGGTCAATCCCATGGGCTACAACGGCGAAAATTTGTCTGGTATTTTGAAACTGTACAAAGGCGATACCAAAGTAGCTTATTATAGCAGAAACCGTCAAGATGTATTTCCTCTGTCTATTAACCGTGAGGAATTGATGGGTGCTTTCGTTTCCTATGAAAGTTTTAACCGTTTTGTATCTGCAAAAATCAATTCTGTTTTCTCCGGCAATGAAATTCGTGAATTCAATTTGTTCAAGCAGTCCATTGTTGACGCGTATGCAAATAATGTTATTCTTGGCCGTAAATTGGCAATGCCCGCTACGAAAGATGAAGCGGAAGATATGGTAGCAACCATTCGCGAAACTGCTATGAATATGACATTTCCGTCTACTGCGTATAACAACTATATCAATCAGCCCGGAGCAGTCGGTGATCCTGTTGAAACATGGTCGGAAGCTGACCGAATTGTAATTATTATTCGTTCAGATTTGATTAACAAATTGGGCGTAAAGGTTCTTGCAATGGCTTTCAACATGGCAGAAGCTGATTTCCGGAATAACCTTATTGTAGTTGATTCTTTCGACTATGATAATTATGACCTTGAAAACAGAAAGCGCACCGGTAAAACGCTGTCCAATATTGGTTTTGTGATCTGTGATGAAGCACTGTTTCAGGTGTATGACAATATCCAAACAGCGGCGGAAGATTTTATCGGTTCTTCCCTGACTTGGCAATACTTCTTTCATGTTTGGCAGATTTACGGTATTTGTCCCTTTGCTAATGCTATGGTGTTTGAAGTTCCGAAAGCGGATGCGTTGCAGGATTTTACAATTACCAATTATAATAATGTAGATGGTAATAATGTTGTACTTGATCAACCTACGTCTACTCAAACTATCAACTATTCAACTTTGCCGGAAGATTATGCTGTCAAAAATATTAGCATTGAATTTTTGAATATGGTTGAAACCGGACTTCCCGATGCACCGACAAAGGAAACTTTCCACACTTATGTGAACTTGACTTTTAATCCTGCTGACAAAACAATTACTTTTGCAGCTACTGATAAAGTAAAAAATAATGGAAGTACCGGCACATGCCTTTGCGAATTGATTGCTGACGGTATTCGTGTTCCGATTGTTATATTTTTGAATTTCTAAAGGAGTAAAAACAATGGCAGTAACTCACCCTACAACACGATTGGATCTGTTTACAGTTCCATGGGGTAAGCCCGAGGAATGCCACGCCATTGTTGATTTCCCAACGGCGGCGGCGCAAGTCGCCGCCTTTGACGATTTAGCGAAAAAAGGCGTTAGCGCAACAAAATTCAATTATATAAAGAAAGATCAAGCTTTTAGGATTGAGGGAAACTTTGCAAGGTTTGAAGCTTTCAATTATTGCCGATACCAAAATTGCGATTTTGTAAACCGTCAGGGAAATAAAAAATGGTACTATGCATTTATTGATCGCGTTGAATATATCGCACAAGACATTGCAATGATCTATATTACAACCGATTATTGGCAAACCTATCAATTTAACATTACCTATTATAAGTCAATGATTGCTCGCGCTCATGTGAAAAAAAGTGAAGATACCGTTGGCCGTTGGCTTCAGCCGGAGCCGGTGGGGGCACCTGCCGACTATGAAAAGGAAATTGATGTTTTTTCAGCAGGTGATTCATGGACCCCCTACTGGTCTATGGTATCCGTGTCAAGACCGCCCGGAGCCGGTGAAAGTGATTGGATTTATGGCGGATATGGAAAGAGTGAATCAATGACCGGCCAATATGCCGGTTTTGTGTATGACAACGATACAATTCAAAAATTGATTGATGTATACGCAGGCGAAACGGATAGAAGAAAAGATATAATTACATTTAGGTGCGTTCCATACTGGGTATATTCAATGTTGAAAAATAATGGGTATGTTATTCCTGTTACCGTAAAAGGAAAAGAAATAAATTATTGTAAGGAAAATATTACAATAACATTAGATACAGAAGCAGAAATTGCCGGAAACACCTTAGCATGCGGATATCATCCGCGAAACAAAAAAATGCTTACTTCCATGTGCCGGGTCTATGTTGTTTACAATTATAATGGCTTTAGTCAACCTTTGCGGCCTGAATTCATAAAAGGGAATAGCATTAAAATGTCAGCAGAAATGCGGCCTATTGGTTCTAATGGTTTTAAGTTGAAAATAAAAAACTATGCAAAACCTGCGGAATCTGTTTTTGATGTTCCGTATTCCTTTGAAATGCAAATTGGCTACAATGAAAATGGCGGTGTTCAAGGCTCACTTAACCGTGTCGGCTCCGTATTAAACGCGGCCGGAGCAGTTGCAGGCGGTGCCGTAAGTCTTGGCGCAAATATTGCAAGTGGCAATGTTGCCGGGGCGATCACTTCCGGAGTTGGTGCAGTTAGTTCTATTTTTAATGCTTCAAGAGATATTGCAAACGCATTCAATTCTAAGGTAGCAAGTAAAGGCAACCAAAGCGATACCAATTCTATTTCAAGTGAAAATTGCAAATTCCGATTAGTAGACTGTTCCCCTCTATATGATGAATGTGCTCCAATTGATGATTTTTTGGATCTGTATGGCTATGCAATTAACGAGTGGGGTAAAATATCAAGTTGGAAGAACACCCGCAGTAAATGGAATTATTTGCAGACAGTTGATTGCAATATCAAAGTAAATGCACCTGCGCCGGAAGCCGCTTCAATCCGTGGTATGTTTAACACCGGGGTAACAATTTGGCATTCTATTTCCGATTTTGGGAATTATTCTCTAAATAACGATTAAAAAGGAGTGATAATAATGGAAAATCCAGCAAATACAAAACCTTTTGCATTGTATCACAGCCCGGCCACAAACGGCACTTTTGCAGGTCAATTCAATTCAATATTAACTGCTACACAGCTAAATCAAATTTATCAATGCTATTTTATGAATATTGCCGCAACCGTGTTTGAATGGGAAAACTTGCCTGACACGGTGGACTCCGACTTTTTAGAATTCGCGTTGATCCAAGACGGCAAGGCCGCATTCTGCAATGATCGGGATAGAGGATTTTTAGGCCTGCGGGCAGCAGATCAATCCGTGTTGAATCTGTACGGCTACCCGGTTAAGATTAACGGATATGGAATTAACTTCAATCAGGAGTACAACGCGGACGAATTTGTGTTGATTAAAAATAATCCAATGTGGACACCTACGCTATTTTATATCAATTATTTTGTGGATAAGATCGCAAAAACCCAGCAAATAATTGATATAAATGTGAATGCGCAAAAAACGCCGGTAATTCTAAAAGGGACTTCAAATCAAAAATTAGCACTTGCAAATCTTTTTTCAAAATATGACGGCTCGCAGGGGTATATATTCATTGACAAAGACAATGATTTCAATGATTGCTTTGGGAGTGTAAACACCGGCGCGCCGTTGGTAGCTAAGGATCTTTACACCTTGTTAGAAAGTTACAAAGCTGAATTTCTTTCGTTTCTTGGCGTTAACAATGTGCAAAATGAAAAAGCGGAACGGCTTATAACCGATGAAGTCAACGCAAATAATCAATTTGTATCTATTAACTTGGAAACAATGTTATACGAAAGAAAAAATGCTTGCAAGCAGATCAATGAGCGGTTCGGCTTGGATATTTCTGTAAAGCCGAGAGTACAAAGTGAAATCATTGAAAAGGATAAGCCCGATTTTGATGATGACACAGATACTGACGTTGGTCCGCAGGGGGTGTAGTAATGGCAAGATATACTACCAGTTTGGAAGTTGTTGTCAACAACTTATGCAAGGATAGAAACGAGGGTCTATATAACCGAATTGACACAGCGCGTGAAAAGATCTTTAATTTCTACTATCCAACACCGCAAAAAATAGAGACTTTCAAAAGGTATTTTGAAATTCTTTTTATCATGCATTATTTAACCGATGAATTTGCTTTTGAAACTTACTATTTATGGAAAGTAAAATTACAAGCGAAATGTATGGAAGTCATGCCCGGTTATGCCAAAGCTTTTGACGGATTCGCGCAAATGACAGCAGATTTAGCGGTTGCAAATCAAAAATTTAATCGGAAAACGGATTCAAACGCCACCGGTAAAAGCAAGTCAACCGGTTCTTTTTCAAACCAAAACGATTCAAATTCAACCATGCGCGGGGCGGCAAGTGATCTCCCCGGCAATATGATTAAAGCAAAAGACTTTAATTCTATTGAATACGCTGACAGAGCAAACCTTGACACTGCTTCAAATAAAGCAACGGATAAAGGATCAAACACAAACACCAATGACACCACAACCAAATCAAACCAAATCGAAACAATAACCGGTTTAACAATGCCTGCCGGTGAAGTGTTCCGGCAATTCAAAAATGAAGTGAACGGACTTTATTCGGAATTGCTTGACGAATATAAAGACCTATTCATGCCATTATGGTACTAAGGAGGAAATTTTATGAATTATCCCAAGCCCGATGTTGACCCTATCGCGGTGCTTAGACGGTTTTATTGCAACCGGATTTTGCCGCAGGTCTATGATGATTCGTTGTCTTTTGAAGAACTGCTTTATGCCGTGCTGAAAAAGATGAATGAAGTTATTGAAAAGGTAAACAGTTATGACGAATTGATAAATTATGTGATTGATTTACTTGAAAACCTTGATAAACATATTAAGGAAACTGTAACGGAGCAGTTGCAAAAATGGTACGATGACGGCACATTGCAAGAAATTCTTGCCGTTATATGTGACCCGTATTTTGATGAATTCCGGCAGGAAATCGCCCAACTGAAAAAGGATTTTGTAACCTTTAAGAATCAGCCCCATTCAACCTACATTGATTTTGAGCGGTGGCTTGTAGGGTACACATATCGAGGGGAAAACCTTGCAAACGCTGAAAATGAAACAAACCGGTATCCGGTGAACCAAGGCGGAGCGCGTTATACAATCGGTGGAAACATTTATTATGCCTGCGCTTTTGTGCCCCGGGGGCACACCCTTGAACTACACCCAACCACGGCGGCGGTTGTTATCTTCAACTATTCCAACGGTGCAGAAGTCGCGCGCCGTGACATTGAGGGTTTAGGCCATGCAAATTCAATCGTTTATAATTCAAAAAGAAATAGTCTTTTTGTTGCCACAAGCGAATTGAACGGGACGCCCTCTAAAACAATTTTTGAATTGAACCCTACAACGCTTGCAACAATTCAAAAATACACTGCACCTGCCGGGTACAATGAAAGCGCTGTTTCTTCTGTTGCCTATGACGCAACCAACGATCAAATGTATATATCCCAAGGGTTGAATGTGTATGAGTGGGATCCGGCAACAAATACCGCTTCAAATATGGTTGCTCTTTCAAACCCGGGATTTGATTATATCATGCAGGTTGTCAAGGCAAACGCAACCGCTTTTGTAATGCTGACCTATTCACCGAATACGATTCGCATTTATGATAAAGCTGGCGTTTACATTCGGCAATTCACAATCCCGCAGTATTTGGATAATCAGCGGTTTTGGTCTGGAGAATTTGAAGATATAACTGTAAATGATAAATTTTATGTTTACGCAAACTCGCAGGGCATTACCGCCGTAAACCCAACGGATTCAATGATTTCTATTTGGCGTGGATCACTGTTGCAGGGTACTCCGTCATCTATTAAGCAGACAACCACGCAGGGGCAGGGCGTTGGCTATTCCACCATTAACAATATTGTATATGTAAACAATACTGCTGATAGTGGTGGAGTATACCACATGAAACGCTCACCTGACGGAACGAAAGAAAATCCATTTATTCAAATTTTTCAAGCTATGGACTTGTTAGCCTGTCCGATTTATCACCAAGAATTAGAAATTCATGTTAAAGCAGGGTCGGAATATTACCGTTGGTTTAATATCGCGAATGGTGGAAATGTGTATATAACTGGGCGCTATGATTCAGCAGCCCCACCGACTACAATGCCTAAGCTTATAGGGTTGGTTATGCACAACTGCAACTCTGTAACATTGGATAATTTGAACATATACGGCAAAAATACCAATGAAGCAAACCTACCGCATACAATCCGCGCGGTGAATGTGAATAAACTACTTTGTAACGATGTTGAGTTGAATTATTCTTCCGGAAAAACCGCGTATAATTTGCTTAACACAACCCTGATTCTATCCGGTGGCGGTTCTGGTACATTGAAAGAATGGCCGACCACACCTTGTATTCGGTTACAGCGCGGATCCCAGCTTTACGGCTACGAAAAGCACAACATTGGCGTAAATCTTGAATCCGATAACACGCTTATTTGTCAACGCAAAATTTGCGATGCACAAAACAAGACTTCCGGAACGATTGACACCCGATCAGATGGCGGTGTACAACCTTGGTCTGCTGAAATGATTTCAAACCTTGTACAGCATTCCAGCCGGATTGGCGTTCGCTATCATTCAAGCGCTTCCGGGGTTGAACGGATTCAGTATTTCTATGGATTCAAAACCGGATCGGCGTTTACAATGGTTGTAACCGAGGGTTCAAACTCCGTAAAGGTTGCATTTGATGGTATCAGAATTTTCACCGTGTCGGATGCAAACGGGCTTGTTGTTGACGGTATTGTTTTCGAGGGGTGATTAGAATTACAGTTGAACAGCTAACTATAATTCTGTCATCTGCGGTCACGCTGGTGGGCACCTCGCTCACCGCGTGGCTTGCCAATTCAAAAACATTGTACAGAATTAAACAACTTGAAAAGAAACAAGAAAAGTATAACAATTTGCAACAACGCGTTGCCCTGCAAGAACTGCGCCAGCAGGTAGCAGATCACCGCATACAAGATTTGGAGGATAAAATCAAATGAAAAATGTGTCAAAAGATACCATTATACGCACTATCGTTACTTTTGTTGCGCTTATAAATTCCGTTTTAACTATGATCGGAAAAAATCCGCTTCCGTTTTCGGACGATGAAGTGTATTTATTCTTTTCCACACTTTTAACCGTGTTTTCCACAGTATGGGCATGGTGGAAAAATAACAGCTTCACATCTGCGGCTATTGCCGGGGATATTGTTAAAGATGAAGCAAAGGAAAAGGGGTATACCGAATGACTTTCGATCAATTTTACAATTCATGTAAAGGAAAGTTAATTGATTATGACCGCGTGGCCGGTGCCCAATGTGTGGATTTGGCTAAGGTTTATTTGAATTCATGCTTCGGTATCAAACCTGGAGCATGGGGAAATGCGGTTGACTATTTCACAAGTTTTGAAAAAAGAAAACCGCTTGTTGAAAAGTTTAAAAAAATCCAAAACAATCCTACTTTCGTACCCTTAAAAGGTGACATTGTTGTATGGGGTACAAAAATATCACCTTACGGTCATATTGCCGTAGCTACCGGAAACGGAAATACAAGCTGGTTTGAATCGTTCGATCAAAATTGGCCGAGGGGTTCAAAATGTAAAAAAGTAAAGCACACTTACAATGGAGTTCTTGGTGTGCTTCGGCCTAAGGTACGCGGCGTCTTTTTTGAGTACCCACACCCTAAAATTGGATCGTCAATCACATTGACCTATGTGCGCGGCGTTTACAAGGGTGCAGGCTCGAACACCGGACGAAAAAAGATCAAAGATTTGACTTCGGACGGAAGAAAGCATTGTTTGAATCTTGATGACAAAAACAACATTGCATACCTGAAGCGTGGCACAAAATGTACAATACTTGAATTGGTTTACAAAGGCAATAAAAATATTTGGGCGAGAATCCCATCAGGGTGGATTTGCATATACGATTATAATATTGCTTGTAAACGATACAAATAAAAAGACCCGGGGAGAGATCCCCGGGTTCTTTATTTTAGCTGAAAAATAAGATCCGCACTTCCGATATGTTTTGAATGGTCGAAAACAATTTATCATTGCAATATACGCATTTTGTTAAAAGAAATTCGTTGAATTTTATTTGAATGTTGTTGCCGACAAATGTGGCACCTGAAAAGGTTTTTATTTCAAGAACCTTGTAACCTCGATCTGCAAGGATTGCTTGTAAAGCGGTTGACACTGCGGGTTGCATTACTCTTTTACCTCCATCAAAATATATTTTCCTTTTCTTGTTTTGTACGGTTTATCGCTTGAATAATACTCAGGATATTGGCACTGTATACCCGATCTATATTCACAGTTTAAACATTGGGTTAATTTACTGTTAAAACGGCGTTCATGAATAGTCATACACCTAAATTTACGCCTTTTCATTTTTTAAACCTCCATATTTAGCCAAACGAGAATATCAATAGCTGATCCTTCGCCGCATTCTATCGGACAGTATTTGCAAAACTTCTGTGTTTTATAACATCCGTTTAGATGGCAATTTGAACTAATATCATCTATGAATTTTGCAAATTCCTTAATTGGCATATTTTTGATTTTTTCATAATTTGTCATTTTTCATACATCGCTATTACATTTCTTGCCGCATGCATTGATTTGGCGTTAGCGTTCATTTTGAATGTTAACGCAACAACATTGGATTCTTCATGAACTTCAATTAGATACCGTATCAAATCCAAAGCATTTGAAAAGTAAATAAGACCTCGGACACCGGTTAAGGTGTTTGGCGCTCTTAGCGTTATTATTTTTTGACCTTTTAACACCTGATTGATGAATGAAGCAAAATAACGCTCAAAAGGCTTTTTTATTTCTCCCTCCCTGTCAAAGCATTTTTCAGCCCAAGCGAATTGTTGTTTAATTAGAAATCGGATCACTTTTTACACCTCTTTAAAATCGTTATTACTGTATATTGTTTCATCAAAATATTCAATTTCTCGCATAATAGAAAAACGCGTGTAATTAAAGCATTCATATAATTTACAACCTAAACGGATAACATTATTATTACCATCTTCAAATTCATCAATAGCCCTATCAACTAAAAATTGATTTTTTGCCGGTAATTCATCGTATTTTACAACTTCATTCAAACTGGAATCAAAAACAAAGATCGGCTTTTCAAGATCAACCCAATAGGCGGTTGCGTATCCATAATGACGATCCCATCTTTTTTCAAACATTTTTTCCATAATTTTACTCCTTTTAATTTAGTTGTTTCTTTCCTCATTTCTTGTCTTAATTATACCACGAATACACAAAACTGTAAATAAATTTGAGCAAATTCGCTGAAATAATCGACAATGTTTATTAAAATCGTGTCCCGCGTTCTCGTATCTTGAATGTAGATTCACTCAATTCTACACCGCCTTGCACGGTTTTGCTTTTCAGGATTCCAAAATATTCTTGCTCGGTGTTGAAGTTGTCAAATGTGATTTGATTTTTTACTACCTCATTTTGCCCCAACCCTGCGGCCTTTACATCAAGGTTGCCTTGCTCATCTTCTTCAATGTACAGTTTTGCACCAAGAAATTTAGCCCTTGAAAAGCTGCTTTCATGCGCCATGCAGTTGAATTCTGTATCACTGATTTTTACCCCCTCCGGGGGATCATCACCGATCAAATGTAGGCTGTCCGTGTCACAATAGCAACAACGATCTACATTCTTTATAAAAAGAGTTTGAATAAACCTCCGGGCGTAAGCTGTCACGAACGCGGCAACAGGAACATACACTGTTTTGGCAGGTCTCGGGGTTTCTACTGTTTGATATGCAAGAATTCCTTTATCATTTATATATGGCCTTTTAACAAATTTATCATTGCTGGCACCAAATTTTCCATATAAAGAATTTAAGAATAGCTTGGCAATGCTCCTTTTCCCTGCGTTCTTTTCAATAGTTGCCTGCATTTTCATTTCTTTGAAATGATTGACATAATCAATAAATATTCCTGATCGGCCTATAAATTTATAACCACCTATATATTGAATTTCTTTTATATTGTAACACTCGTAGAACATTTCTAAATCAACATTCGTTAAATATAGGTTAACCATTAAACAACCAGTTGTTGTCACATATTCGCGAGGGTTGAAGCGTTTATCATTTTTGATTTGTATTGTTGGAATTTTGCCTTTTTTCAATTCAAACTGCGCGGTTATGAACTGTATATATAGCGGGTAAATTGGATCGTCTTTATATTTTTCCTCAAAAAATACCGGAGTGCCTATTGGATATTTGTTTAGCGGATCGCTCATTACAGAGGGGTACAAGCTATTTACATCATATACCCTGCCATGCCCTACCGGTTTACCTTTGAATTTTGGATTGACATAGCAATACCCGCCTTTATAGGCTCGCTTTAATAGGTGATACAAATTATCATCAAGGTGAGGAAAGTATGTCAAAAATTCATAATTTGAATAGTAACTATTTTTCTTATAGTAGCGCATTGCGTTTGAAGCTATGGTGTTTCGCTCGTGACCCTCATTCCGGAATTGCTTAATTGCTTTGGCTACAATGATTACATCATTGGTAATATATTCGACTTCTTCCGGTGTCATAGTATAATTATATCCGCGAAAAGTTACATAGTCTATTGAGCCTTTTTGCTCTTTTATTCCGAAAGACTTAGCAATCTGCGAAACACTCATATTGAATATTTTTAGGGTATCATAGATTTTGACATACTTTCTTTTTGTGAAATTTATTCGATAATTGTAATGTACACCTATTGAACTAATTAAGCATTCAACGGTTTTTGCTTTTCTTTCTTTGAGATTATCATTATATTGCCATTTTGCTACACCTAAAAGATAGCTTAAAATGTAACTTCCATCAAATTTTAAGTTATGAAAGCCAATCAAGGATCCGTTCGGAAGTCCTTGAATTGCTGAAAGCCATGTCTCAATATTATTTCCGTATTGAATATTCGACAAATTATCAACCTCAACAATAGACCATGCCCATACAGACATGACACCGGTGTCAGGGTCTTTTTGTGTTTCAAAATCGGAAATATATTCTTTCATGCTACTTTCCCTTTACTCCGTTAATAGCTGTTCGCATTCGGTCATAAGCTTCCTGTATTTGTTGCGGATCCTTAGAATCATACGCCGCCCATAATGCCTCAACTGCTTCAGGCCAAGCCCTGCAAACCGAATCAACTTGAATCAAAGATAAATGGTGCCATTCTTTAAGTAGATCATCAAAGCTTAAGGCCATCAACGCGACTGCAACATTTTCTTTGAATGTTTGTGAACGAGCTTCATTGAATGATTCAAAGGTTTCTTGCTGATAGTCTTGTATAAATTGTTTTAACGCTTTTTCGGATTTGAATTCCGTTTTTGCAGGCGTTTCATTTTGAATAAAAGCTTGAATGCTTCTTTCCTGCTGTTTTTTAATTATTCGTGTGGTTTGGGTTTCTATTGTTTTGTACTTACCTAATTGAATTGTTTTTTCGTCACGGGTTACCCTCGCTGTTTCTCTTAAACGGTTTATCAACTCGTTGTATTCTTCTAAGGTTGTTATTTTTACAAATTCTTTTTCAACATTCAATATTTTAGGAAGTACAACTCCCTGATATTTTCCATGTGCTTTCAACGCGGCGGCTCGGCGTATATTGTAATTATATCCCCGAATAACTGTTGCAAGTGCCGCTTTCCGTTGTTTCGTATGAATAAATTTTTTCATATACATTCACCATTAAATGATTATAGCCCGGATATACCGGGCTATAATTTTGAGTTTTAATAAATTTACAGTACAGTAAATTTATAAGTGTGGCCGTTTTTTGTCTTGATCTGGCATGGAACGATCTGCAAGGGTTCGGCAAAATCAGTCCCCCAAATTGATCTAACTGCTTTGACGCAGCTATCCACGCCTAAGGCCATAGACATGTAAGCGGATCCATCTTCGCAAAGGAAGAAATAACGGCTTACCGGCTCGCCCTGATCGTTTACCGCGGGCTGGTCAATGATCTGCACCACAGACAAGGTTTTGTTTATTGCTTCACTAAAAGAGGTTGCGTTCGTTAGTGCTCTGAAAAGGTTTACTTTGCTTTCATGAGTTGTTGCTGTTGCAATCAATGCGCTTGTTTCCATAGTTTTTCTCCTTTTGTTTTAGATTGTTTTGTTTTGGTTCAAAGGTTAGAGCTCATTCCCTTTGATGACTATATTATAGCATAGGTGATACGTTTTTGTAAAGATTTTTAAGGGTTCGCTAA
>ENA-OPXX01001746-OPXX01001746.1-human-gut-metagenome-genome-assembly--contig:-NODE-1746-length-13971-cov-1.738574_pt1 | contig 13971 bp, 12 predicted proteins | sample MGYA00241771_ERZ502046 | MGnify/ENA primary metagenome ERZ502046 (study PRJEB25962, sample SAMEA2042006) | human gut metagenome | biome: human gut; feature: human-associated habitat; material: faeces...
CAAAGCTAGTAATTATAGTAAAAATATTATTAATAATAATATTAATTGGAACAATATGTGCAATAACATTAATTATATATTTATTTAATGGGGATGTAAAAGCTAAAGTGCCAGGGTATGTAAAAGAAGAATATGATTTAAATAAATATGAAGTAGTAAATAGACCAGTTTATGTAATGGCTCCAAAGAATGGTGCGACTAATGAGCTAGTAATAATGTATATTCATGGTGGTTCGTATGTTGGCGATTTAGAAAAAGAACATTGGAAAACTTGTGGTGATATTATAAATAAGTTAGGGTGTACAGTAATACTTCCAGATTATCCACTTACTCCAAAATACAATTATAAAGATACATTTAACATGATGGAAGCATTATATAAAAAAGTTGTAGATAAAGTAGAATCTTCAGATTTCGTAATAATGGGTGATTCGGCGGGAGGAGGATTAGCTTTAGCTTTAGTTCAGAAAATGGGAGAAGAAAGCATAAAAATGCCAAATCAAACAATTTTAATATCTCCATGGTTAGATGTAAGAATGAATAACCCAAGAATTGAAGAAGTATATAAAAATGACCCTATGCTTAATAAATCTGCACTAAAATTGGCAGGAGAAAAATATGCAGGAAAAGACGGAATAAATAGCTATTTAGTAAATCCAATAGATGGACCCTTAGATAAAATAAAAAATGTCTCTATTTTTACAGGAACATATGATATATTAAATCCAGATGTTAAAATTTTAGAAGAAAGAGCAAAAGAAGTAGGAAATACAATAAACATTTACGAAACAGAAAAAGCAACACATATTTGGCTATTGTATAAGTATAAAGATAAGGAGAATGATGAATTAGTAGAAGGACCATACAATAGAATGATAGAATTGCTAAAAAATAATTAATAGAAAGGATTAATCAATTAACTAGATTAAAACATCTATATAATTGATTTTAGGAGATAAATATGAAAAGGAAAGAAAAGAAAGAGTTAATATGGAGAAAACTAGACAACTCAGCCAAAATATTCCCACTATCTTCTAGCAGAAAATATAGTAGTGTTTTTAGACTTTCTGCTGTAATGAAAGAGAATATTAGTCCAAAATTGTTAGAAAAGGCTGTAAACAATGCTCTTAATAAATTTGAATTTTTTAAAGTAAGACTAAAAACAGGTTTTTTCTGGTATTATTTTGAGTATAATGATAAAAAAGTGGTAATAGAAGAAGAAAAAGATTATCCTTGCAAATATATAGATCCAAATACCAATAATGACTACCTATTTAAAGTAACTTATTTTGAAAGAAAGATTAATATAGATATTTTTCATTCATTAACAGACGGAAATAGTGCAATACAGTTCTTTAAAGAAATAGTTTACCAATATATAGAAATTGAATATGCAAAAGAATTTAAAGATAAACTAAGAACAGATAGAAAATTCAACTTTAATGCTGAAGATAGTTATTTAAAAAATTATAATAAAAAGGTTAAAAATAATACAAAAAGTAAGAAAGCATATATTTTAAAAGGAGAAAGAATTAGATTAGGTGCTGTTTCTGCCATAAGAGCTACACACGAAATAATAGATTTAACAAAATTAAAAGAAGTAAGCAAAGAAAAAGAAGTTACAATTACACAATTATTAACAGGTATATTAATAAAAGCAATATATTTAGGAAATATGAAGGAAATAAACAATAATAAGCCTATAAAGATTTGCGTGCCAGTAAATTTAAAAAAGTATTTTAAATCTGAAACAATTAATAATTTCTTCTCGTATATAACAATCGTTGCAGATAGCAAAAAAATTGATTTTACAAATTTAGACCAAATACTAAATTTAGTAAAAAACGATTTTGAAGAATTATTAAAACCAGATGAAATAATAAAAACGATGTCTTCAAATGTAAAGCTTGGAAATAATTTCTTTATAAGAATAATACCACTGTTTATGAAGCAAATATTTGTAAGATTAAGTTATTTGGAAATTAGAAAATATACAACAACAACATTTTCTAATATAGGAAGAATAGGTATTATATCAGATTACCAAAAATATATAGAAGACTTTTTCTTTTTAATTGCACCAGAAAGAGTGGAAAAAATAAAATGTTCAACATGTTCATATGAAGACAAAATGTTTTTTACATTTACATCAATTTTAATGCAAACCAATATAGAAAACGAATTTAAAAATATTTTAGAAGAGTTAGGAATCCATGTTGAAATAGAAAGTAACGGTGTTTAATATGTTATATCCAAAATTATCAAATGTTAAAAAAAATAATATTATATTTATTGCTTCTATAGCAATTTCTTTAATAATAATAAATGTGCTTGTAGACAAGACGAATCATTGGTCTATGCTTTGCATTGCTGGAATTATATATGCATATGGAACAGTAATATATACTAAAAAGAGAAATGTAAATATTGCCTCAAACGTATTTGCCCAATGCTTATTAGTATCACTATTAATACTAGCAATAGATTACTTTTTAGGATATAGAGGCTGGTCTATAAACATAGCAATACCAATAGTCGTTATAGTAGCAAATTCAACATTAATGATTCTAACAATTATAAGCAGAAAAAGATATATAAGATATGCAACATACCATATGTTAACATTTTTATTTAGTATGATACCATTAATCTTATTACTTAGTGGAAAGCTAGAAAATAAAGTACTAACAATCGTGTCAAGTGGAATTGCAGGGCTTTCGCTATTATTAACAATAATATTATGTGGAAAAGCAATGTGGGAAGAAACTAAAAAAAGACTACATATGTAAATCGGGATTCAGGGACGGTCCTTAAAATCCCGGTTAAAATGTAATTAATAAAATAAACATAAAAAATTTAACCTTAACACTAAAAAACTCATAAAATATAATAAGTAGGTGAGTTTATGAAAATAGTAGTTAGGGTTATTTTTGTTATTTATATGTGTATAAATTTTATATGTATATTCAATAACAATTCTTATGCGCTCGAGCCGGCAGGAAGAGCTTATGATGGAATAGATGTTAGTGGTTGGCAAGGGGAAATAGACTTTGCAAAAGTTAAGAATGCAGGTATAAGCTTTGTGTACATAAAATCTAGTGAAGGAAAAAATACAGTTGACAAATATTTTAGAAGAAATTATGAAAATGCTAAAGCAAATGGACTAAAAATAGGTTTTTACCACTATGTAAGAGCAAGAAATGTAGAAGATGCATTATTAGAAGCTAAGCATTTTGCAAATACAATTGCAGGAACTGTTCCAGACTGTAAGCTAGCTATGGATTTCGAGAACTTTGGTAATCTATCTAAAAATGAAATAAATAATATTTCTATCGTTTTTTTGGAAAAAGTAGAAGAATTAACTAAAAAGAAAATGATAATTTATAGTAATACATGGTCAGCAAGAAATATTTTTAGCCAAGAATTGGCAGACAAATATCCACTATGGGTTGCACAATATTATGTTGATGAACCATCAAACAACGGAAAATGGAATAGTTGGGAGGGTTTCCAATATACAGACAAAGGAAAGGTTCCAGGAATAAATGGATATGTAGATAGGGATAAATTTACAGAAAAAATATTATTAGAAAATAAAGAGGAAATACCAAATAATAATACAGATATAAATAGTAGTGAAAATTATATAAGATATAAAATAAAAAAGGGAGATACATTAAGTGAAATTGCAATAAAATATAATACAACTGTTAATGAACTTGTAAGAATAAATAATATAAAGAATCCGAATATAATATATATAAATCAAACATTATTAATACCAACAAAAAATAACTCGATAAGTAATGGAAATGATGACAAAAATAATACAATTTATATAGTAAAAAAAGGAGATACTTTATATAGTATTGCAAAAAGATATAATACTACAGTGCAAAAAATTGTAAACAACAATAATATACGAAATCCAAATTTAATATATCCTGGAGAAAGGATAATCATTGTAAAAAGTACAGAAAATATACAAACTAAATATATGACATATAGGGTAAAAAGAGGAGATACATTATATGATATTGCAAATAAATACAATACCACAGTAAGTAAACTAGCATATATAAATGGAATTAGAAATGTAAATTATATATATATTAATGAAATAATAAAGATACCAATAAATATAAGCATTGGAGAACATGACTGTGGACACTGCATATATACTGTAAAAAAAGGTGACAATCTAACCAAAATAGCAAATAAATTTGGAAAACAAATAAATGAAATAGCAGAGCTAAATAATATTAAAAATATAAATTATATTTATATAGGTCAAAAATTAAGAATATAAAAAAAGTTTTATTGACGAAAAAAATACTTTATTATATACTAAAAGTAGAAAATTTTGTGTTGCAAGGAGGCACATTATGCAAAAGATAAGCAAAAAAATAGTTTTTATAATAATAGTATTTTGTATAATTATAGCAAATAGTTTTTGTCTAGCAGAAAATACTGTAACAACTAAGGGAAAAGCTAAAATAGATAATAATATAGAAAGTGAAAATTCTATAAATCAAGTTACAGAAGAAAAAGATATAGAAACCGAAGTAGACGTACAAAAAGTAGAGTTAAGCTATCCAGACATAAAAGAAAAAAAGACAAATATAGGTCCACTTACATTGGAAGAAGTAATAGCTTTAGCTATAGCAATGCAATCTTTATTAGGTATTATTATTGTGTACGTTTAAGGGAAACTCCGTAAAAAGGAGGAAAAATGTACAAATTATTGTAATTTCTTTATATGTTAGAAGTAGAAGAGATAGATATGAAGAAGAGTGGGAAGAAGACGATTATATAGAAGAAATAGAAAATAAAGAACAAGAAGAGCCAAAAGCAATGAAAGAGTTAAAAGAAGAGGCTGCATCTAAAGAACCAAAGGCAATAGAAGAATTAGAAGATGAGAAAAAACTAGAGAAAATTAGAAAAGAAAGAGAAAAGACTGTGGAGAATATTAGCCAAGAAGATAAAACTGAAAATGGTTTAAATGATATTGATAAAAAAGATGAAAAAGTAGTAGAAAGGGATAACTTAAAAGAAGATACAATGACTTTAAATTCGAAACATCAACAAGCATTAGATGACTTTTATAAATATGCAGAAGAAATTAAGAAAGAAAAGAAAAGTAAACGAGGCAAAGGAAAACACTCGATGTAAGAACATTAGTAAGCAATAGTAAAATTAAGATTTGCCATAATACCAAAAAAGATTTAAGATTATATTCTTAAATCTTTTTTCTCGTTATAATAAATTTTGATACTAAGAAATTATGTAATGATTAAAACTTTACATTTGTTACAAAATATTAGGAATTTATTTTAGTAGAGAATATTAAACTAGGTAATTACAATAGGTTTACAATATTACAAATTTGTTATATAATAGGACAAAATTAAAAAAGAGAGGGAGATTTTAATGGACAATAATGTTAACGAAGAAATAGATATAAATCAATTAATGAAAGTTAGAAGAGAAAAACTAGACGAATTAAGAAATGAAGGAAAAGATCCATTTGCTATAACAAAATACGACAGAACTGAAACTGCTGGACAAATAAAAGCAGATTACGAATCTTATGAAGAAAAAGATGTATCTGTTGCAGGAAGAATAATTGCAAAAAGAATAATGGGAAAAGCTTCATTTTGTACTATACAAGATAGTGATGAAAAAATACAAAGCTATGTTAGTATAAACGACCTAGGTGAAGAAAGTTATAAAGCTTTTAAAACTTATGATATAGGTGACTTTATAGGGATTAAAGGTTTTGTATTTAAAACAAAAACAGGTGAAATATCTGTGCATGCAAAAGAAGTAACATTATTATCTAAATCTTTAAGACCATTACCAGAAAAATTCCATGGTTTAAAAGATCCAGATTTAAGATACAGACAAAGATATGTAGACTTAATAGTAAACCCAGAAGTTAAAAAAACATTTGAAATTAGAAGTAAAATAATAAAAGAAATAAGAAATATTTTAGACGAAAAAGGTTACTTAGAAGTAGACACACCAATGTTAAATACAATTTCTGGTGGAGCAACAGCAAAACCTTTTGTAACACACCATAATGCTTTAAACATAGATATGTATTTAAGAATTGCTACAGAATTAAACTTAAAAAGACTAATTGTTGGTGGTTATGATAAAGTATATGAAATGGGTAGAATATTTAGAAATGAAGGAATGGATATAAGACATAACCCAGAATTTACTTCTATAGAATTATACGCTGCATACCAAGACTATAATGACATGATGGATATAACAGAAGAGCTATTTTCAGAAGTAGCGAAAAGAGTTTTAGGAACAACAAAAATAACTTATCAAGGACAAGAAATAGACTTAACACCTAAATTTAAAAGAATTACAATGATAGATTCAATTAAAGAAGCTACAGGAATAGACTTTAATAACATAAATACAGACGAAGAAGCAGTAGCTTTGGCTAAAGAAAAGGGAATAGAAATTCCAGATAAAACTAAAGAAACTAGAGGAGATGTTATTAGTTTATTCTTTGATGAATATGTAGAAAAAACTCTAGTACAACCAACATTTATATATGATTATCCAGTAGAAATTTCTCCACTAGCAAAAAGAAAACAAGAAGACCCAAGACTTACAGAAAGATTTGAAATATTTATAGGTGGAAGAGAATATGGAAATGCTTTTTCTGAATTAAACGATCCAATCGACCAATATGAAAGATTTAAGAAACAAGTTGAAGCAAGAGATGCTGGTGACGACGAAGCGGGAATGATGGATGAAGATTATATTAACGCATTAGAAATAGGTTTACCACCTACAGGAGGATTAGGAATAGGAATAGATAGATTTGTTATGTTATTAACAGATGCTGCATCAATAAGAGATGTGTTATTATTCCCAACAATGAAACCTTTGGCATAGAACATTTTATAAATCATAATAAAAAAAATTCTACTTAAATGGTGGAATTTTTTTATTATTTGTGATATATTTCATAAGAAATAAAAGTAGGAAATAATAATATGAAAAAAACAATTTTAATAATAGTAGTAAATATAATAATTATTTGTTCAATACTTCTATTTATGAATGTTTCAAATAAAAATATTCATGAATTTCCAAGAGGGAATACAATAGAAAATAGAGATATATAAATAAATGTTGGTGAAGAAGTAAGAGTAGAAGAAACATTTTCTATAAAAATGGAATCAAAATCAAAAAGAATAAAAGTACGTGAAATATATAAATTTTTTGATAACATTGGCAATGTGGAAGAATTAGAAATAGAAGGAAAAAACATAATAAGTTCATTTAATGATTACGAAAAATTCGAAATTTATAATAATAGCACTAACATAATAAACAAAAATATAAAAGTTAAATATGAATTAAATAAAAAAGATATAAAAAAATATACAGATTTAGCACAAATAAAAATTTTGCTATGTCCAGACTGGGCAAAATATGTGAAAAATATAAACATAGACATAAATTTTGAAAATAATAACGGAATGTTAAAAGCAAACATTCCAAAAACATTTAAAAAAGTAGAAACTACGAAGTTATCAGATACACAATTTAAAATTTATATAGACAGAACAAGCGAAAAAGAATTAAATATGTTATTTAATTCACCAAGTATACAAATAGGCGAAATACAAAATATAACATTTGCTGAAATGGAAACGGAAATAGCAAATAATTATATTGAAGACAAGCAATTAAATATATACTTAATAGCTAGTATTTTTATGACTATAGTTATATATGCTATGTACTTTATAGTAAAAAATAAGAAAATAAATAGTAATAGAATAAAAAATGATTGGGAAGACTTGGTGCCACCTGTATTGGCAGAAACGATAATAGATGGTAAAATGGGAATAAAGGAATTCCTAATGACTATAATAACAGATTTAATAACAAGAGGAAATATTACAGTAATTAATGATGAAATTATAGAATTAAAAAATAAAGAAAATCTTAAAACATATGAATTAAAAACAATAGAACTAATATTTCAGCAAAAACAAAGAATGAAATTTTCAGATTTAAAAGAAATTTTTAAAACAGATAATGAAAAAACTACAAAAATAAAAGATAAAATTAAGGAAATAAAATTAAGTATTTTATCAGAATTAGAAGAAAAAAATTTACTAGATAGAAATAAGAAAACTATTATGTATATTGCAAAAGTAATAAGCTTTATAAATATATTTATTGTATTTTTAACATTTGTAGGAATAACAGAAGAAACGGACAGTACAATGTTATTATCAATTATTTTAATAGTAATATATATTATTTCTACAATAAAGCAAGATAAAAATGTATTAGCAAGAAAAATGTTTAATAAAAAAATACAAATATTTATGTTTTTGCAAACTGCAATAGTAATTTTACTATTAAGTGAAAACATATTTAAAATGCCAATACAATATACAATTAGCTTTTTTGTAATATTACTATTAAATATAGTGTTTAACAGAATTATTCCTACATATTACCTTTCATTGCAGGGGGAAAAAGAAAGATTAAAAATACAAGAATTTAAAAATTATTTGGAAAAATATAGTATCATAGAAGAAAGAAAATTAGAAGAAATAGTAATTTGGGATAAATATTTAGTTTATGCTATAGCATTAGGAATTACAAATAAAATTCCTAAAAAAATATATGAAACATATATGAATATAAATATTAATTTACAAAGGATAGAAAACATTATAAATATTTTATAAAAGTAATTAAAACAAACAATAAGGAAGAAGGTAAAATATGAGTGAAAAAGATACAAAAGGTAAAGAACTAATTGTGCCAGAAAAAAATATATTTAAAAGAATATTTTCAGCATTATTAGATAAAATTAAAGAATGGTTTACTCCAAATGACTTTACATATAATAGTAATTTCGATGTTGCACCCAAAAGAGAAAATAAAGAAAGTTCAAAAGAAGGAAAAAATAATGTAAAGGCAAAAGAAATGATAGACTTAAGTTTAAAGGTAAGCTTAATGCTAAAAGAATGGAATAAACAAAGAAGAATGTTTATAGAAGGTAAACAAGTAACATATAAAGAAAGCAAGACAGAAGACGGAGAAAAATATTCATATTATGCAATTAACGGGAAAGAAGTTTTGTCTAGTATAGAAACAGATAAAATGAAAAAGACAAGATTAGTAGACTATTATGTAGAAGAGAAAGAAACAGAAAAACTTGGAAATAAGATGACAGAAGATGTAAGAAATCCAGAAAAAGATATAGTACATGAAGAAGAAATTAATTACGAAACAGGTAAATGTACAACAAAAACACTAGGACCAATTATAGACTTCGACTCAGAAGATGAAAAAGTAATAGGAAAATATGAAGAAACCGTGGAACGAGATAATAATGATCCAGAATTTTTACATATAGAAACAAAACAAAAAATAAATGATATTAAGACAAATGAAGAACATAAAATTGTAGAAGAAAGGACGAATACAAAAGATGGGAGTTCATTTGTAAAACAAGTAGATGGCAAAGTTGTATATAGGGAGAACAAAGACAAAAATACCGGAGAAGTTACTATAGAGTTATTTGATAAAAATGGTGAACTTTCTGAAACACATAAATTTGACAAAAATGGTGAACCTATTGCCACATATGGAAAAGATGGAAAAGAACTTGTAAGAAAAGGTTATAGAACAATAAATGGGAAGACAGAAGAATATGTAATGCTGAAACCAATTAGAGGAATAGAAAAATACCCAGATGAGTCTAAAATAGCAGATCAAAATGATAAACAATGGGAAAGATATTTAAAAACAGTAAAAAATGTGGGTGTAAACTTTAATATACCAAAAACATATTTAGTAGAAATCCCAATTAATACAAAAACAGTAGATATAATTGGAAGAGCAAAAGAAAAAATAAAAGAACTTGATAAAAAAGAAATGCTATCCCAAAAAGAAGATGTAAAAAAGGGAGAACATGAAGACAATAAGTCTGAAAGATAAATTGAATCTATAAAGGAGAGAATGCTATGTTTTATTTTCCAGGAGGGGGAAGTTATTTATACATATTGCTATTTATTATGGTCATAACGAATATTATGACAGGAGGAGTAGATTTATTAGGATTATTGCTAAGTATACCAGGAGTGTTAATAGCAATTACATTTCATGAATATGCTCATGCATTAGCAGCAGTAAAACTTGGTGACGAAACACCTAGAATGCAAGGAAGATTAAGTTTAAATCCATTATCACATTTAGACCCAATAGGTATTGTAATGCTTATATTTGCACATATTGGTTGGGGAAAACCAGTACAAATAAACCCAAGAAACTTTAAAGGTAGAATTTCTACAAGTGCAGCAGAAGCAATTGTTTCTGTAGCGGGACCACTTATGAATTTTATATTAGCACTAGTATTTTCTATAATTTTTGCAGCTTTAGTAACCTTTGTGCCAACGATATGGACAATGGCAAATGGAATAATAACAACTGTAATTTTAGACATAATTATTGTTAATATTGGTCTAGGAGTATTTAATTTAATACCATTACCACCATTAGATGGTTCAAAAATATTAGCACATTTTTTACCTATAAATGCAAGAAGATGGTTTATGGAACATGAAAACATATTTTATATAGTTTTCATTATTGTTTGGCTTACACCAATCGCTTCAAGTATTACATCACCTATAATAGATACTATATTAGGAGGCTTACTAAGCGTGGGATTTGCAATATTTTAAAAACAAATAAAAGAAGAAGAGTACTAAAATATAAAGGAGTACTCTTTTTTTGTTATACATTAAGAAAAATAGATATGCTTTACTTATATTTAAATAAATGTTATACTTTTATACGATAAAAGGAGAAAAAAATGAAAGATGTAATAATATTAGGAATAGAGTCAAGTTGTGACGAAACTTCGGTTTCTGTTGTAAAGAATGGTAGAGAAGTTTTATCAAATGTAATAAATACACAAATAAGCATTCATGAATTATATGGTGGAGTTGTACCAGAGATTGCTTCTAGAAATCATGTAGAAAACATATCGCCAGTAATGAAAGAAGCACTAAAAGAAGCTAATATAAAAATGGATGATATAGATGCAGTTGCATGTACATATGGACCAGGTTTAGTAGGTGCTTTATTGGTTGGAATTTCATATGCTAAAGCATTAAGCTATGCGGCAAATAAACCACTTATAGGTGTAAACCATATTCAAGGTCATATTGCAGCAAATTATATAACATATAAAGATTTAAAACCGCCTTTTTTAACGCTATTAATATCTGGAGGAAATACACAACTTGTATTAGTAAAAGATTATACAGAATTTGAAATATTAGGAAAAACTAAGGACGATGCGGTTGGAGAAGCGTTTGACAAAATTGCAAGAGTTATAGGATTAGGATATCCAGGAGGTCCTAAGATGGATAAATTAGCAAAAGAAGGAACTCCAAATATAGAACTACCAAAAGTACATGTAGAAGGATTAAACTTTAGCTTTAGTGGGTTAAAGACAGCAATAATTAATTTACACCATAAAAATCCAAATATAAATAAAGCAGACTTAGCAGCAAGTTTTGAAAAGGATGTAGCAGAAATTTTATTAAAAAATACAAAAATGGCTGTAAAAGAAACAAAGATAAATAAAATAGCTTTGGCAGGAGGAGTATCTGCTAATAGCTATATTAGAAAGGCATTTAAGGAATTAGAGGAAAAAGAAAACATACAAGTATATTATCCAGAACTTAAATTATGTACAGATAATGCAGCAATGATAGCTTCTGCAGGATACTATAATTACTTAAAAGATAATTTTTCGGATTTAAATTTAAATGCTGTACCAAATTTAAAATTATAATAGAAAGAGGTCAAAAAATGTCGATTTATGCAATTTCAGATTTACATTTATCATATAACACAGACAAACCAATGGATATATTTGGGTGGAAAAATTATGAAAATAAGATAAAAGAAAACTGGAATAGTAAAGTAAAAGAAAGTGATTTAGTTATTTTAGGCGGAGATTTTTCTTGGTCTATGGACTTAAAGGACACATATAAAGATTTTGAATTTATACATAAATTGCCAGGAAAGAAAATATTAATAAAAGGAAACCACGATTATTGGTGGGGAACTTTAACTAAAATGAAAAAATATATAAATGAAATAGGATTTAATGATATAAATTTTCTATATAACAATAGTTACGAGTTCGAAGGAAAAATAATTTGTGGAACAAGGGGTTGGAATTTTACTGACCTACAAGAAGATGATGAAAAGATATATAATAGAGAAATACAAAGATTAAAATTGTCTTTAGAAGATGCAGTAAAAAAATATGGAACAGATAAAGAAATTATAGTATGTTTACATTACCCACCACTAAAAACAAATGAAATTTCGGATTTTGTAAGAGTTATGGAAGAATATAATGTAACAAAGTGTATATATGGGCATTTACATGGACCAGCACATAAATTCATTGTAGAAAAAAATATAGATAATATACAATATATTATGACAAGTTGTGACTATACAAACTTTGATCTTGTAAAATTATTTTAGTATATAAATTAATAAAATTGTAAAATTATTGTAATATTATGGGCAAAGCACTTGCAATTCACATAATTTGTGATATAATATGAGGGCATTAGAAAACTATAAGGATAATAAAGCGAAAGGGTTGAAATAAATGAGTATAAAAGTAGAAAAAACAGATAACAAAAATGAATTAAAATTAGAATTTACAGTAGCAGCTGAAAAGTTTGAAGAAGCAATGAAAAAAGTATACTTCCAAACAGCTAAATATTTTAATATACCAGGATTTAGAAAAGGTAAAGCTCCAATGAAAATAGTAGAAAAATACTATGGAGAAAGTATTTTTTACGAAGATGCTTTTAACGAAATATTAAAAGAAGAATACGATAAAGAATTAAAAGAAAATGATGTAACAGCTGTAAGTTATCCAGAATTCGATATAAAACAAATGGAAAAAGGAAAAGACTTAATCTTTACAGCTACAGTTCAAACAAAACCAGAAGTAGAATTAGGTAAATATAAAGGTATAGAACTTAAAAAAGTAGAGTATACTGTAAAAGATGAAGATATAGATCATGAGTTAGGACATATGCAAGAAAGAAATTCTAGAATTGTTACAGTAGAAGATAAAGCAGTAGAAAAAGGAAATATAGCTGTAATAGACTTCGAAGGATTTGTAGACGAAAAAGCATTCGAAGGTGGAAAAGCAGAAGGATACGAACTAGAAATAGGAAGCAACACATTTATACCAGGATTCGAAGATCAAATAGTAGGAATGAAATTAGCAGAAGAAAGAGATATTAAAGTTAAATTCCCAGAAGAATATTTTTCTAAAGAATTAGCTGGAAAAGATGCTATTTTTAAAGTAAAAGTAAACGAAATAAAGAAAAAAGAATTACCTAAATTAGATGATGAATTTGCTAAAGATGTTAGCGAATTTGATACATTAAAAGAATTAAAAGCAAGCATAAAAGAAAAATTAGAAAAAGAAAACGAAGATAGAGTAAAATTCGAAACACAAGACATGGCTGTAAAAGCAGTTTGTGACAACACAGAAATAGATATTCCATCTGGTATGATAGAAACAGAAATAGACAACATGGTAAACGATATGAAAACAAGATTACAATACCAAGGTTTAACATTAGATAGCTATTTATCAATGATTGGAAAAACAGAATCTGAGTTTAGAAAAGATTATGAAGAACAAGCAAAAGAAGCTGTTAAATCAAGGTTAGTAATTGAAGCGATCGTTAAAAAAGAAAAAATAGAAGCAAGCGATAAAGATGTAACAGAAAAATTAGAAGAAATGGCTAAAAATTACGGAAAAGAAGCAAAAGAATTAGAACAAAATGAAGCATTAAAGAACTACCTAAAAGGAAGTTTAGAAACAGAAAAAGCAATAGAATTTGTAGTAAAAAA
>ENA-OPXX01001755-OPXX01001755.1-human-gut-metagenome-genome-assembly--contig:-NODE-1755-length-13901-cov-1.759064_pt1 | contig 13901 bp, 10 predicted proteins | sample MGYA00241771_ERZ502046 | MGnify/ENA primary metagenome ERZ502046 (study PRJEB25962, sample SAMEA2042006) | human gut metagenome | biome: human gut; feature: human-associated habitat; material: faeces...
GTAAAAATGCCGAACAGGCATTTTCTACGCAGTGATATCTTTACAGTTGCAATGGTCTATTCTTTTTATTTTCGTCTGTTCCCTAATGAATTAAATAGTAAAAAAACCGTTATAATGGAAGCTGCATGCGAAAATAGTCTTTCCTTTCCCCAGTTTCATCAAGAGTAATCCTCAGGCGAAAGCCATACACAGGAACTTTAGGAATACCGGATTTATATTCATTATAATAACGAAGGAACTCGTTAATCAAGTCTCCCTCAGAAGCGTAATGGCCTCCAAGGCACATGTACGCAGTAAACATTCTGCCTCCGGAAATCTTTTCAAATCCTTTTTTATCTTTCATGAAATCATTATCCGTATCTATAGAGATGCCATGTCCCCATGAAAATGCAGAAAGATCTCCTTTGAAGTACTCGGGAGAAAGTTCCAGTAAAGAACTGCTTTTGGGAGCATATTCTGCGAGATTGATTCCATCGGATTCACAGAAGGCCTCATCCATGTAGTTCAGTCCTTTTGTCTGACGGCGAAAATAAAAGTCAGGGCAATCCTCAATGTACCATTTGCCAAGTCTGCGGTCCAAATCGGCCAGTTCTTTTCGATAATTTTCTATAAGTTCACGAGTATTTAGTAATTCCGTTACCTCTGTGGCAAGTTCCTGACTTCTTTTTTCAAGAAGTGACGAAAGAAGAGCATTATCCCCTTCTTTAAGAAGAAGCTGGATGTCTTTTAAGGAAAATCCCATATTTCGATATTTCATACATTCATAAATATCTGTACAGCTTTTTACATCGTAGGAACGATAATTGGATTGTTCTCTTCTGCTTGAGGAAATCAACCCCAGTTTTTCGTAGTATTTAATAGTATGGACGGATACGCCGGTAAATTTAGAAAGCATTCCGACAGTTTTTTCATTCATGATTTCACCTGCCTGTATATTTGGTATTACTGTAATTGTATAATTCCCCTTTGATACCAGATTGCTACGTGCCTGCACTCTCGCAAGCAAGCTTGCATCGGCTTTCTGACTTTTGACTCTGGTATCATTACATTATAATAGATACCACTGAAAAGTAAAAGCAGGAATATATAGAATCGGCTGTGAAATCCATAGAAGTTATTATATATTTAAAAAACGGACAACGCCGGAATGATATGCGTTGTCCGTTTCTTTAATTATGAAGCATTATTTTGAGTAATTACAAAATGAAATGCAGACAGATACTCTCTTGTAATCATACAAAATACTTATACTTCTGTAATTAAGTATCCTTTTTCTTCAAGTGTTTTTTCAATCAGATCGAGTGTTTTTTCGGAATCTGCTTCTACTGTATGGTAATGGTAGTTAGATGTGATGTTTTTAAGAGGGCTTGACTTGCCGTTCTTAATATCATCGATAAATGCCTTTACTTTTAATCGGGAAGAAATGCCAAGTGGGGCTTCCATATGACCGTATACCCGGTGATTGACCATTACGTTTACAACAGTGCCGCCTAAATCCACAATCGAGTAAAGTTCATCTTCTGTCTGGGCATCTGTGTGACTGACTTTAAATACTCTTGTAATTGCATGCGGAGCATTCAAAATGTATCCACGATTGGTAGAGATAATGTCATAACCTGCGGTACGAAGCAGAGCGATATCCTGCACGATTACCTGACGGCTGACATCATAAAGCTGTGCCAGAGTCTTACCGGAAATTGGTGAAGTGCTGCTTTTTATTGTATTAATTAATTCTTCTCTTCGTTTCGAACCAGTCATTGTGTATCATTTTCCCTTTCATTAATTACAGAGCGTGAAGATTCTTCAGTGAAATATCAAGAACAGGTGCGGAATGAGTCAGCGCACCACTTGATATATAGTCTACTCCAAGAGAAGTCAGATGGTCAATATTTTCTTTTGTTACATTACCAGAACATTCTGTTTGAGCACGTCCGTCAATAATACGAATCGCTTCTTTCATTTCCTCAACAGACATGTTGTCAAGCATAATAATGTCCGCACCAGCTTCTACTGCTTCTTTTACCATTTCAAGATTTTCAACTTCAACTTCTATCTTACGTACAAATGGAGCATATTCCTTTGCCATCTGTACAGCCTTCGCTACGCTTCCTGCTGCACCGATATGGTTGTCCTTTAAAAGAACCCCATCGGAAAGATTATAGCGGTGATTAAATCCGCCGCCGGCACGAACTGCATATTTTTCAAAAATACGCATGTTAGGGGTTGTCTTTCTTGTATCTAAAAGCTTTGTCTTTGTTCCTTTTAAAAGAGCAGAAACCGTATGTGTGTAAGTGGCAATTCCACTCATACGCTGAAGATAATTCAGTGCAACACGTTCACCGGATAAAAGCACACGAATATCTCCGGTAACTGTTCCCATGAGCTGTCCCTTTTTTACGGCACCCCCATCTTTACAGAGAAATTCTGTCTTTGTGTTCTCATCTAATAATTCAAATACTCTTTTAAATACATCCAACCCGGCAACAATACCGTCCTGCTTACAGATGAGCTGTACTTCACCTTCTACAGCCTCTTTCATAACAGAGTTGGTTGTAACATCCTCACTGGAAATGTCTTCCTGCAGAGCGAGACGAATCAGTTCGTCTGCCTGAAGTTTCATGGAAATTGTATTCATAGGTAGTTTCCTTTCTATATAAATAATACATAAATTTATACGATAAGTTTATACGGCTGCAGATTCACTGAAGTCTACAGGTTTAACGGTCTGTTCTAAACCACAGATCTTACGTGCGGCTCTTTTTGCAAAGACAAGACTTTCAAGAAGAGAGTTACTTGCCAGACGATTCGCTCCATGTACACCATTACAACTTGTCTCACCAACAGCATAAAGATGATCCATAGAAGTCTTGCTGTCACTGTCTACCCATATACCACCCATAAAATAATGCTGTGCAGGGACAACTGGTATCCATTCTTTTAATACATCATATCCCTCTTCCAGACATCTCTGATAAATATTAGGGAAATGATTGAGAATCGTCTCTTTATCAATATGTTCCATAGAAAGCCAGACATGATTGGTTCCGTCTTTTTCCATCTGTGCCTTGATTGCTTTCGTAACAACATCACGTGGAAGAAGCTCATTTACAAAACGTTCTCCGTTCTTATTATAGAGAACCGCACCTTCTCCACGTACCGATTCAGAAATCAAAAATCTTCTTCCCGGTTCTTTGGAATAAAGAGTGGTAGGATGAATCTGAACATAGTCAAGATGCTCTAAACGAATTCCATGCTTCTTAGAAATGTCTAACGCATCTCCTGTCAGATGAGGGAAGTTTGTGGAGTGCTTATAACATCCACCGATACCACCGCTTGCAAAAATCGTATCCTTGGCGTGGATGTGCATGATCTCGCCATCCTTTGTCTTAGCGATAATACCTGCACAATGTCCGTCCTGTACAATAATATCTGTCATGGTCGTATATTCATAAATCGTTACATTCGGAAGCTTTTTCACCTGTGCAAGAAGCTTGCTCGTAATCTCCTGTCCTGTGATATCCTCGTGAAAAAGAATTCTTGGTCTGGAATGTGCCCCTTCTCTTGTATAGAGAAGTTTATCACCGTCATGAGCAAAATCAACACCATAACCGATCAGGTCATGAATAATCTCCTGAGAACTGCGAATCATAATGTCAACTGATTCTTTACGGTTCTCGTAATGCCCTGCCTTCATCGTATCTTCAAAATAGTTGTCATAATCATTCTCATCTGTTAAAACACAGATACCACCCTGTGCAAGAAAAGAATCACTGCTCTCTAAATCTGATTTGGTAATCATAATAATATTTTTATCTTTTGGAAGATTTAACGCAGAAAATGTACCGGCTACTCCTGTACCGACTATTACTACATCTGTCCTAAAATCCATTGCTGTTTACCTCCTGCTTACTACTTTGCAGCCAGCTCAAGCATCTTTTCGAGAGGCTTTTTAGAATTCTCTCTTAAAGCATCACTGACATGCACTTCATTCTCTCCTGTCTTCAATACGTGGAGAATCTTCTCTAAAGTATTTTTCTTCATATTCGGGCAGACTGGAAGTCTGTCTGGATAATAAAATGTCTTATCTGGATTCTGTGTCTTTAACTTATAACCAACACCTTCTTCTGTACATACGATAAATTCCTGACAGTCACTCTCTGTAACATAATTAATAATACCGGAAGTACTTCCAACATAATCTGCCATTAAGAGAATAGACTCCTGGCATTCTCCATGGGCAACAATCTGTGCATCTGGATGCTGTGCCTTTACATTCGCAACATCTTCCGCCTCAATACGCTCATGTGTCGGGCAAAATCCGTTATTATAAACAAAATTTTTCTCCGGTACCTGACTGGCAACATAGTGAGCCAGATTACGGTCAGGGATAAAGAAAATATTCTTCTGTGGCAGTTCCTTTACAATCTTAACTGCATTTGCGGAAGTAACACAAACATCAGAATACTCCTTAAGCGCTGCAGTAGAATTGATATAACATACTACTGCAAGATCATCGTATTCTGAACGAACCTTCTTGATTATCTCGATTTCTGCCATATGTGCCATCGGACAATCCGCATTCATATCCGGCATTAAAACGGTCTTCTCTGGATTTAAAATCTTTGCACTCTCGCCCATAAAGGAAACACCACAAAAAACGATTGTCTGCTCCTTTAACTTTGTAGCAACCTTGCTCAAATAAAATGAATCTCCTATGTAATCAGCAATCTCCTGCACCTCAGGACGCACATAGTAATGTGCAAGAATCACTGCATCTTTTTCTTCTTTTAACTTCTTTATTTCTTCTACAATTGTCATGAAATACCCTCCTGTAAGGTATGGCCTTTAAAGACCCCCTTCTGATTTCTGCCAAATTTCTGTCCATTATAACACCAAAGTTTACATCTGACAAGACACCTGTTAAAAAAGTGTAAAGAAGTTTACAACAATGGCAGGGATTCTATATCATATAAGAATTCCCTGCCATTTATGCTGCATACCATATTTATTTTGCTGATATGAATATTATTTTACAGTAATCGTAAATGTTACTTTTTCTTTATTTGCTGTATTTGTACACGTAACTGTTGTCTTTCCAGGTTTTATCCCAACAAATTCCATTTCATCATCATATATTCCATCATCCATATCTTCGAATGCAAGAATCGTAGAATCTTCTACTGTCCATTTTAACTGATGCTCTTTTACTCCTCTTGTTTTCTTAACTTCAAGTTCCAACTCATCATTTACTCTTATATTACGTTTCAGAGAGCCTTTTTCATAAATCGTTTTATTTTGGGAAGATCCTTTCGTTGCTTTTTTAACATTTTTCACTGTAATCTTAAAATTAATTTTTTTATCGGTTTTTGTATTTCGACAAGTAATTTTTGTTGTGCCTGCTTTCAGTGCCTTAAATTTAATATCATCATCATGTCTTTCTTTTCCGGCAAATGTTACAATAGAAGAATCTTTAATATTCCAAGTCAGATTTTTATCTTTAACAGACTCTGGCTTATCTACTTCTAGTTCAAATATCTTTCCTTTAATAATACTACGTTTCTTTTTTCCCTCTCTTGAAATGTCTTTTTTCTTTGTAGCTGCCTGCACAGTATTAACATTTCCAATTGCAGGAGTGGTATACCCTGCCGCAAACAAAATAGTAAATAACAATACAACTGCCATACCAGGGAATAAACACATTCTTTTTCTCATAATTTTCTCCTTTCATTTTGCATAATTTTTGTAATCTTTTAAGATTTTATTGAATAACTTCCTTTATTTTATATCTTGATTATACTCACAAAAAATGAGAAAATCATTAAAAAGCATATTTAAAAATGACAGATGATCAAGTTAAGAAAGGAGTATAAATCTATGAGGATGCTGATTGTTGAAGATGAAAAAGATTTGTGTAATATTTTAAAAAAACGGTTGCAAAAAGACTATACTATCGATGTTTGTATGGATGGCGAAATTGCTAAAGATTATCTGAACACCTATACTTATGATATTATTTTACTTGATATTATGCTCCCTAAAATAGATGGAATCACTCTTTTAAAATGGTTGCGAAACCAAAAAAAGACTACACCTGTTCTTTTACTGACTGCAAAAAGTTCTATTGAAGAACGAGTAAATGGATTAGATTCCGGTGCAGACGATTATTTAATCAAACCGTTTGCTTTTGAAGAACTACAGGCCAGACTTCGAGTTTTGCTTCGAAGAAATATAGCAGCAGATCCAAGCGACATTCTTATTTATGAAGACCTTGTAATGGATACGAAAAAGAAAAAAGTCAGCCGTAATGGTAAGGAAATTTCCCTTACTACAAAAGAATATAAATTACTGCAATATATGATGCGCAATCCCGGACATGTTCTTTCACGTGATCAGCTTGAACAACGAGGCTGGGACAGTACTTTTGAGGGAGGTTCTAATATTATTGATGTCTATATCCGTTATCTCCGAAAAAAAATTGACTCCGATTATGAAAAAAAATTAATTCACACTGTATATGGTAAAGGATATTGTTTAGGAGAATAAATATGAAAACTTCAAAACTATCAATAAAATTTCGAATCACCTTTTGGTATACTCTTGTGTTTTCTCTTATTTTGGCTCTCGTATTTTTTTATATTTATTTTCTTTCTAAAAGCTACAGTGTCCATGATCTTCAGGAAGAACTAAAAGATGAATCCGCTGATATGCTGGAAAGTTTATATGATAAATCCAGCAGGAATAATATTTTATATAATGCAGATTGGACAAAATTCTATGACGATAATGTTTCTATCAGTTTATATGATAAAAACAGTTCTTTTATAAATGGTGTTTCGCCAGAAGATTTTCCTGATAAAGTTCCATTTATCAAGAATAAGATACGACAGATAAAATCTGATAAAAACATATGGTTAGTATATGACTATTGTTATGAAGAATCTCCGGAAGATCCCATATGGATTCGAAGCATCGCTTCTTATGGACATTGGTCAAGAATTCTTCATAGTATGCTATGGATTTTTGCTGTTCTTTTCCCTATTACTGTTTTCATCTCCGCCTTTGTCGGCTACCATATATTAAAAAAAGCGTTACAACCAATTTATACGATCAGTGATATGGCAAAAGAGATATCTTTTTCCGTCAATCTTTCAAAACGTATTGAAACATCAAACACTCATGATGAATTTTCTTACTTGTCTGATGCATTTAATTCTATGATTGCTAAACTGGAAAAGTCTTTTGAAAAAGAGAAACAATTCACATCCGATGCAGCTCATGAACTAAGAACACCAATTTCAGTAATACAAAGCCACTGTGAATATTGCCTTGATGAACTAAAGCTCACCGATAGTGTTCGGGAAGAAATTGAGATTATTTATAAAAAAACAACCTACATTGGTCAGCTAGTTTCTCAGCTTCTTACTATATCCCGCACAGATAAGCATAGTTTTAAGCCTCAAAAAGAAGAAGTAGACCTTACTCTTTTAATAGAATCTGTCATAGAAGAACTTCAACAAAAGGCAGCTTATAAAAATATTTCTCTTTTATTTGAATATATCCCCCAAAATGAATCATATATTATTCAAGGAGACACGATGCTCCTAATGCGTATGATTTATAATCTTATAGAAAATGCGATCAATTATGGTATCAATGGTGGATGTGTCTGGGTTAATCTTATAAAAAACCAAGAAAACACTGATATTATCATCAAAGATAATGGAATCGGTATCAAAAAAGAACATCTTGATAAAATATGGAATCGTTTTTATCGAGTTGATAAAAGCAGGAGCGCCGGGGAAGGTTTTGGACTTGGACTTTCTATGGTCCGTTTTATTGTAGATATTCACAATGGAAGTATCTCTGTAAAAAGTAAACCTGGATACGGAACTATATTTACTGTGTCGTTATAAAGCGATATTATTTAACTTAGAAGCTCCATGAGTAAATGAATAATTAATTCTTCATAAATGCAAAAATGAGAGCAGCCACGATCGCTGCTCTCTTTGGAGAAGGTATTCTTGTTACACTAAATGCAACAAAACTTATAATGTATTGGGGGGGGTTACGAGTATTATAATAGCATTTCCTACCACGAAAGTGTGCATAAACATGAAGAAATTTCAAAATATTTTTTATGCATTTTTCGCAATGAAATACCCCTATTTGCCAATATTAAACTCAATCTTTTGTTCATATATAACAACTTCCTACAGTATTCAACGAAAAACACCAATTTTGTACTTGTAAAAATACTTTTTATGAAAAGAAAAACACAAAAAAAGATGACCAACGAACGGTCATCTTTTTGGAGAAGGTATTTTTGTTACTTATTGGGTGTAGCAAAACTATATAATGTATTGGGGGGGGGGTTACGAGTATTATAATAGCATTGGGTCACCCGAAAGTGTGCATAAAGTTTTATTTAATTGAAAAAAATTTTTGTGCAGATTCATTCGAATTCTGACGCCTTTTGTCAATTTGTCGAAAAGACTATAAATTCTCTTCGTCTGCTTCGTTATTTTTAAACAATGCCTCAAATTCTTCTCTGCTTATACGTTCTTTTTCAAGGAGAAGGCTTGCACAGGAATGAAGAACGTCCATATTTTCTGTGAGGATTCTCTTTGCATCTGTATAACAGTCATCCACAAGCTTCTTTACTTCTTTATCAATAATACTTGCAACTTCCTCGCTAAAGCTTCTGGAATGTCCAAGATCACGTCCAAGAAATACTTCGTCTGTATTCTCTTCATAGTTGATAAAGCCCAGCTTTTCGGACATACCAAACTTCGTGATCATACTTCGTGCGGTATCTGTTACTTGTTTGATATCCTGAGAAGCTCCTGTAGTTACATCATCAAAAATTAACTCTTCGGCAATACGTCCACCCATACCTACTTTGATTTCCTGGATCATACGGCCTCTTGTTTCAAATACGTTATCATTCTCCGGTACCGGCATCGTATAGCCTGCGGCTCCCATACCAGTAGGGATGATCGATACCGTATAAACAGGTCCTACGTCTGGAAGAAGGTGGAAAAGAATCGCATGACCTGCCTCATGATAGGCTGTGATCTTACGCTCTAATTCCGGTACAAGGCGGCTCTTCTTCTCTGTTCCGATTCCTACTTTAATGAAAGACTTTCTAATATCCTCCATACGGATAAAGCGTGCATTATTTCTTGCTGCATGAATCGCTGCTTCATTCATAAGGTTCTCAAGGTCTGCTCCAGAAAATCCCGGTGTTGTGCGGGCAATCTGATGTAAATCTACATCTTCTGCAAGCGGTTTGCCCTTCACATGAACTTTAAGGATTTCTTCTCTTCCTTTTACATCTGGTCTGCCAACTGCTACTTTACGGTCAAAACGACCCGGTCTTAAAATAGCAGGGTCAAGAATATCTACGCGGTTTGTTGCTGCCATCACGATGATTCCTTCATTTACACCAAAGCCATCCATCTCTACGAGAAGCTGGTTCAATGTCTGCTCTCTTTCATCATGACCACCGCCAAGACCAGTTCCTCTTCTTCTTGCGACTGCATCAATCTCATCAATAAAAACAATACATGGTGCGTTCTTCTTCGCATCTTCAAATAAATCTCTTACTCTAGAAGCTCCGACACCGACAAACATTTCTACAAAGTCAGAACCGGAAATACTGAAAAATGGTACTCCTGCCTCGCCGGAAACCGCTTTGGCAAGTAATGTTTTACCGGTTCCCGGAGGGCCTACTAAGATAACTCCTTTTGGAATTCTGGCTCCCACTTCAATATACTTTTGCGGACTCTTTAAGAAATCTACGATTTCTTTTAATTCTTCCTTTTCTTCCTGTAATCCGGCAACCTGATCAAAGCGGATATTCTGTGTTCCCGGATCCTGCATCTTTGCGCGGCTCTTTCCAAAATTCATCATCTTGTTTCCACCGCCGCCTCCTCCGGATGCACGACTCATCATAGCAAACATAAACATAAGAATCACACCGATAACGATCCATGGAAGTATCATAGAAAGCCAGCCTGCATCAGATGACTTTACATCATCTACATGGCAGGTTACTTTATACTGCTGTGCCAGTTCAATGACTTTATTCACATCTGTCACATGCACTACCTTCTTCTCTCCGTCACTTAGCTTTACGATTGCTGAACCGGTCGGTACCTGTGCATTCTGCACTACCTCCACTGATCTTACTTTATTCTTTGCAATATCGGACTCGAATCTCTCATAAGAATACGAGCTACTTCTGCCTCCTGACATGAGGCTCTTCTCGGCAAAATAATTGCCAAACATATATACCGCTAAGAATACCACCAGTAAAATGGCGGTATTTCTCATATTTTTATTCAACGTTTTCTCCTTTCTCTTCCCCGGTAACATTCTCTGCTCCCTCTGCTTCTTCCGGAGCATCTTCTGCTGCATCCGGCTCTACAACTCCGATAAATGGAAGATTTCTATATTTCTGCGCATAATCAAGTCCGTATCCTACAACGAACTCATCTGGGATATCAAATCCAAGATAATCAATCTGAACTTCTACTTCACGACGGTCCGGCTTATTTAAAAGAGCACACAGACGAATACTTGCCGGATTTCTCTGTTTTAATACAGGAATAAGGTAATGAAGTGTTCTTCCAGAATCAATGATATCCTCCACGATAATTACTTCTTTATTCTCCATCGTATCATCAAGGTCCTTCTTAATACGTACGATTCCTGAACTTTCTGTTGCATTACCATAACTAGATACCTGCATAAAGTCAAGAGAAACTGGTACAGTGATTCTCTTTGCCAGTTCGCATGCAAAAAATACACCGCCCTTTAAAATACAGATCAAATGCACTTCTTTACCTGCATAATCTTTACTAATCTGTTCTCCGATTTCTTTAATCTTCGCATCCACTGTCTCTTCTGGAATTAAAACATTAATTTTATCTGCCATCTTTGTGTCCTCCATTTTAAAATTCTTTACTTTCTTATCTTTTTTGCACCGATACTTTAAGCACTCGCTTTGTATCGCTGCTTACCTTGTAAAACTCACTGATCCGTCCTCCCAGGATCCACATGATATGGGATCCATCTGCCAGCAAAACCTGCTTTTCTCTATCGGCAGAAGGAACTTTCGCATCAATAAAATAACGTGCCAGAGATTTATGGTGGCCTTCTTTATCCATAATAAAATAATCGCCGCTCTCTCTGGTTCTTAAACAGGGTTTATATTTCATTTTATCATAATCGAAGTATTTCACACAATCCCTTTTTGCAACTTTACCGCCATTCCATGGTAAAATAGAAAATTCTACTTCTAAGGAATCTTCGAGCGGATTTTCTAAGGAATTTTCTAATGGTTGCTCTGCGGATTTCACAGATTTCGATTTCTTTGTCAGAACCAATCCTTCTCCTGTCTTTCTTGCGAGAACATTATAAGGACAATCCTGCTGTTTTCCTTCCTGATTCCCCATGAGCGTAAGAAGCTGCTCAATATGTACAAGTGAAATATCTTTTTGATGTCCACATGTTTCAAAAAGCATTCGCCGCAAGATTTCCTTTTGTTCAAACAAATCCATCTCATAAAATACCTGTTCTTCCAGAAACAATTCGCCATTTTCCCTGTGAACTAGCTTTTCCTTATATAATGCATCCATTTTGGGCGTAATATACGCCAATAATTCCTGCATCTGCATTCCAAGTTCACTGACATGTACCGTTGCTTTCTTATTAATATGTTCCATTTCCGGTAAAATGCGGTGCCTGATGTAATTCCGGCTATATTCCTCACATTTATTTGTACTGTCATCCACATAATCCTGCTTTAATTCTTTTAAAACATCTATGATTTCTTCTCTGGACAGACATAAAAACGGTCGAATAATCTCTCCGTTTACAGGTAAAATCCCCGCCATTCCCTGCACGCCTGTCCCACGTATCATCCGGAAAAGAATCGTTTCCGCCACATCATTTTGGTGATGGGCTACTGCTATCTTACTGCACTGATGCTGCCTGGCATAGTTTGTAAAACACTCATATCGGGCAAGTCTCCCTGCCTCTTCCTCTGAACACTTTTTCTCACGACTTTCTTTTTTTATGTCACGATATTCTACATGCAGAGGAATGTTCCACTGCCGACAAAATTCCCGGACAAACTCTTCATCTCTTTTTGCCTCATCTCCCCGAAGCATGTGATTTACATGTACTGCGTACAAATTTAGAGCAAGAGATTCTCTTTTTGCAAGGAAATATCTCGCCAGACAGACAGAATCTGCCCCACCGGAAATACCAAGTAAAATATGGTCTCCTCTTTCTATCAGCTTCCATTTTTTCAAAAAGCGGTCCACGCGCTCCCATTGTTTATTCCACATTTCTGTGTCCTTTCTCCCAGATTGATGCAACCAGTACTGTGCGGTCATCATCATAACCATCCTCAAGCACTGGAACAGCCTCTATCAGTTGATCTGCAAAGACCTGTGCGTTATCTGTCTTTATTTTTTCAATCAGGCTTTCCATGCGAAATGGAATTTCAGGCATACTTTCAAACTCCAACATTCCATCTGACACCATGATGACCATATCTCCATCATATAGCTTTTTATATTTCAAGTCAAACTGCTGGTTGATTCGGCAGCCCGGGGGAAGTGCCGCCGGCACGATACGTTCTACTGAATTTCGATGCCGGATAAATGTAGCCATTCCTCCCGCTTTTAAAAGTTTCAGTATTCCTGTTTTTAACGAAATTACAGCCGCATCAATGGTAGAAAATGCTTTCCTGTCCTGAAAAAGCAAGGCGTCCTGTATCATTTCCAGCGCAAATTCTTCGGAAAGACCAGCCTCTAACAAGTCCTCTAATGTCTCGATCAGTCTCCGGCTGTCCTCATATGCCTTTTTTCCTGTTCCCATTCCATCTGAAAGAAGCATCACTGCTCTCTTTCGTCCAAAATTCGTAAAGGAAAACGTATCTCCGCATACATTCTCACCCTTTTTATTACAACACTTCTGTCCAAAAAGAATATGGAAGCCATTTTCTTCTATAAAAGAAAGACGATTTTCTCCCGGATGAAGCCAGCTTCCTTCCATCCCTTTATAAAAGGCCTTTTCATAATATTTCTCAAGACATTCTTTTACAAGTACACTCTTCTTCGTTCCCAAAATCGGGCATACGAATACCGTAAGCTGTAACAGCCCACTTCCATCCACATATTCCCGTCCTCTTATAAAGCGCAGTCCATTCCTGAAAAAAAGATTCTTTAGAGCAATCTTCTTTCTCCCCTGTATTTCTTCTCCCTTTTTCATATGGCCTCTGCATTCTTTTATAAACAGACGCTGCTCATCTAATTGCCTGCACATCACCTGCTTCAACTCATCATATCGCTGTTCCCAGTAAATATTTTGATAAATGAGGCGATACAGCCAAGAGATTTCCTCCATAAATGGCTGAAAAAAAACACAGGCTCTGCGAAACTTTGCTGAAGCCATACGTCCATCTACACCGGAACACTGGTAAGCCTGTTCTAATATAGATGCGATCTCTCCGATCGTCTCCTTTTGCTTTACTCCATAACATTCTCTATATTTGGGACATTTTCTGCATACATCCTGTGTAAGGGACTGACATAAAAAGTCCATATCATCTTTCGAAACATCCTTTTTTTCTTCTTTCATCAGACCAATAATTCCAGAAAGTCCTTCTTCAAAAAGGAGCAGGCGCTGTATGGCATCCTGCTCGGTATAATTTCTATTATGCATAATGCTCCCCTCCACATACAACCTAGGAAACATTATAATAAATCCCACCAGATAATAATGTCGAAAACAGCATTCTGCTTTATTAAAAAACAAAGAATGTGCCTTGGCACATCCTCGCGGAGCGTTTTTTACTTTACAGGAAAGCAATTTCCTGTAAAGTAAAA
>ENA-OPXX01001777-OPXX01001777.1-human-gut-metagenome-genome-assembly--contig:-NODE-1777-length-13797-cov-1.607262_pt1 | contig 13797 bp, 10 predicted proteins | sample MGYA00241771_ERZ502046 | MGnify/ENA primary metagenome ERZ502046 (study PRJEB25962, sample SAMEA2042006) | human gut metagenome | biome: human gut; feature: human-associated habitat; material: faeces...
ATCGTATCACAGAAAATCCGGCACAGCTGATCGAACGTTTTAAAGCAGGCGAAAAGCAGGTGACTGTGGAATATCAGGTAGAGAAAAGTGATGGGAGCAGATGCTGGTGGCAGGAGACAGTCCTGATGTCACAGGAGATGGTTTATGAAAGTAAGACTAAGCAGACAAGTACGGTGATCGGTGCAATTATTTTGTTCAAGGATATTTCAGAGTTCCATGAGCAGGAAGACAGAGAAAGAGAACGTCTGCAGGTTGCATACGAAAAAGCGGATCTCGAGAGCCGTGCGAAGACAGAATTCATGAATCGGATGAGTCATGATATCCGTACACCGATCAATGGTATTCTGGGAATGATCCAGATGATCCGTAAGAACTATAAGGATCAGGAAAAGATAGAAGAGTGTGTTGATAAAATGGATCTGTCTGTCCAACATCTGAGTGAACTGGTCAATGATGTACTTGATATGAGTAAAATAGAGTCAGGATATTTAGAGTTGCAGAATGATACGTTTGATCTGAATACGTTGATAGATCAGGTAGAAGTTGTGGTCAGTGCACAGGTAGAGGCAATGGAAATCAGCTATGAGAGCCATCGGGAAAAGGTGAATCATACGATGCTGAGCGGAGATACGCTGCAGATCAGAAGAATTATGCTGAATCTGTTCAGTAATGCAATCAAATATAATAAGCGTGGAGGAAGGATAGACACTTATGTAAAAGAACTTTCTTTTGATGGAATGTGTGCGGCATTCGAATTTCGTATTACGGATACAGGTGTCGGGATGAGCAGAGAATATATAAAAGAAGAATTGTTTAAGCCTTTTACACAGGAAATAAATGATGCAAGAACGCAGTATAAAGGAACGGGGCTGGGAATGTCAATTGTAAAAGGACTGGTCGAAAAGATGGGTGGAACAATTCGGGTGAGCAGTACGCCCGGCGTTGGAACGGAGTTCCGTTTTTATTTGAGTTTTCCAGTAGTTCAGCCGGAAAAGGAAAGCCAAAATGAAGAATGTGTGCAGAGAACAAAACAGGATCTGAAAGAGGATAAACCGCTCAGAGGATATCATATTCTTCTTGCTGAAGATAATGAGATCAATATGGAGATTGCAGAGTTTTATCTGGAAGAAGCTGGTGCACAGGTGACAAAGGCATGGAATGGACGGGAAGCTGTGGAGATATTTGAACAGTCGGGGCTAAGAGAATATGATGCTGTTCTTATGGATATCATGATGCCGGAGTTGGATGGAAAAGAGGCATCACGAAAGATCCGCTCTATGGCAGACCAAAGGGAAGATGCAGCCGAGATTCCGATTTTGGCAATGACAGCACAGGCGTCTACCGAAAGTATACATCAGTGTAAGTCAGCCGGAATGAATGAGTGTATCTTTAAACCTGTGAACGCAAAAGAACTGATCAGATTACTTCAGGATATAGTTGCAAAAATATAAATTGAGAGGGAAGGAAAATGCACGAATTAGGTGTTGTCTTTTATGTTGTAAAAGATGTAAAGAAGGTTGCGGAGGAAAATCATGTGGAGAAGGTTTCTGCCGTGACACTGGAGATTGGGGAAGTGTCAGGAATACTACATGATTATCTGACGGATTGCTGGAATTGGGCGAAGAAGAAAGAACCGCTTATGGAAGAAGCCGAACTGAAAATCGAGCAGATAGAAGCAGTAACATTTTGTGAAGAATGCCAGAAAGAATATCCAACGGTAGAACATGGAAAAATCTGTCCGTACTGTGGAAGTGAAAATACCTATCTGCTTCGTGGGAATGAATTTTTAATAAAAGAGATAGAAGTATCGGACTGAAAAATCAGCGTCTTACCTATTGTCAACCGCTTTGATAGATGATACAATACGAGAGACTTAAAAGAATCACAGGTGTTGCTGATCACAGCAGCCCGTAAACATTTCTTACAGTTTCTAGTAATACACGAGTTAAGCGAGGAAAAGAATTATGCGTCAGATTATCTATGATAAAGTGAAATACATTGCAGACAAATACAAAGGATACATTGACACGGAAGATTTGATGAAGGAAGGACTTACAAATCGTCAGATCGGTCTGTTGACAGCAGAAGGAAAGCTTGAGAAGGTAGCACATGGACATTATTGGATCATTAGTCCGGAGTTTTCCAAACCGGAAGATTATAAGGCAGTGGAAGTGGCACGAGTAAATAGAAAAGCGGTAATCTGCGCAGACAGTGCATGCTATTACATGGGCCTGATCGATAAAGAGCCGGAGATTCTTTCGATTGCAACAAGAAGAAGTGACCGTCACAAGATGAAGATGAATTTTGAAGTCAGCAGACATTACTTCTCAGAGCAGGCTTTTGAGGATGAGAAGCATGTGTTTGATACAAAGTACGGTTCTTACAATGTATATGGAATTGATAGAAGCGTGTGCGACTGCATCCGTTTCCGTGAAGACATTGATAAAGATATCTTTGAACTTGTTATTGAGAACTACAGAAAGTACGATAAGAAGAATGAAGAACGTCTCATGGCATATGCAAAAGCAATGCGTATCGGAAGACAGGTAGAGAGAATCGGATTGGATAGATAGTCTATAATAATGATATAAGAGAGTCTGTCATTTTGACAGGCTCTCTTTAATTAAAATAAGAGAAAGGAAAGAGCACATTATGAAGACATTACTTGCATATCTGAAAGATTATAAAAAAGAATCCATACTTGCCCCGTTGTTCAAGATGCTGGAAGCATCTTTTGAGCTGTTTGTTCCGTTGGTAATGGCGGCAATTATTGATGTGGGAATTGCAAATCAGGATAAGCCATATATTGTGAAAATGTGTTTTGTACTGATCGCGCTGGGAATCATCGGACTTGTCTGTTCCATTACAGCACAGTATTTTGCAGCGAAGGCAGCAACAGGAGTCGGAACGGGAATAAGACATGGATTATTTGAACATATCCAGAAATTTACATTTACGGAAATGGACCAATTAGGAACATCTACATTGATCACACGAATGACAAGTGATATCAATCAGATCCAGTCAGGTGTGAATCTTGTTTTACGATTGTTTCTGCGTTCGCCGTTCATTGTATTTGGTGCAATGATCATGGCATTTACAGTAGATGTGAAAGCAGCACTTGTATTTGTTGTGACGATTCCGCTTCTTTCACTTATTGTGTTTGGAATCATGCTTGTGACGATGCCGATGTATAAGAAAGTGCAGGCAGATCTTGATCAGGTACTTCTTGCAACGAGGGAAAATCTGACAGGAGCAAGAGTTATCCGTGCATTCAATAAAGAAGAGGATGAGACGAAGCGGTTTGAAAATGCGAATCAAATTCTTACAGATGCGCAGAAATATGTGGGACGCATTTCCGGAATGATGAATCCGCTGACATATATTATTGTAAACGGAGCAATCATAGCATTGATCTATGTCGGTGCAGTCCGTGTTGATATCGGAGATCTGACCCAGGGACAGGTTGTGGCACTTATTAATTATATGTCACAGATTCTTGTTGAACTTGTGAAGTTAGCGAACTTGATCATTTCCGTGACGAAGGCAGCAGCATGTCTGAACCGTGTGGAGAGTGTGCTTGCTGTGAAACCAGATATGAATGAGGGAGATGTAAGATGGAAGAGCAATTCTTCCGAAACAGATTGGAATTTGAAAAATAAAATTCCGGTCGTAGAATTCTCTCACGTATCTTTGACCTATAAAGGAACTTCAGATACATCCTTATCTGATATAAATTTCTGTGCCAAGAAAGGACAGACGATAGGAATCATCGGGGGAACAGGTTCAGGAAAATCGTCTCTTGTGAATCTGATTCCGAGATTTTATGATGCAACAGACGGTACAGTGAAGATCAATGGACGTGATATCAAAGAATATCAGACAGAGAACCTAAGAGAACATATCGGTGTCGTTCTTCAGAAAGCAGTGCTTTTCAAAGGGAGTATTGCGGACAATCTCCGCTGGGGAAAGGAAGATGCAACAGAGCAGGAAATGTATGAAGCATTGGACATTTCTCAGGCAAGAGAATTTGTTGATACGAAACAAGGTGGATTAGAATTTCAGATTGAACAGGGGGGAAGAAACCTTTCCGGAGGTCAGAAACAGAGAATGACGATTGCGCGTGCACTGGTTCGGAAACCGGAGATCCTGATTCTTGATGACAGTGCATCAGCGTTGGATTTTGCTACAGATGCGGCACTTCGCAAGTCGATCAAAGAGATGAAAAACCAGCCGACCGTATTTATCGTATCTCAGAGAGCAGCATCTATTCAGCATGCAGACCAGATCATTGTGTTGGATGATGGAGCAATGGCAGGAATCGGAACACATGAAGAACTGTTGAAGGATTGTCCAATCTATCAGGAAATCTATTATTCACAATTTCCAAAGGAGGCGGTAATCAATGGCTGATAAAAGAAAGACAAATAGTGAGAAAAAACAGAAAAGTCAGGCGGCAACATTGAAAGAAGTAATCTGCCGACTTGGAAGATACAGAATTTTTCTCGTATTTTCAATTCTGCTTGCGACTGTGTCTGTTGCGCTTACATTATATATTCCAAAGCTGACAGGACATGCAGTTGATTATGTGATCGGAAAAGGCGAAGTGAATTTTCTGGGAGTAATTCAGGTGATGATTCAGATTGGTGTGTGCACACTGATCACGGCATTGGCACAGTGGCTGATGAATGTGTGTAATAACAAGATGACCTATCAGATGGTTCAGGATATCAGAAATGAAGCATTTGATAAAATAGAGCAGCTACCGTTGAAATATATTGATGGACATCCGTATGGTGAAGTTGTAAGCCGTGTAATTGCGGATGTTGACCAGTTTTCAGATGGACTACTGATGGGATTTACACAGCTTTTTACCGGTATTGCAACGATTATCGGAACATTTTGTTTTATGTTATCCGTAAATGTATCGATTACATTTGTTGTGGTTCTTATCACACCGGTATCATTCTTTGTAGCAAATTTTATTGCAAAGAGAACATTTCGTATGTTCCGCCTGCAATCTGAAATACGTGGAGAGCAGACAGGATTGATTGATGAAATGATCGGAAACCAGAAAGTGGTTCAGGCATTTGGGCGCGGAGAAGATGTAACAGAGCGTTTTGACGAAGTGAATAAAAGATTGCAGGAGGCATCCTTGCGGGCAACATTTTTCTCATCCATCACGAACCCGGCGACACGATTTGTCAATAGTTTGGTTTACACAGGAGTTGGAATTACCGGAGCATTTGCAGTTGTACGCGGTGCAATGAGCGTAGGACAATTGTCCAGTTTCTTGAGCTATGCAAATCAGTACACAAAGCCATTTAATGAGATTTCCGGAGTCGTGACAGAATTTCAGAATGCGATTGCATGTGCGCAGAGGGTATTTACGTTGATTGATGAAGATCCGCAGATACCGGAACCGGAACATGCAGTTCATCTGACGGATATTGATGGAAATGTGAAAGTAGAGGATGTTTCATTCTCTTATCTGCCAGGTCAGCATCTGATTGAAGATTTTAATCTGGAAGTAAAGCCAGGACAGCGTATTGCGATTGTCGGACCGACCGGATGTGGAAAGACAACCTTGATCAATCTGCTGATGCGTTTCTATGATGTGAATGTAGGAAGTATTAAAGTAGAAGATATAGATATTCGCGAAATGACAAGAAAAAGTCTGCGTGCAGGATACGGAATGGTTCTTCAGGAGACCTGGTTAAAAACGGGTACAATCCGTGAAAATATTGCTATGGGAAGACCGGATGCAACGGAAGAAGAGATTGTCGAGGCAGCGAAAGCTTCTCATATCCATAATTATATCCGTCGTCTGCCAAAAGGATATGATACATGGATCACAGAAGATGGTGGCGGGCTTTCACAGGGACAGAAGCAGCTGCTTTGTATTGCAAGAGTTATGTTATGCAGACCACCGATGTTGATTCTGGATGAAGCAACATCATCCATTGATACAAGAACGGAGATCAAGATTCAGCAGGCATTTGCAAAACTGATGGAAGGAAGAACAACTTTCATTGTTGCACACCGTCTGTCAACCATCCGTGAGGCTGATGTGATTCTCGTAATGAAAGATGGAAAAATCATTGAACAGGGAAATCATGAAGTACTGATGAAGAAGGAAGGCTTCTATCATCATCTGTATGAGAGCCAGTTTTCAATGTAGGATAAGGTATGATGCGAGATAGTGAGATACGTTGCAGGTCGCATGAGATGTAAATAGTAACGAAATGAAAAAGGAAGGCTATTAACTACGATAACAGTATAAAGCGTAGTTGATAGCCTTCTTCTTTTCGTTTCAATAAATTATATTTACGGTAGAAGGAATGTATACATTACTATAAAGTGACAGATGCTTCCGCCCATTACGAACAGATGAAAGATTTCATGGCTTCCGAAATTCTTATGCTTGCTGTTGAAAATCGGGAGCTTCAGTGCGTAGATAACACCGCCAACTGTATAGATGATACCACCGGCTAAAAGCCATCCGAAAGCAGCAGCTGACAGATTATCAAGGATTGTAGAAAATGCAAGCACGCAAGTCCATCCCATGCCAATGTATAAAACGGAAGATACCCATTTCGGACAGAATACCCAGAAGGCTTTGATAAGGATACCGACAATCGCGAATGCCCATACGATACATAACAGTGTGATACCTTTGCGTCCACCGATTACCAGCAGGCAGACAGGTGTGTAGCTTCCGGCGATCAGAACGGAGATCATCATGTGATCGATCTTCTTTAAAACCGTATTCACTTTCTCGGAAATATCAAATGTGTGATAAGTGGTACTTGCCGCATAAAGCAAGATAAGGCTGGCTGCGTAAATTGTAAGCGATACAATATAAAGTTTGCTCGGTTCACGAGCTGCTCTGTATAGAAGTGGTATTGCAGCAATAATTGCCATGATCATTCCAATAAAATGTGTAATTGCGCTTCCAGGTTCTTTGATATAAAGTCTTTTTTCCATAATATATACCTCCAATTTGTCTATACAATAACACATAGTTTTAAATACTACATCTCGAATATGTATATACTATAGCACATATTTCTAAAAAATCAAGAGATATTTTGAAATTAAAAGTATCTTATTCCACAAAAAAACAGGATGAAAGAAATCTGTGATAAAAAGTAAAAAACAGGCCGTGATTTCACAAAATTAAAATGTGAAATCACGGCCTGTTCCAGGTTATGTTTCTAATAAGTTCAATCTGTCAATCTATTCGATTACTGTTCCGGTCTTACCATTCAGAGCATCAGAGACTTTATCAAAGGAAGTAATGTAAGCTTTGCGGCCTTCGTGTCCTTCTACGAATTCAACTGCTGCACGGAATTTTGGAAGCATGTTGTAAATTCCAAAATGTCCCTCTTCCATGTAAGTTTTTGCCTGATCAACAGTAATTGTATCCAGTGGTTCCTCATTCGGTTTGCCAAGGTTGATACATACTTTCTCAACATTTGTAAGAATGATGAGAAGATCAGCATTAATTCCTTCTGCAAGCTTTCCGGCTGCGAGGTCTTTCTCGATAACAGCACTTGCGCCACGTAAATGATTATCCTGCTCAAGTACCGGAATACCGCCGCCACCTGCTGCGATAACAATCTGATCTGCATCAAGAAGAGCTTTCACTGCATCAAGTTCAACAATCTTGACCGGATTCGGAGCAGAGACAGCACGGCGGAAACCTTTACCGGGTTCTTCCACTACGAAGTTGCCTTTCTTACGTTCTTCATTCGCTTCCTCAGCGTTCATATAACGGCCGAGAACCTTTGTTGGTGTGTAGAAAGCATCATCGTAAGGATCTACGATCACCTGCGTGAGGACTGTGCTGACTGTACGGTAGATACCGCGGTTGAGAAGTTCTTCACGGATTCCGTTCTGAAGGTCATATCCGATATATCCCTGGCTCATGGCAGTACATACAGACATTGGGGATGCTGTATATTCCGGATGGTTCTTTGCAAATTCATTCAATGCAGTGTGGATCATACCAACCTGCGGAGCATTACTGTGTGTGATAGCAACCTGATAGCCTGCTTCAATCAGATCAGCAATACATTTGGCAGTGCTTTTAACGGCTACTTTCTGTTCTGGAAGTGTAGTTCCAAGTGCACGGTGTCCCAGTGCAACAACGACTCTTTTTTTCATAATATTTCCCTTTCTTCTAAGCTGTAATAGTTTGTCAGGGGGAACAGGTTCATACTGTATTAGAAAAAATCACAACAGTAAAACCAACCTTACTGATAATTAAGATTTTACTATTATTTAGCAGTAAAATCAATATTGGATTATGCCTGATAGAAGGTCAAATACAAAAATTGCTGTCAAAAGAATACAAATTGAAATTCTCATCCATTTCTTTAATTTTAAGAACAGACTATTCCAGCGTGGAGCAAAATAATAGAAAAATGCACAGCCAAGAAGTGCGAATACTGCTCCGTCTCCCAAATATGCTTCTCCATTCATGAAAGTAAGGTAAGAATGATATTTCGGAAGTTCAATTCCAAAACCAAAATCAAGAAGCAGCTGAACGAGATAGTCAAGAGCCGTGTATACAACAAAGTTGATGATAAACATAGTAGCCGGTTTCTTGATATATTTCTTTAACAGCAACAGTATGAGCAGCCCACAGATTCCGTACAACGGGAGCCATGGGAGTGTCTTAAGAGTAACATTTTCCAGTGTGCCGCAACTGAGCAATTCGGAAATGATTTCCAGAAGCCATCCGAAAATAGAAAAGGCATGGAATAAAAATACACAGGATAGAAAGTCATAATTCTGCGCCGGATTGACCGGTGATTTTACTGCAGCAATAGGTGGTTGCACAGAAAAAAGAAATACCGGATACTGATGCGGTGCAAAATAAGAGATCTTTGTGTAAGGACCTTCAGAATCGTCATAAAGTGCTTTACTAATCAGAAGTTCATCTTCAGAAGGAACATGCTCAAGATAAGAATCATTGAGCTGCTCATATTTAGGAGCTCTTGAAAGCACATAGTTTCTTCGTAAAAACAGATATAAGGATGCTTTACAGTTCATTTTGTACGGGCGGACATAAAGGATGTCCAGAATTCCAAGTGTAAAGAGAGATAAAAGCTCCCAGCCGAGGAAAGAACAATCTAACAAAAAGAGCCTCCATTTATTTCTCTTTGTAAGCTGCTTTGAGAGAAAGAATGCATTCTTCTGACTGATCTTCGGATTCTCTGCGAGGATATACGGAATCATACTGTATTCATAGTGTTTAATAATTCCACCGATAATTGTTAAATCCCAAAGTTTCTGAAAAAGCGTGTAGCAGAACATCACCCAGGAAGGATTTGCCAGGTAACGCAACTTATATAAAAAGAATATTTTAGAAATATTCGTATCCTCATAGTTATAAGATTCAACAAAAAAACGTTTCTCACCGACAATCAAAAGATTACTGACAAAAAACTTATATAAAAGTGAAAAAATGACTCCAAGTGTAAGAAACGAAGTGACGATAAAGTCCGGACGCTTCAGGTAATTTTGAACCGTATGTAAAAAGGCAGCGGCTATGAAATTATCAGGAATAAAATCGAGAAATGCACTGCTGAAGCTTTCAGCAGAAATAAAAACAGGTAAAATAAGCGCTGTCTTTGTCTGAATCTTATCAGAAAAATAATTTAAAAATAAAGAGCGGGAAATTGGATACGAAGCTGTGAGCATTGCAATCAGAAAGCAGACAGATACACTTCGCCAATAGTTTGATTTTATTAAAATACGCGCTTTTTTCTTGAGCTCTTTTCTTGACCACATAAATAATATCCCCCATTGAATCGTTGCTGCGGTTCACATGCGTGCAATCAGCAACGCATCGTTTCCATAGATAACATCATTATAATTTAGTTGCGCACGGTTTACAAGATAAGGTTCGATTCATGAAGAAATATGTTATACTATAACTGTTGAGTTTAACATAAACTGCAGGTGAAGCAATTGTGTACCTGCATCAGACATAAAGAAAGTGGAAAGAAAAGAGAAGTACGATGAACAGACAAAGCACATTATGTTATATTGAAAAAGACGGAAAATATCTGATGCTTCACAGAGTAGTGAAGAAAAATGATGTGAATAAAGATAAATGGATCGGCGTCGGCGGACATTTTGAATATGCAGAGAGTCCGGAGGAATGCCTTTTGCGTGAAGTGAAAGAGGAGACTGGTTATACGTTGACTTCCTGGAAATACAGAGGAATCGTGACATTTGTATACGGTGAAGATGTGGTGGAGTATATGTCACTGTATACGGCAGATGGATTTACCGGTGATCCGATCGAATGCGATGAGGGCGTTCTTGAATGGGTGGAGAAAGAAAAGATAAAGGATCTGAATTTATGGGAAGGGGACAAGATTTTCTTCCGTCTGATGGACGAAGAAGAGGAATTTTTCTCTTTAAAACTTGTGTACAATAAGTCAGATGTGTTAGAGTATGTGGCACTCAACGGAAAGCCGATGGAACTGTTTGATGTGATTGATGAAGATGGAAATAAAACAGGTCAGGTGAAAGAACGCGGTGTTGCACATAGAGATGGCACATTGCATGCAACGGTACACATCTGGATCGTACGTCCGAATCAGGAGAGTGGTTATGATGTACTCCTTCAGAAACGAAGTGAATGTAAAGATTCGAACCCGGGAGCGTATGATATTTCTTCTGCAGGGCATGTCAGTGCCGGGGATGAACTGATGGAAAGTGCATTGCGTGAGATGGAAGAGGAACTTGGAATTCATGCGAGAGAAGATCAGCTTCAGTTTATCGGAACACACAGAGGTCAGTTTGAAGCAGAATTTCATGGAAAACCATTCCGTGACAATGAGCGCAGTACCGTATATCTTTACAGAGAACCGGTGGACATTAAAAATTTGAAATTACAGGAATCTGAAGTGGAAGAAGTGATCTGGATGGATTTCGAAGAATGCAGGAAGGGTATTGTGGATGGTACCCTGCCGAACTGCATTTATGAAGGAGAGTTCCAGATGGTAGGAAAAGCACTCGGGATAGAGTAAGAAAACCGAATAGAAGATAGAACAAGCGTGAGAAAAAAAGAGTTGAACCTTGCTTGTCCGGGACAGTAGAATGGTCCGGACAGAAGTTTCAACTCTTTTTTAAAGACTGACGTATATTTTCAGTGTGGTTTCAGCTTATGCTTCTTCTGACAGTTTCTTCACAATCTCAGGGAATTCCATGAAATGGGAAGCTTTGATCAGAATTGTATCATTATCTTTGAGAATCTGTCTCATGTTCTGGTAAAAGTCTTCTTTTGTGTCAAAATGGAAAACCTTCATGTTCTTCTCTGTCGCAAGAACAGTTTCCTTCGCAGCTTCTGCCATATCTTTGGAAAGTGCTCCGATGCAGACTAAAACATCAGTGTTTTTAAATGCTGCATATGCTCCGACTTCGCGGTGCATCGCAAGCTCATCGGCACCAAGTTCACCCATATCGCCAAGAATAGCGACCTTTCTTGTATCTGCATATGCAAGTACGTCAAGAGAGGACTTCATAGATGCCGGGTTGGCATTGTAGCAGTCATCAATGATCGTGTAGTGTTTTGCTTCAATCAGGTTGTTACGTCCTGCAATTGGAACGAGCTTTTCAATTCCGCGAGCAATCTCTTCATTATCCATGCCAAGTGCATATCCGACAGCAACTCCGGCTAAGGCGTTGTAGATCATATGATCTCCCGGGATTGAAATATGTGCATGGAAACGGGATGTTGGAGTAACAAACTCAGCGTATGTTCCTTTTAATCCTTTACGTTCAATATTTTCCACATGGAACGGACAGGAAGAGGTAAGACCGAAGTAAACAGGAGTTCTTCCATCACGGGAAGTGTAGCTTTTCAGCTTATCATCATCCCCGTTGAAGATAACAGAACCTTTCGGATTCATGTAGTCTGTCATGGAACTCTTTTCCTTTAGGATTCCGTCTCTTGTTCCAAGATTCTCAAGATGTGCATATCCGATATTAGTGATCACGCACACATCCGGGCGGGCAATCTTAGCCAGCGGTTTCATATCTCCAAAATGGCTGATTCCCATCTCAAGAACTGCAACTTCATGTTCCTCACGGATATTGAATACGGTCAGAGGAAGTCCAATCTCATTGTTGAAGTTTCCTTCGGTTTTCAGTACATTATATTTCTCGGAAAGTACAGATGCGATCATTTCTTTTGTGCTTGTCTTTCCAACACTTCCAGTGATACCTACAACTTTGATATCGAGGGAACGGCGATAGTGTTCAGCTAAGTCTTTCAATGCTTCTGTACAGGATGAAACGCGGATATAAGGATAATCAACGTCACCAAGATCCTGCTCAGAGAGAGAACAGAGTGCACCTGCTTCCATGACCTGCGGGATAAAACTGTGTCCATCAACACGAACCCCTTTGATCGCAACGAAAAGAGTATCTTTTACTACTTTACGGCTGTCGATCGCAACACTTGAGACCTCGCGGTCTAAGAATGCAGGATCACCGTAATAAATTCCGCAGCAGGCATCTGCGATTTCAGATAATGTCATATGTTTCATTAATATCTTGCCTCCATGGACTTCTTAATGATCAGTTCGCAAAGATCGCCGTATTCGATTCCATAAACCTTAGCTTCCTTCGGGAGAAGACTTGCGGAAGTCATTCCAGGAAGGGTATTCATCTCCAGGCAGAACAGATTCCCCTCAGCGTCAAGCAGGAAGTCTGCACGGCTGTAAACATTAAGTTTCAGTGCATTGAACGCTTTTACAGTAAGTTCCTTCATGCGCTCTGCAACTTCTTCCGGAATATCAGCCGGGCATACTTCAGAAGTAGCTCCGTCCTGATATTTATTCGCATAATCAAAGAATCCTGTCTTCGGGATGATCTCGATTGGCGGAAGTGCTGTTCCGTCAATGATACCGCATGCAAACTCACGTCCTTTGATGTATGGCTCAACAACAAGTTCATCTTCGTAGCGGAAGGACTTCTTCAGAGCCTCTGCATATTCTTCATCTGTATTTACAATATATACTCCGATACTGGAACCACCGGAGCAAGGTTTAACAACAACAGGAAGTGTCAGACCAAGTGACTGGTAAGACTGATCTTCAGAGTTCTTATAAATCGTTCCACCTCCCGGAGTGTCTACGCCAGACTCAAGGAAGATCTGCTTTGCAACACCTTTGTGCATTGCAACCGCACATCCAAGAGAGTCAGGTCCTGTATATTTAATACCAAGCAGATCGAAAGATGCCTGAAGCTTTCCGTTCTCTCCCTCTCCGCCGTGAAGACCGAGGAAAGTAATGTCAGCCAGACGGCAAAGTTCGATTACATTCGGGCCGAAGAAGCAGTCTGACTGATCCGGACGGGAAGCCTTAACAGCTTCAAGATCCGGTTCCTCCGTGCTGATATTCTTCACAATCTCAAGTCCGTGATCCGGAAGAGTAAAGACATCCTCCAGGTTCTCCGGTGCATTCTCTAATCCCATGAATACATCCAGAAGAAATGCATCATGTCCTTTTTCAACTAATGTACGACAGATTCCGGCAGCAGAAGAAAGTGATACGTCACGTTCTGTGCTTAAGCCTCCTGCTAATACAATGATTTTCATAATTTTATACTCCTTAAAAATTTAATCCAACTATACTTTTACGATTATAGCACATGTTAGCAGAAAGTAAAACAGGAGGAATAAAGATTTAGCGGAGGGATTCTTTTTCGAGTGCGGACGAAATCAGATAGCGCTGATAAAGTTTATTCTAATAGACAGACATTGAGGGATTG
>ENA-OPXX01001790-OPXX01001790.1-human-gut-metagenome-genome-assembly--contig:-NODE-1790-length-13713-cov-1.756773_pt1 | contig 13713 bp, 20 predicted proteins | sample MGYA00241771_ERZ502046 | MGnify/ENA primary metagenome ERZ502046 (study PRJEB25962, sample SAMEA2042006) | human gut metagenome | biome: human gut; feature: human-associated habitat; material: faeces...
ACTTACATTTGTATATGGAATATCAGATATTAATTTAGCAATGGATATGTTACTTGGAATGGTAGTAGGAACAGTAATATTTGGAATACTAACATTATTAGGAAGATTAGTTTCTGGGAAAGAAGCAATGGGAATGGGAGATGTAAAATTAGTAGCTGCATTAGGTCTTTTCTTTGGAGCTTCTAACATTTTAGCAATATCAATTATATCATTCTTATTAGGGGCAATAATTAGTATAATATTAGTTCTAAGCAAGAAAAGAAAAATAGATGATTACATACCATTTGGTCCATTTATAGTAATTGCTTCTTATATAGCAATATTTGTTCCATTTAGTGCAATATTATTTGTACTACTTAAAATTTTTACGTTGGGACTATATAAAGTATAACATTGGGGGATGATATTAATGAATGAAAAAGTTAAATGGCTAAGAGAAAAATTATCTACAATAGATTTAGATGGAATGATTGTTTCAAATCCTGTAAATATTAAATATTTAACTGGGATTGATGCAGAAGGAGTATTATTAATTACGAGGAAAGAAAATATTTTTATAACAGACGCAAGGTATACAGAGCATATTAATAGTATACTAACAATAGATGATGAAATTGTGTTATATGATTATAAAGATATAGACCCAATAGATTATGAAAATTTGTTTATGTTTTGCAGTAATGTAGGTTTCGAAGAAAATTATGTAACATATGCTAAATATAAAGAATATAAGCAAATGTATAAAATAAATAATTTAGTAGAAACAGATAATTTTATAGAAACACATAGAATGATAAAGGCACCGGAGGAAATTAATTATATACAAAAAGCGTGTAAGATTACAGATGATTGCTTTAAACATATTTGTAATTTTATAAAAGTTGGAATGACAGAAAAAGAGATAGCATTCGAAATAGAACATTATTTTAAAACACATGAAGCAGACGGATTGGCTTTTGACACAATTGTAGCTTCTGGAAGTAATTCTTCTATGCCACATGCAATTCCAACAGACAGAAAGATAGTAGCTGGTGATCCAATCACTATAGACTTTGGTTGTAGATATAAAGGGTATTGTTCAGATATGACGAGAACAATATTTGTAGAATATGTACCAGAAGGAATAAAACCTATTTATAATTTAGTACTAAAAAATCAAGAATTAGTGCTAGATGCTATACAAGAAAATGCAAATGCAAGAATATTAACAATGATGGTAGAAAGTGATTTTAAAGTAAATGGTTATACATTAGACCACAGTTTAGGTCATGGTGTTGGATTAGACATTCACGAAAAACCATTTGTTGGAAGAAAAGATGGTTTATTAAAAGAAAATATGATTATAACAGATGAACCAGGAATTTATTTGCCAGGTAAATTTGGAGTAAGAATAGAAGACACAGTTTTAGTTACAAAAAATGGTTGTATAAAATTAACACAATCTGATAAAAATTATATTATAATAAACAATTAAAATATAATATTTTTAATAAAATAAGCAAAATAAAAAGTTAAATGCACATTTTTTTATAAAATAACTACTAAAAATATTGATATACTTGCATTTTATGTATATTTGTAGTAAAATAAAAAAAGTGCAAAAAGAGAAAAAAAGAAAGTATTAGGAGGTAATAATTATGGCAGAAGTTTATTCAGCAGGAGATTTTAGAAATGGAACAACATTCGAAATGGATGGAAATGTATTTAAGGTAGTAGAATTTCAACACGTAAAACCAGGAAAAGGTTCTGCATTTGTAAGAACAAAATTAAAAAATGTTATTTCAGGAGCAGTTATAGAAAAAACATTTAACCCATCTGAAAAATACCCAGGAGCAGAAATCGAAAAAAGAGATATGCAATACTTATATGAAGATGGTGGTTTATATTACTTTATGGATAACGAAACATATGAACAAATACCATTAAACGAAGAACAAATTGGTGATGCATTAAAATTTATGAAAGAAAATATGGATATGAAAATCTTATCATATAAAGGAAAAGTATTTGCAGTTGAACCACCAATGTTTGTTGAATTAGAAGTTACATATACAGAACCAGGATTTAGTGGAAATACTACAACAACATCTGGTAAACCAGCTAAATTAGAAAATGGTTTAGAAATAAGTGTTCCTTTATTTGTAGAAATAGGAGATAAACTAAGAATAGATACTAGAACTGGTGAATATATGGAAAGAGTCTAAAAGAAAGAGGTTTTGTTATGGAAATAAAAGAGCAATTACAAAAACTAATTTTAGATATGAATAAAAATATTAAAGATGAAAAAGATTTAAAATATGTTCAAGAAAATGTTATTAAGACAATGGTAGATATATTACAAAAAATGGATGATGTAAACAAAGACAACCAAACAAAAATTGCCAAATTAGAAGAAAAAATGGATAAGATGGCAAAAGAATTATATCTTAATGATGTATACGATATAGAAATTGTTTGTCCATATTGCAATTATCAATTTGAAACAGATTTTGACGAAAACAAAAAAGAAGTAAAATGCCCAGAATGTAATAATGTTATAGAGTTAGACTGGTCATGTGACGACGATTGTGAAGACTGTGGAGATTGCGATGATGGTTGTGGAGATGGATGCAGTTCTTGTACAGGATGTGGTCATCACCATGATAACGATGAAGACTTGGAAGATGATATGTAAATATTAGTTAAAAAGACACATAGAATATATGTGTTTTTTTGTATGGTACCAAATTTCTCCTAGTAGGAGAAATTTCTGTACTAGAGAATTATAGAGAATCTTAGAATTTATATTGGTTAGAAAATCCTAGGTTCGCTTTTTTATTGGAAATAATCTAAAGGATTTACATATTTATCATTTATGCGGAAGCCCAAGTGCAAATGCGTACCAGTTGTAGCACCATTAGTTGGTTTTCCGGTTGAATCGGTATAATTATTACCAGGAACACCATAAACATATTTAGGCCCAACATTTGCAATAATTTGCCCTTTAGAAACAATATCACCTTCAGATACTAAATAATTAGGAGATATATGGCAATAGGTAATTTTAAACTCATTAAATGACAAAGTTAAGGTGTAACCACCAGCACCTAAGAAGCCTAAAAAGCTGATTTTACCATCTTCTATAGCTATTAAATTGGTTCCTTCTGGAGCACCAATATCTGTTCCATAATGATAAGAAGAAGCGCCAGCAGTGGGGGAATCTCTTTTACCAAATGGAGAAGTAATTTTGGTATACCCAGGAATTGGCCAAGCAAAACCGTAAGAAGAAATAGTAATATTGTTACTATATATTAAATTGGCATTTGTAGATGGAATAGATAAAGATATAAAAAAAGTTACAAAAATAAGTAAAAACATAAAGAACATAATAAAAAATTTATTAAACAAGTGAACCTCCAATATTTAAATAAAGATAAGATTAAAATATAGTGTTAGAATGAAAAATAAAGGCTTGCTATTAGTGTTAATAGCAAGCCTTTATTTTTTATATTGGCAGGGGTAGAAGGATTCGAACCCTCACAGGCGGTTTTGGAGACCGATGTGCTACCATTAACACTATACCCCTAAAAAATAAGCAATAACATCATACCATAATGAAAAAATATATGCAAGAGTTTTTACAAAAATATTGTTATAAATTTTAGAATATGTTATAGTGTAAGCATAAATTTGTATAAGTAAAATGAGCTATATGCTAGTATTTTTAGGCAATATACATAGAAAGGAAATTCTGATGAAAAATAAAATATGTAAAAAAATATTATTAACAGGAGGAACTTGTGCAGGAAAGACAGACTCCTTACCATTTATAAAAGAATATTTTAGTAAGCAAGGCTATGATGTATATATAGTAAATGAAATAGCAACTATGCTAATCCTTGGAGGGATTACAGCACCCAAAGTAGGAGAAAGTAATTTTCAAGAACTGCTAATAAAAATGCAACTTGAAACAGAGAAAATTTATGAAAGAGCAATTGAATTATCTATAAACAATAAAAATCTAATTATATATGATAGAGGTCCAATTGATGCTATGATGTATTTAGATAGAACAGAATTAGAAAAAATTTTGAATAAATTTAATACAACATATGATAGAGTATTAAATAACTATGATGGTATTATTCATATGGAAACAGTTGCAAAAGGATTGCCAGAACTATATACATTTAATAATAAAGCAAGAAGAGATGAAGGGAATGACACAATTAACATTGACAATAAAATATTAGAAGCATATAAAACTCATCCTAAAAGATTTATAATAAACAGCTGTGAAGATTTTAAGGACAAAATAAAAAAGCTAATAGAGAAAATGGAAGAAATTTTATAAGTATAAATTTAAAACTAAGATTGAGAAAAAAATAAATATGTGGTAAAATAAATATGTACTTGGGGATGTAATGGTTTCGACATTAATCTAGAAGTATGAAAAGCGAGTAGTGGATGGTTGCTTTGGCCACTTAAAAAAAGCAAGAATAAATATAAACGCTAATAACGAAGAATTAGCTTACGCTGCCTAGTTGCAACGTCGTTTTATTATAAAGCCTACTGTTATAAATAAAGCGCCAAATTAAAGTAGGAAACGAAGCTATTAGTTCTCTGGAATAGTGGGTAATCAAGAGATACTATGTATATTGTTTTGTTTGTTAACCAATATATATGGGAAGTTTAAATAACAAACTGCACTCGGAGAAATTTATATGGAAAGTTTAGTGGACAGGAGTTCGATTCTCCTCATCTCCACCATAATAAGAAACCTCTGTATATATTGATTTTTCAATACATACAGAGGTTTTAATTATACTAATTAATGCAATTTTAATGCAACGAGCTAATTTTAATATCATTTTCCAATAAATATTTATCTAATTTTTCATCTTCTTGTATTTCAAATTTATCTAATACAGAAGCATAAGTATTAAGTGTGGTTTGAATATTTTTATGCCCTAATTTTTTTGAAAGGACTTTTATGTTCATACCAGATTCGATGGATCTAGTAGCATAAGTATGTCTAAGCATATGATTATGCAAATTTTTAGATATATTATATTTTTTGTTAATTCTTTTCAAATAAGAATTAACTTCATAAGGTTTTATAATTCCCTTTGAATGTGTATCACAAAATAACAAATTGTTTTCATTTGCTGTAGAATTTTTCATAGAATCATTTAATATTTCTCTAATGGTTGAATTTATAATAATAGTTCTTTTTGAATTAATTGTTTTAACTTTTTTGCCCAAAATGGATTTATCATTTTCATCTCGTGTAATAGTTGATGAAATGGAAATGAAGTTATCGTCGAAATCTGTAATTTTTAGAGCCAAGACCTCACCAATTCTCATACCAGAGAAAAGCATAAGTAATATTATATTTTTATATGCCTTGTTTTCTCTTGTAACCACATCTATAAGTTTTTTTTCTTCTTCGATAGATAAAGGTATTACATCTTTATCTTGCTTGTCAGATACTGGTCGTTTTACCTCTTCAAATAGCATTGGATTTTTTATTATATAATCTCTTTCAATAGCTCTCCTAAAAACTTGTCCAAGTAATTGATAAATTTTCTCTATTGTGGAATTTGCATATATTGTTACAGTTTTTAAATAATCTTTTATATCTTGAGCCTTAATTCGTTGAATTGGAATATCAGAGATAGATCCATTTTTGATATATTTTAAGGTATAAGTGGCTCTTTTATATGTATTTTCAGATATAGAATTAGAATCCTTTTTATCATCTATTATTTCTTTTGCTAATTCATATACTGTAATGTCGTTTTTTTCTATAAATGTATTATTTTGAAGGTCGGCGAGAGCCTTAGTAATTTTTTCTTTAACTTCTTTTCTAGTTTTACCATAGACAGATTTTCTATTTAATTTACCATCAGCTTTTCTACCCGCTGTAAATTGTCCTACCCATCTGTTTAATTTTTCAGAGTAGAAGATAGAACCTTCACCATTACCTCTTTTTGCCATAAAAAATACTCCTTTCAAATATCACAAAATACTTGAAAAGAGATTGCATTTAATATATAATTAACTTGCAAAATCTTTCAAGGTTTTGTGTTGTGGGAAATGTGTAGACTGCGAAATCTATTTAAACACATTTCCTCTTTTTTTATTTATATTAATTTAAAACTTTTGTTTTGTCAAATAAAAATATTTTAGTTCATTTCAAATTTTCCAATATATTTTCCTAATATTCTTATAGGTGTGTCTTTACTATACACTTGAGTTGTAAAACTTGGATCCGTAGATATTGGCTCTAGTACAACTAAATCACCTTGTTTGCTAAATTTTTTTAGAGTGGCATCATAGCCATTGACTAATATAACTGCTACTTCGCCATTTTCAACCATATCTTGTTTTCTAATTAATGCATAGCCACCATTTTTTACGAGCTTATTCATACTTTCGCCATTAACTCGTAAGAAGAAGCATTCTTCTGGGTTTGCAATATTCATTAAATCGGGATCAATAGGTAATATACCTTCTATATTTTCTTCGGCCCAATTAGGTATGCCAGCACTTATTTGTCCATATACAGGGCACATGTAGAATTGTGTATTATAGGAACTATTACTATCAGAATTAATTGCCTCATTGTACTTATCTCGATTTGTCCATTCTTCAGCAAGGGCTTCACCATTACAAGTTGAACTTTGAGCTTTCTTTTTAAATAATTCTATTAGTGAATTACTGTCGAATTGACTTAAATGTGCTAAAGTTAAACAACGAGAAAAAGAATTAATATAGTCAGCAAGAAGGGTTAATTCATTATTAGAATTTTTAAGTTCAATATTTTTGCTATATAACGAAAATAATTCCAAATGTTCAAGATTATTTAAATTATTGTATATATCTTCAATATCAAAGCAATTAATAAATGTGTAATTTTTTATCGCAATATAATTTTCTTTTTCTAATAATCTTAAAAATTCATTATATAAAAGCATAAAACCAGATATATATTTATAATCTTCAATAGCAGTAGAAAAATTAAAAATATCATTCAAAAATATCTGACTTGTTGATAAAGATGTTATATTTTTATATAACAAGAGTAGATATCCTTGAAAATCTTCTATAAACCCTTCAATTTCGTAAGAATTATCTTTATTACTTTTTCCATTATTTATATATTTATGAAATTCTTTTAATTTTTTATAGATAGAAGATACTTGATTTTCTATATTTTTTTCGGTATAACCACAAATATTCATCAAATACTTATATGTTATAGTATCATTTGAAGCATTTGCTAATTTTTCTAATATTTTTGGTTTAGGTGGTTCTTCAAGTTTCATATTCATGTATTGAGAAAGATATGTTCTACCTATTCCAGATTTTTCTGCAAATTCCTCTTGAGAGTTATAAAGTTCTTTTATATTTTTTATTACTTGTGCAAATTTATTTTTATCAAACATATAAAAATACCTCCAAATATAGTATACAATAGGCTTTTGAAAAAATCAATGTTTTTTTCAAAAAAAATTGAACAAAAATCTTGACAAAGAAAAAGTATTTTAGTAAAATAAAAATGTTCAAAAAAAAATAAACAGAATAGAGGTGAAAGAATGGAAGCTAAAATTGAAGAACTAAGACAATTGATTCAGGAAGAGTATAGAGGAAATCAATCATGGTTTGCAGAAGATATAGGTATTAATGCTTCATATCTTAGTGAAATAATTAACAAAAGAAAGAGTGCAAAGAGTAATAAACTATGCTTAGCAATCATTAAATGGTGCGAAAAGAAAAAGAGAGATTATAAAAGGTATATTTTTTTAAATTAAAATGTTCAAAAATATATGAACAAGAGGTGAGAAGATGGAAAAATTTATACAAAAATATATATGGTATATTATAGGATTTTTTTTATACCTATTGCAAAATTAATCATTCCAATGCTCAAGAGCTTCTTCAAACGCACTAATCATAAGCAAAAAGCAAAAAAAGAGAATAATACCTAAAAAAATAAATAATGCCACAAATTGTTTTTGCAATTCATTAACGAACATTATTATTAAAGAAATTGTTAGAACAGAAGAAAGAAAAAAGCAAATTTTAAATTGTTTATTTATAAATTGCTCTGTAAATTTTCTTTCAGGCTGGTATGTCTTTGTAACAGAAGAATTTAATTGAATGCGTAACCATTTGATTATTTTACAAAGTGTAATCCAAGCAATATTACCAATAAAAACTTGTACTAGCCAATTATTTAATAAGTCCATAATTAATACCTCCAATCGAGGTAATTATAATACAAATTTCGACAGAAAGGAAGTGAGAAAAAATGCAAGAAAAGAAGTCAATCCTTAATTATGAAGATTTACCAGAAACAATAAACCCATATGATTATGCAGACTGGAGAGGAATAGGAGAAAATAAAGCAAGAGAGATATTTAATAGAAAAGATTTCCCAAGAATAAAAGGGACAGGTGTAAAGCAGTTAGCAGATAAAAGAGCAGTATTACTTTATGATTTAGGTTTAACTGGAACAGATAAACAAGAAATATTGCAAGAAATAGCAAAACAAATTATTTAGGAAGGGAGGAAAAAATAATGAACAATTTACAAATATTTAAGAATGAAAAATTTGGAGAAATGAGAACAGCGGAAATTAATAATATTCCATTTGCTTGTTTAGCAGATGTATGCAAGATATTAGATTTAGAACAAGTAAGTAGGGTAAAATCAAGACTTAATCCGGATGGGGTTACTATTAGTAAGGTCATCGATAGTTTAGGAAGAGAACAGAATGCAACGTTTATAAATGAAAGCAACTTATATAAAGTAATATTCCAAAGTAGAAAACCAGAAGCAGAGGAATTTACAGAATGGGTAACAAATGAAGTATTGCCTAGTATAAGAAAAAATGGTGGTTATATAGCAGGGCAAGAAACATTAAGCGATGATGAATTAATACAAAAAGCATTGTTAGTAGCAACTAATAAATTAAAAGAAAGAGAAAAGCAATTAGAAGAGCAAAGACCAAAAGTACTATTTGCTAATTCAGTAGAAACAAGTGCAACAAGCATTTTAATAGGAGATTTAGCAAAATTAATTAAACAAAATGGACATGATATAGGACAAAATAGATTATTCAAATGGCTAAGGGAAAATGATTATCTAATAAAATCAGGAGAAAGAAGAAATATGCCAACGCAAATGGCTATGGATTTAGGTCTATTCGAAGTAAAAGAAAGAACTGTAAATAATCCAGATGGAAGTATAAGGATAACTAAAACAACTAAGGTAACGGGGAAAGGTCAGGTGTATTTTGTAAATAAATTTTTAAAAGAGGTGAGTTAGTAATGAAACAAAAATTAAAGAAAATATTAGATTCGCAGTCTACACTAAATAATTAAAGAAGGAGTATAAAATGAATGTTTATGAAATGTCAAAGACATTGAATAAAAGCCCACAATTAATAAGATATGGCTTACAGCAAAATCGTTTTCTATTTGGAACAGCTATACAAAAGCCAAATAATAGATGGACATACATACTTATTGAAAAGAAATTTGCAGATTATGTAGGAATTACATTAGATGAATTAAATAATAGGCTAACAACAATACGAAAGAGGTGAAAAAATAATGAGAATAAAAAACAAATTTAAATTTATTAGAAGCACAATAATTTTAATATTTATACTTTTAGGAATCTTCTGTATTTCTGTATCTAAAGAAAAAACAGAATATATAGACTACACAGTTGGAAAAGGAGAATCATTATGGAGTATAGCTACAGATAGAACCGATGGAGATATAAGAGATTACATTTATACAATTAAAGATATAAATGGAATGACAACAAGTGAATTACAAGAAGGACAAACAATAAAGATTTTGAAGGAGGTGAAATAAGCGTATGGATAAGTTGGACAAGTTATATTTAGACAATACATTAAGAAAAGTAAAGCTAGAAAATAGTATGAGGAATTTAAGGCAAGTATCTGAAAAAGCAATAAAGAAATACAAATATGATGAAGCTGAATTAGATGCAAATATAGCAAAAAGTTTATTTGAAATGGAAGATACAACTAAATTTTTATTATTTGTTAGTAATTCAAAACATAATGAAGAAGAAGTAAGAAATAAATTAGATTTAATACACGAAAAATTAAAAATGCTATGCATCTATCCGCTAAAACAGAATACATAGCAAAAAAGAACATAACAAAATATTCTCTTTAATTATATTAACATAATTAAGGAAAGAAATCAAGGAGTGAAAAAAAGATGCCAGAAAGGATATTTATTAATACTAATGGAAATACATATTACATTTTATTTGGAGAAAAAGGAAAAAGATCTTTCTTATGCAAAATGAATGACAATAGTAGTGCTCAATATGTAATATGTGCAATTTTAGAAGAAAATACATGGTGGCAAGGAAATTACTTTGAAGATTTTGAAGAAGCTTATAAAAGCTGGAAAGGAAATAAAAATGAGTAATATATACGAATTAACAAGTAATTATGATCATTTGTTAAATATGTTATATGACGAAGATGTAGATGAACAAGCGATATTAGATACATTGGAGAGTATCGAAGGCGATATAGAAGATAAAGCAGATGGATATGCAAAGATTATAAAAGAATTAGAAATGCAAAGTAATGCAAGAAAAATAGAAGCAAAAAGATTAATGGAAAGTGCAAGAGTACTGGATAACAGAATAAAAATGCTAAAAAGTAATTTATTTAATTGTATGAAGTTTACAGGTAAAACAAAATTTACTACGAACTTATTCAGTTTTAATATTGTTAAAAACGGTGGTAAGCAACCATTAACAATAGATAGAGATGTACCAAAAGAATATACAAAAACAATAACAGAGAATGATACAGATAAAATAAGAAAAGCATTAGAGAATGGAGAAAATTTACCTTTTGCTCACCTGGAGCCTCGTTCAGAAAGATTAAGTATAAGGTAGGTGTTTAATTATGATTATCGAAAATGGAACCAAAAACATAAGAATGGGGTGGAAAAATAGTTTTATAAAAAAGATAATTTTAAACGATGGTACTGAAATAGAAAATATGCAATGTAATTTAAGTGCAACCCTACCAACTGACGAAGAATTAGACAAAATAGACAAATATAATTTAGAAGACAAAGAAAAAAAAGTTTTTGATGAATTTCAGAGAAAAGAATGTGAATTTGAAGAAATAACAGATATGTTATGGCTAATATATGAAGATTATTATGGAATAAAAACAAAAGATCTTTATGAAAAAGCCAATAATTTTGAAAGATTAGAAAGATATTTAATAAATATACATTCATTACTTTATTTAAGAAAGCAAGAAATGACCAAATTTATAGATGAGGTATATGCAGAAAGAAAAGGAAGGGGGAATGACCTATAGGTATCCCAGTATTAATTTTAGGTGAAAGTGGAAGTGGAAAGACATATTCTATTAAGAATTTTGATAAAGAAGAAGTTGGTATATTTCTTGTAGAAAAAACAAGATTACCGTTTAAAAAAGATTTTAAAGTAGTAAAAAATGCAACATATACATTGATAATGAAAGCACTATCTAATCCAACATTAAAAAAATATGTAATAGATGATAGTCAATATTTATTGATAAATGAGATGTTTGATAGGGCAAAAGAAGTAGGATACAACAAATTTACAGATATAGCATTAAACTTTAGAAATTTAATACATTACATAAATCAAAAATTGCCAGATGATATAATAGTATATTTTTTACACCATACAGAAGTAGATGTAAATGGAAAAATAAAAGCTAAAACAATAGGTAAAATGTTAGATGAAAAACTTACAGTTGAAGGATGTTTTGACATTGTATTATTAACACAAATTGAAAATGACAGACATTATTTTTTAACACAAAACGAAGGAAATAGTACGGTAAAAAGCCCAGAAGATATGTTTGATTTAAAGATTGATAATGACTTAAAACAAGTTGATGAAAATATAAGAAAATATTATGAAATAGGAGAATAAAAAAATGATAGATTTTAATGAAGAAGAATATAAAAAAGCACAAGCTTTTGATGGAGAAACAGTTAAATTACCAGCAGGAGGATATATTTGTAAAATATTAAATGCAAAAAATGAAAAAAGTAAAGCAGGAAAGAAAATGCTAAGTATAACAATAGATATTGCTGAAGGAGAATTTTCTGGATTCTTTATGAACCAATACGAAAATAGAAAGAAAACAAGTACACCAGATAATCCTGCTAAATTTCCTAACAATGGAGTACATAGATATGTTTTAGAAGGTGACTATTGGCTAAACAGACTAAAAGGATTAATGACATCTCTTGAAAAATCAAATCCAAATTTTGATTGGTTAAAATGTAATCACGATGAAAGTAAAATAATTGGATTACAAGTTGGTGCTATATTCTGTGAAGAAGAGTACGAAAGAATGGATGGTTCTATTGGTACAACTACAAAAGTTACTCAAATTAGAAGTACAGAAATAATTAAAGAAGGAAATTATACAATTCCAGAAAAAAAGAAATTAGAAAAAACGGAAGATCCATTTTATAATGTAGGATATAGTAATGAAGAACTTCCTTTTTAGGAGGTTCTTCATGAACAAAATAAAAGAAGTAAAAGAATTAGTAAATATAATTGATGTTGCAAATTTGTTAGATTTAAAACTAAATAGAGCACATTTTTGTAAATGTCCATTCCATACTGAAAATACAGCTAGTTTATCAATATCAGAGAAAAAACAAGTTTGGAAATGCTTTGGATGTGGTAAAGGTGGAGATGCAATTAATTTAGTAGAAGATTTATTAAATATAAATGCATACCAGGCAGCTAAATATATAAATGACAATTTAGGTTTAGGACTAGATTTTAAAGGAAAAAACGATGAAATAAAAATCAATAGATATAAACAAAAACAAATAGCAAAACAGCAATTTAAAAATTGGGAAAATAGAAGCTTTCAAATTTTATGTGATAGTATACATAAAATGAATTTTGTAGAGCAAGATCAAAAATTAAGTATTATAGATTACTATTTAGAAGCTTTTATTTATGGAACAGATGAAGAAAAAATTGAGCTATATAAAGATAGTTCTTTTAGAAAGAAGGTGGACGAACTTGCAGAAAGATATTGCAGATGAATTACTAGATACAGCAGATATATTCGAAATTAATAAATTATCTGCAGAAGAAATATTAAGCGAAGAGAAAATAAAATATATCTTTGCTATAGATAATCCAGTACAAAAACAAAAAGTATTAAATCAATTTGAAGAGAGAGCAAAACAATTAAAGATAAAAAGAAATTTTTCAAACTTATTAAAAGCATATCAGTCTGAAATGGTACTTCAACAAAAATCTACAAATAGCAAAGAAAGCAATTTTACAGATTGTCCATATCCTTCTATGAAAACAGGAGAATGGGAAGCAAATGATATTGAAATATTTAAGTACAAATATGACACGACAATGACTCCTGTTAAAGTAAAAGCATGTAGCCACCCAATTATACCTGTAGAGCGTTTAATCAACTTAGAAACCAATCTAGAGAAGATTAAATTAGCTTTTTATAAAGATAAAAAATGGCAAACAGTTATAGTAGAAAAAAGTACAATAGCAAGTAAAGCTAAGATATTACAGTTAGCTAATTTCGGAATAGAAGTTAATGAGAATAATGCTAAAGAATTAATTACATATCTATCAGATATACTAGAGCTAAATGATATA
>ENA-OPXX01001820-OPXX01001820.1-human-gut-metagenome-genome-assembly--contig:-NODE-1820-length-13500-cov-1.819041_pt1 | contig 13500 bp, 12 predicted proteins | sample MGYA00241771_ERZ502046 | MGnify/ENA primary metagenome ERZ502046 (study PRJEB25962, sample SAMEA2042006) | human gut metagenome | biome: human gut; feature: human-associated habitat; material: faeces...
CGGTATGTGGTTCTGAAATTAAAATATCTGGAAATAGTGATAATCATGAGAACCAACAGCCGAAAAAGAACAATTGTAAAAAATATTTGTTAATAGGAATTTTTTTAATTGTAATTATTGTGGTTGGTGTATTATATGCCACCGTAGGATTAAATACAAAAAAGGAAAAACAGATAACAAAAATAGAGAGAGCAGATATACCGGAATTTAATCAACAAAAAGCGCAGGCAGTACATAAATGGAATCGTTGTGGAATTGTTGATATTTCAGGGAAAAAAGCTGTAATTAGCGATTTGCAGAAGATTGGAAATAACATAGATAAATTTAACGAATACAGCAACTGTATAAAAGAGTTACAAGATAATAAAGAAAATTATAAATTAGACGAAGAAAGTTATGCCAAATATGTCAAAGCTTTAAATCAATGTCAAAAAGCAATTACTGATAAGAAGGCACAGGATACATTTGATAAATATAATAAAGTAGAAACAGCCAGAACTACTTTGATAAATGCAGATAATAAATATATTAAAGACCGCGTTTCTATGTATCAGGCAATCGATATGGCAAATGCAGAGAGCAGTGAGAAGAAAGCATATAAAGAAAATTTAGAAAAAATCAATAATTTAGTAGCTGCAAAAGATAAAAATTATAAAGCAATTAAAAAGGCATTTTCAAAAATGGATCAGACGGTTTATATGTATATAGATCCGGAAAATGTATTAGATATTTCTATACAGCAGGTAGATGCGTCTGATTTCCCGAAAGTAAAATTATATTTAAATATTCAGGATGAAAACACAGGAAATGTTCCAAGTGGATTAGATGATACGTCTTTCTATGTGTTGAAAAAGGATGCAACTGCAAATTATGTAAAACAAAAAGTAAAAGCGATTTCTCAGCTTAATGAACAGGAAGCTTTAAAAGTGGATATGGTTGCGGATGTAAGTGGAAGTATGAGCGGTACTCCGTTAAGTGAAGCCCAAATGTGCATGGCAAATTTTGTAAATAGTATGCAGTTTGATGCCGGTGATCAGGTAGAACTTACATCGTTTGCGACGGGTGTAAGATTAGAGCAGGAATTTACAGGTGATGCTTCTTCTTTAATTGATGAAATCAATGATCTGGTAACCGGGGATATGACAAGTTTATATGACGCACTTTATACAGCTGTAGAAAGAGTTGCAACACAGTCAGGCGCAAGATGTGTCATTGCATTTACAGATGGCAATGATAACTATAGTGATTGTTCGGTAACAGATGTTGTAAATGTGGCAAACAGATATCATGTTCCTGTGTTTATCATTGGAATCGGATCTGTGGATACAACAGATCTTTATACGATTACCAATCAGACAGGAGGAGAATATTATAATATTAATGCAGTAAATTCCATGCAGGAGATATATGAAAAAATATACCGTATGGAAAAACAATTATATATGGTTGAATTTGAAGACGGAACAGGTGCAGATATTAATGATCAGTCGGATATAAAGACAGGATATAAGAGTGTAAAATACGGTGGAGAATGTAATTATACCTATACACCAAATGTGTTATTAAGTGCAGGAAGTGCAACCTTATATAAAGATGGCCCGGAGGCAGTCGTTGAAGAATATTTGAAAAACTTTGATGATGCAGTAAATCATTCTGATTTCTCATTAATATCAAATTGTTTACAAAAAGGCAGTCCAATCTATACAGAACAGGAAAAATACGTACAGAGAGATATCTCTGAACAGTTGGATTCCTATGAATTGACAGATGTGTCTTACAGTGATGAAAACAATTGTGTTATTTCAACAAGAGAAACCTATTATGTACAGGTTTCGGGAGAAGCATTACAGCTGATGACGCAGGAATGTAAATATTCCCTGGTAAAAGAAAATGGAAATTGGTTCATGACATCATTTGTTGATATTAACGTTGTTTCAAGGATTAAACAGTAAAGAAAATTATATAAGATTAAAAAAGGAGCAAAGATATGAGATGTAGGAAATGCGGACAAGAACTGGCAGAAGATTCTGTATTTTGCAGTAATTGTGGGACACCTGTTTCCAGAAAAAACAAGGGATATATTGTTGTGGCAGCAATAGTATCTTTAGTAATTATAGCGGGAATAGCTATGCTTTATGCGACAATTCATGTAAATAACACAAAAGAACAGGTAACGTCTGAAGAAAAAAGCAAAATGTTCAAAAAGAAAAGTAATAATAAAAAGCAGACAAAGAAAAAAGAAGATACAAAAACAGTTCCAAAAGATAATTCAACTTCAAATTCATATCAAAATGATGATTCCATTAAGAATCGAACAGAAGATCCTACTGGAGGTGAATACATCATAGCAGACAGCGCAACAAGATTATTAACTACTTCAGATATACAAGGCTTGACGGCAAGAGAGTTAAATTATGCCAAAAATGATATATGCAAGACACGGAAGAAAATTTGATTCGCAGGAACTAAGAAATTATTTTGAAAGCAAAAGTTGGTATGTTGAAAAATATGACGGAAGTGTTTTTGATACAAATTATAGTGATCAACTTCTTTCGAATATTGAAAAGAAAAATGCGGAATTTTTAAAAGATGCAGAGAACAGAGCGCAAAATGGAGGATATCAATTAGATCAGTAAATAAAGGAAAGAAATATGAAGAAGATGAAAAGAGCAATATATTTATTCGTTATATTGTTTATATTATGTGGATGTACACAGAAAGTACATGTAAAAACCATCAGTGAAAACAGAGAGATAACTAAAGAGCAGAAAACAAAAAATAAAAAGGATCATAAAAAAACAAAGGCTCAGACTGAGGAGGCAGAGGAGAAAGTAAATTCTGCGACTGCTGATACAACAAGTGATAGCGATCAGGAAAGTCAGAATGTTATGGATAAAAGAATTATTGTTCTTGATCCGGGACATTCTGCAGTTGTAGCAACAGGTATGGAGCCGATAGGACCAGGTGCATCAGAACAAAAGGCAGCAGATGCCAGTGGGACAAGCGGTGTTTTAAGTGGCGTACCAGAATATGAATTAACATTAAATGTGTCTTTGCAGTTAAAAGAAGTTTTAGAACAACGAGGATATCAGGTGATTATGACAAGAGAATCGAATGACGTCCCAATCAGTTGTATACAGCGTGCAGAGGTGGCTAATAATGCCAATGCGGATGCATATGTGAGAATTCATGCTAACGGTTCAGAAAATTCCAGTGCAAAAGGGGCTATGACAATCTGTACAACATCAAATAGTCCTTACAATTCTGCAATATACGGAGAGAGTAAAGCGTTATCAGAAGCAATTCTTGATAAATACTGTGAAGTTACTGGTTGCAATAAAGAATATGTATGGGAAACAGATACAATGAGCGGAAATAACTGGAGTCAGGTACCGGTAACGATTGTTGAAATGGGATATATGACAAATCCGGAGGAAGATGTTCTGATGCAGACAGCAGAATATCAACAAAAAATGGTGCAGGGGATTGCGGATGGAATCGATGCGTACATGGGAAACTATTAAATATATTAAAAAAGAAAAGATGATGGAAATATGTATTGTAAAAAATGTGGAAAAGAATTACCGGATAATTCAAAATTCTGTAGTGCTTGTGGTATAGCACAGCCCAAAGTAATTAATTCAAATAAAAGTAGTGAAAGCAAAAACAAAAATAAAAAAATAGCCTTAATAGGAATTGTAATCTTAGTTATGATTGTTATAGCTGGTATAAAACATTATACAAAAGGAGAAACACAGCTAATTGGAAGATGGGATGTTTATAATAAACATATTTCAGAGGGAGATATTGCATACATAGTAAGATCAGGAGACATTGTAGAATTTTGTAAAGATGGAACGGTTTTATACAATGACATTGAAGGAAAATATAATGTAATATCTAATAATAAATTAACAATAGAAATAAATGGTGAACTATATTCATTTAAATATAAGATGCAGTGGGACTGGAGTGGAAAACATGGATTAACATTGAAATATAAAGGGAAGAGTGTGGACTTGGTAAAAATAAAAGATTAATAGGAATAATAAAAAGATGCAGGTAACTGTCAGTTATATAACAGTTACCTGCATCTTTCTTTTCATAGCATAATATACAAAAAATTGCCAATAGCTAGTCATTTCTATATTCATGTTACGTCGGCTGCTGAGAAAGCTTCGGCGCTTTCTTATCCGCTGTCACATACACGAATGGATAAATAATACATGCCATCGTAACAGCTGCAATCACGTCCGTCACGGAATGCTGTTTTAAGAACATTGTGGACAGGATAATGAGCGTTGCCAGAATATAGGCACTGATCTGGATCCATCTGTGCTTTTTAAGATCATTACTGTGTGAAATAGCAATACTGACACCGATGGAATTAAATACGTGGATACTAGGAAGCACGTTCGTCGGTGTGTCTGTCTTGTACAGGACTTTTACCATATCTGTAAATACATTATCGCGTGGAAATACAGTTGGTCTCAAATTTAATGCATTTGGGAAAACCGTGCATATGATCAGGAAAATCGTCATACCTGAAAATAAAAAAGCACATAGTCTGTAAAATCCCCATTTATCCTTAATAAGGAAATAAGCTACCGTTACGGCAATGAATACAAACCACACTAAATACGGCACGATAAAATATTCAATAAACGGAATATGATTGTCGATTGGGGAATGTATCATGTAATGACGTACATTCGTGCGCTTCTCCAGATAAACAAACCATGGCATATAGATCAGAAAGTATGATAATACCCATGCATGACGGTACTTCTTCAAAAAACTCTTTGCTTTATCAATGGCTTTCATATGAACTACCCCTTTTTCAAAGCCTTTGTTATTATCTTATCTCGTTTCAAAGCGCATTATAACATGAAAAAATTGAATCAACAATAAAGTTCATGGAATATTAACATTTTTTACAAAGTTAATAGTAAGTGTTCTTTTTCTCGAATATCTGCATATCATAATGCCGTTTTCCCTTTTTTAAAGCATCAGGTGTCCGCAGAGTCCACACTGCAACCGGAAGATGCAGAATGTACTTTAAAAACCAGACTTCAAACATCGGAAGGTCTGCAAGCTTATACGAAATAAAATCCGGCCGTCCGAGTACATTACCAAGCAGATGCTTTACAACAAAGGTCAGGATCCATGGCTCCGGAAGATGGTCGGCAGTCAGGTTGGAAGAAAGCTGACCTCTTAAGACATGGGGTACATGACGGCGGAACCACCAGATACCAAGTGTGTTGAAAGACTGTACCATATAAGGTCCGTTATAATTTTTAAGAATCTCCCAGGTCTTTTCACAGATGCCAAGAGAAGACTTTGGAATCTTCAGTTCGATCAGAAGCGGAACCTGGCCGCCCACCAGGGATAGTACATCGGTGAAAAGTGGGATAGTCTCATTCGTATTCTGTAACCGGCAGCTTTGTAATTCTTTTAAAGGGAGTGATTCAATGGTTTCCGGTCGTCCACAGATACGAGACAGGTCGTCATCATGGAATACGACAAGTTTTTCGTCGCTTGTCAGATGGACATCCAGTTCGATCCCATATCCATGGGAGATAGCGGCACGGAAAGAAGGTATGGAATTTTCGGGAATCCCTTTTTCAATACAATGATATCCACGATGGGCGAACATCGTGTGAAGAAATGGACGGATCTGTCGTTTCCTAGACAGTCTCGGCCAGATCAGATAAAAGTAAAATAATATAAGAAATACAATAATTCCGGTAATCAGTAAACGCATAAAAGAACCTCCCCGTGAACAATATGATTAACAAGGTGTAATAATACGTAACTTTTCTTTCTCCAGATGTACGTGGATCTCAGATTGTAAAAAGACGGGCTCGCCGTCTGTATGTACAGGCAGTGGGTATCGCTTATGACAGTCACTTCTGTGCAGGTATCAAGATGGATTCCATGGAAACGTGTGTGCCATCCTTTGAAGGCCGTTGGCAGCAGACAAAGAACTTTAAGTCTCGGTAATTCTGCTACGGTAATGATATCTAACCTGTCATCTGTACCACTGGCAGCAGGACAGAAGTTAAAACCGCCACCTTCATATTTCAGATTCATAACAGCTGTGAAATATACTTTTTCATATGTTTTTGTCTCACCATTTTCGGTTGTGACCGTCATAGTGACTGGTTTTAATGTGAACAGTTTATGAAGGGCAACACCAAGATATGTAAGCTTTCCGAGCTTCAGCCGGTTGAGGAAAGCCTTAAGCGGTGTGACCATCACCTGATGACAGACTGCAGCATCGAAGCCAATTCCGGTACTTACAGCGAATCTTCGGTGCTTATTCTCGTAATCAAGTACACCTACATTCATGGCGGTGTAATGCGTTGGGGCAAGAATCTGCTCCAGGGCACCGTGAATATCCGTTGGAAGACCAAGGCCTCTGGCAAAGTCATTGCCGGATCCAAGCGGAATATATCCGAGTGTTACCTTATCGAGATATACGATTCCGTCGATCACTTCATTCAAAGTACCATCGCCTCCCAGTACAACGATCGTATGGGATGCGCTATCGGAGGTAAGATCATGAACCAGTCTGGTAGCATGATGCTGGTATTTAGTAAATAAAACTTTATATTCAATTTCTTTTTCCTGTAAGATCTTCTCAATCTGTTTCCAGAGAAGAATCCCTCTGCCGGATCTGGCATTAGGATTGGCAATAAATGTGTACATATCGCATTCATCCTTTGTAAGTTTTTGAAATTCGATAAAGTATCTATATGATGTAATGATTTGTTAGAATAATCCGTTCAGATAAGTAGTAAGGGACCGACGCATATTACCTTCAAAATCAGCATCGCCGCTTTTTAAGCACCATTCGAATACATTTCCGATTACGATCATACGGATGTCAGTTGTAATATCCTCAAGGTCTGCCGATGGGGAAATGATTCCGGATTCGATCACACGCTTCAGATAATCATGAACGGTAACGATCGGGTATGGTCTTTCTGTACGGATCAAAGGATTCAGGGACTGATTCTTAGGTGTATAATAATTGGCCATGAATTCCACTCCGAGCTCTTCGCAGTAGTGAACATAATTTAAATAAACTGAGATGATTGCTTCTTTTGTCTCAGCAGCACTGGACGGAAGTTCAAGAAGATCCGGATCCATACTTGGCTGTTCTTCTATATAATAAGAAAGAAGATCATCTTTCGTCTTAAAATGGTGATAAAAACTTCCGTTGGAAACGCCTGCTTCTTCGCAGATATTTTTGATTGACAGTTGTTCATAGCCCTGCTTTTGCAGAATGCGTTTGGCTGCTTGGAAGATCTTGGCGCGTGTTTCTCTGGATTTGATTTGTTGTTTTGAGAGTCCCTGTGTTTCCTGATTCATAAGTAAAAGCCCCTTTGAGTATTTATATTTTCTAATAAGTTCAAGCAGTTTCAGTATAACATAGAGAAAATGTATTTTCAAGAAAACAGAGTGAACTCTGTATTGCCGGCGGCATTGCATACGGAAGTGAATTCAGTTATAATTATCCGCGTAATAAAGAAGAGAAAAATCTTCGAAATACAGCAAGAAAGGGACAGACAAAACATATGGATATTAATCAGGTGATTACCGGAGAACTTGGTGTCAAGAGATGGCAGGTAGATGCTGCGGTAAAATTAATTGATGAAGGCAATACGATTCCGTTTATCGCAAGATATAGAAAAGAAGTTACAGGAACATTGGACGATGCACAACTGCGGACACTGCATGAAAGACTGATGTACCTGCGTAATCTGGAAGAAAAGAAAGAACAGGTTCTGGCAAGTATCGAAGAACAGGGAAAGCTTACCGAAGAACTGAAAAAGCAGATCCTGGCAGCAGAGACAATGGTAGTGGTAGAAGATCTTTACCGCCCATACCGGCCGAAACGCCGGACACGTGCCATGATTGCAAAAGAGAAGGGACTGGAACCGCTTGCAGCACTTATCACACTTCAGAAAGCGGAGAAACCGATAGAAGTGTATGCAGAAGAATATGTGAATCCGGAGAAAGAAGTAAAATCCGTAAAAGAAGCAATTGACGGAGCAAAAGATATCATCGCCGAATCGGTATCGGATGAGGCAGATTACAGAAGCTGGATCCGTAAAGCAACCGTACAGCACGGAAAAGTAATTTCACAGGCAAAAGACGAAAAAGCAGAGTCGGTATACGAGATGTACTATGATTTTGAAGAGCCGGTGACAAAGCTTGCAGGCCACAGAGTGCTTGCACTGAACCGCGGGGAGAAAGAAAAGTTCCTTACAGTAAAGATCGAAGCACCGCAGGATGACATCTTAAGATATCTGGAAAAGAAGATGATCCACAGTGATAACCCGCATACCACACCGATTTTAAAAGAAGTAGCAGAAGACAGCTATAAGCGTCTGATCGCACCGGCAATCGAGCGTGAGATCCGAAGCGACCTGACAGAGAAGGCAGAAGACGGGGCAATCAGCGTATTTAAGAAGAACCTGCACCAGCTTCTGATGCAGCCTCCGATTGTAGGACAGACTGTACTTGGCTGGGATCCTGCATTCCGTACCGGATGTAAGCTTGCAGTTGTAGATCCGACCGGTAAGGTGATCGGAACGACAGTGATCTACCCGACAGCGCCGACGACACCGAAGAAAATCCAGGCGTCCAAAGACCTGCTGAAGAAGATTATTGCAAAATATAACATTACACTGATCTCCGTAGGAAATGGTACTGCATCCAGAGAGTCTGAGCAGTTCATTGTAGAACTGTTAAAAGAGATCCCGCAGAAAGTGCAGTATGTAATCGTAAATGAAGCAGGAGCTTCCGTGTATTCTGCAAGTAAGCTCGCATCAGAAGAATTTCCGAAATTTGATGTGGGACAGAGAAGTGCGACGTCTATTGCAAGAAGACTGCAGGATCCGCTGGCAGAGCTTGTAAAGATTGATCCGAAATCCATTGGTGTCGGACAGTATCAGCATGATATGAACCAGAAGAAATTAAGCGAAGCCTTATCCGGAGTTGTCGAAGATTGTGTAAATAAAGTCGGAGTTGACCTGAATACAGCATCCGCACCGTTACTTTCTTATATTTCAGGTATTTCCGGTGCGATTGCTAAGAGCATTGTGGCATACAGAGAAGAAAACGGAAGATTCACAGACAGAAAACAGCTTCTGAAGGTTGCAAAGCTTGGACCAAAGGCGTTCGAACAATGTGCCGGATTCATGAGAATACAGAACGGTACGAATCCGTTAGACGGAACCAGTGTACATCCGGAGTCTTATGAAGCTGCAGAAAAACTTCTGAAGAAACAGGGATTTTCACTGGAAGACATCAGCGGAGGAAAGCTTACCGGACTTTCTCTTACGATCAAAGACTATGCAAGACTTGCAAAAGAACTGGAGATCGGAGAGATCACCCTCCGGGATATTGTGAAAGAACTGGAAAAACCAGGACGTGACCCGCGTGATGAGATGCCGAAACCGATCTTAAGAACAGATGTCTTAGATATGAAAGACTTAAAAGAAGGCATGATCCTTAAAGGAACCGTAAGAAATGTCATTGACTTTGGTGTGTTTGTAGATATCGGAGTGCACCAGGACGGACTGGTACACATTTCCGAGATTACGGATAAGAAATTCATTAAGCATCCGCTGGAAGTGGTAAGCGTTGGCGACATCGTGGATGTAAAAGTGATGAGCGTGGATTTTAAGAAGAAGAGAATCCAGCTTACGATGAAAGGAATTTCATAATCTGGAAAAAGAAGAAAGAGAATCCACATTATTAATATAAAAATGTGGAAAACATGAGTTTACAGGCAGTTATATGGGGATAACTGTCTGTAACGGGTTATATGTATAATCGCAAAATAAAATACGGAGAGAGGATGGGACATATGAAAAAAAGTTGGGGAAAAACAATCAAAACTATTCTGGGTGTGCTGGTCGGTAATCTTGTACTGTCATTTGCTGTGGCTGCGTTTACCGTGCCAAATGGGATCATCATGGGAGGTGCAACCGGTATCGGTCTTACGATTAGCCATTATTTTCCGGTGAACCTGTCGCTGATCATTTTGGCAATCAATGCGGTGCTGTTCGTTCTCGGTGCAGTATTTCTGGGAAAGAAGTTTGCATTGACAACGATCATCAGTTCTTTTATTTATCCAATATTCCTGTCGATGGTACAGTCCATTCCGGGAATAGACAAAGTGACGGAGAATAATGCTATGCTTGCGGCATTATATGGAGGGGTCCTTCTTGGAATCGGTATCGGATTGGTGGTAAGAGTAGGTGCATCTACCGGTGGAACCGATATACTGGCACTTGTGTTACATAAATGGTTCCATGTCCCGGTAGCGGTATTCTTGTATATTGTAGATTTTTCGGTGCTGGGACTTCAGATGTTGTTTTCAGATTCGGAACAGATACTGTATGGTATTCTGAATTTATTTTTAAGTACGGTTGTGCTGAACCGGGTGATGCTTCTTGGAAAGTCACAGATCCAGTTATTTATAATTTCGGACAAATACAGAGAAATCCGTCAGAAAGTCTTAACGGATATTGATGCCGGAGTGACAATGGTAGACATCGAGACCGGTTATGGAGAACAGAAGCAGCAGGGCGTATTATGTGTCATCCACAGCAGAAAGCTGTATTCTGTAAAAGAGGCAATTCAGGAGATTGATCCGAAAGCATTTATCACGATCACGCAGATCAATGAGGTAAGAGGACGTGGATTTACAATGGAAAAGCTGCGTTACGACGAATTGAATCATACGAAAAACTAGACTTTGCAGGCATTGTGAGTTAGAATATTTACAAAGATTTAAGGAAGGATGAGGTATCATTTATGGAGATGTATACTGGCAAATCAATATTTAAAGGAATTGCAATTGGAAAGATATTGTTCTACCAGAAGGGAGAACAACCTGTAAAACGTGTGAAAATAGAAGATACTGCAGAGCAGATCAAACGATATGAGGCTGCACGTGCAAAGGCAGCAGAGCAGTTACAGGGACTGTATGAAAAAGCGTTAAAAGAAGTCGGCGAAGCAAACGCAGCTGTATTTGAAGTACACCAGATGATGCTGGAGGATGATGATTATATCGATTCTGTTGTAAATATCATCGAGACACAGCAGGTAAATGCTGAATTTGCCGTTGCTACAACAGGCGATAACTTTGCAAAAATGTTTGCGGAGATGGAAGACGATTATTTCAAAGCAAGAGCTGCAGATGTAAAAGATATTTCCGAACGTATGGTAAATATCTTAAGTGGGAACGAAAGCGGTGGAGCTATCGGTGATGAACCAGTGATCGTTGTGGCAGAAGACCTTGCACCGAGTGAGACTGTCCAGATGGACAAAGAGAAACTTCTTGCATTCGTAACCAGACTTGGATCTGCAAACTCACATACTGCAATCCTTGCAAGAACCATGAACATTCCGGCATTGATCGAAGTAGATATCAAGGAAGAATGGAATGGAAAGATGGCAGTCGTAGACGGCTACACAGGAACATTCTACATTGATCCGGACGAAGATATCTTAAAGAAAATGCAGGAAAAGAAAGAAGAAGACATCAAAGCAAGAGAACTTCTTCAGGAATTAAAGGGAAAAGAAGACGTAACTGTAGATGGAAAACACATCAAATTATATGCAAATATCGGTGGCGTAAAAGACGTTGCAAGCGTACTTGCCAATGATGCAGCCGGAATCGGTCTGTTCAGAAGTGAGTTCTTATATCTGGAAGCAGATAACTATCCGAATGAAGAAGCACAGTTCCAGGCATACAAGACGGTTGCAGAGAACATGGCAGGAAAGAAAGTAATCGTGCGTACACTGGATATCGGTGCAGACAAGCAGGTAGATTACTTCAACCTTGACCATGAAGAGAACCCAGCTATGGGATACCGTGCGATCCGTATCTGCCTGGACAGAAGAGATATCTTCCGTACACAGCTTCGCGCACTTCTCCGTGCAAGCGCATATGGTAACATCGGAATTATGTACCCGATGATCATCTCTGTAGATGAAGTAAAAGAGATTAAGAAAATCGTAGAGTCTATCAAGACAGAACTGACAGAAAAAGGAATCGAGTATGGTGAAGTTGAACAGGGTATCATGATCGAGACACCGGCAGCAGTGATGATCAGTGATCTTCTGGCAGAAGAGGTAGACTTCTTCAGTATCGGAACAAATGACCTGACCCAGTATACACTGGCGATTGACAGACAGAACAGTAAGCTTGACAACATTTACGATGCACATCATCCGGCAGTGCTCCGCATGATTCAGAAGACGATCGAAAACGGACACAAAGCAGGATGCTGGGTTGGTATCTGCGGAGAACTTGGAGCAGATATGACTCTGACAGAGACATTCCTTAAGATGGGAATCGATGAATTGTCTGTATCTCCGACATTTGTTCTTCCAATCAGAAAACTGATCCGTGAGATGAGCACAAAATAATGGTTGCATAGACGGATATGCCGTACTATAATATAAGGCGAAAGAAGATTCTTCGGGGCAGGGTGTGATTCCCAACCGGCGGTAAAGTCCGCGAACTGGTCATTTGAAGAATTTCTGGTCAGAGATATCTGAACAGATGTTATCAATGTGATGATCAGCCGATCTGGTGAGATTCCGGAACCGACAGTAAAGTCTGGATGAGAGAAGGATGATACGATATTTACAGGATTATCAGAATGATATGATTGCCCCGTTGCCCTTTGGGTGGCGGGGTTTTTGCTTGCTATGTGAATATTGTATGGTTCAAAATTAAGAAGTTTCTTCCTTTAGAATATAATTCAATTTAAAGGAGAAAGAAAGATGAGTACAAAAGTAATGACAAGACAAAATGAAAAGAACAGAAACAAAATCAGGACAATGGCACAGATTGGTATGTTATCGGCAATCGCAACAGTATTGATGTTGTTCGAAATTCCGCTTCCGTTCGCTCCGTCCTTCTATGAGATAGATTTCAGCGAAGTACCGATTCTGATCGGAAGTTTTGCAATGGGACCACTCGCCGGAGCGGCAATAGAACTTATCAAGATCTTACTGAACTTTGCAATCAACGGAACTATGACAGCGGGAGTCGGAGAAATTGCAAACTTCCTGATTGGCTGTTCACTGGTTGTGCCGGCCGCATTGATCTACCATAAGAAACATACCAGAACCGGAGCAGTAGCCGGAATGGCAGCGGGAACCGTATTCATGACAGTAGTCGGATGTTTTCTGAATGCCTTCGTATTACTACCGGCATATGCCAAAGCATTCGGTATGCCGATCGACGGCCTGGTTGGAATGGGAACTGCCGTAAACAAACATATCACAGACCTTAAGACTTTCGTGATACTGGCAGTCGGACCATTCAATCTGCTGAAAGGTATACTGGTATCTTTGATCGTGTTCCTGGTTTATAAAAAAATCAGTCCGATATTGAAGATGAATGCGTAGGGGTGTTTCATTTATTATGGTGGCTTACCACGGGCCTGAAAAAAGTATAGCAGG
>ENA-OPXX01001830-OPXX01001830.1-human-gut-metagenome-genome-assembly--contig:-NODE-1830-length-13420-cov-2.197606_pt1 | contig 13420 bp, 9 predicted proteins | sample MGYA00241771_ERZ502046 | MGnify/ENA primary metagenome ERZ502046 (study PRJEB25962, sample SAMEA2042006) | human gut metagenome | biome: human gut; feature: human-associated habitat; material: faeces...
GACGCAGATCCCGGTATCGCTCTGGTTCCTTGCAAAGAACAAGAAGCAAAAAGGCAAAACGCTGTTCATCGACGCACGGAAGCTCGGTACTATGGTCACACGAAAGCTGCGAGAACTGACGGATGAAGACATTAAGAAAATTGCCGACACTTACAATGCCTTCGTTGACGGAACACTCGAAGATGAAAAGGGCTTCTGTGCTGTTGTCACTACACAGGACATTGCAAACCAGGACTACATTCTTACTCCGGGACGCTATGTTGGCATTGAGGAACAAGAAGATGACGGTGAGCCGTTTGAAGAGAAAATGGGACGCCTGACTTCTGAACTGTCTGAGCTTTTCACTAAGTCTCATGAGCTTGAGGCTCAGATCAAAGCGCGACTGGGGGCGATTGGATATGAGATTTAATCTATGGGAAGATTGCAACAGGGTTCCTCTAACCGAGCTGCTGTCTTTTATTGTAGACAATCGCGGCAAGACTGTTCCTACTGCGCCAAGCGGACACAAGCTGATAGCAACGAATTGCGTGACAAACAACACCCTGTTTCCGGTGTATGACAAAATTAGATATTTAAGCGAGGAAACTTATCAGACATGGTTTCGGGCACACCCGATTCCCGGCGATATTCTTTTCGTGAACAAGGGAACTCCGGGACGAGTCTGCCTTGTTCCTGATCCCGTTGATTTTTGTATCGCGCAAGATATGATTGCATTGCGCGCTGACGAATCGAAGATTTATCCCAAATATTTGTTTACAGTGCTAAGAAGCAGAGAAATTCAACAACAGATATATAACACAAACGTGGGAGACGTTATTCCACATTTCAAGAAGCAATTTTTGGATCAGTTGTTGATTCCCATACCTGAGCGGTCTATACAAGAGTCAATCGGAGACTTGTATTATGTGCTTAGCCTCAAGGCAGAACGTAACAAAAAGATAAACGATAATTTAGCGGCTTAGAGCTGAACGTCGGAGACGTCGATCTCGCCGGTCATCAGCTTTGGTAGTAGTTCATCCCTAAGTGCAGCCAGCTTACGAGACTCAATCCGGTTCGAGATTATCAGCTCAAAAATAGGCTGCATGATAGAGTTGAAGCTTGTATAGTCTTCTTCGCAAGGAATTAAGACCTCTGCTTTGGCAAGTTCCTCACGTTTGATGTGCCCCATTGTTGTTGCCTTATCAGCAGCGATTGCAATAAAACGGGCAAGGTGGTGAGCCGTCCACAGGTAGTAAAACCACTTGTCATAGACGTCTGATGTAACCTTGAAAAGGTGCTGATTCAATCCGCAAGTTCCCCCGCACCATATATCAACAAGTAGACTTCCGGACCAAGAGAAGACGACATCGCCATTGTGAATGATGTATTCAGGCTTGATACTCAAGGAGCAGAGTTCACTGCTATCATCACATGAACCTTGGCGGAGTTCCTTAATCTTCAATACTGGAAGACCTATTTCATGCCCTTGAGGACGGAACTTCTGCATGGCAAGTCCATTCAAGTAATTGGCGATGTCTAAGAGATTGCCTTTTCTCCATCCAGCAGGGATGGCATCAATATTGATAAAATGGTTGTCAAAGATAGCTTTGGCTTGAGCGTATAAATTATCGTTTACCGTCTGAATAACTCTCACCAGTGGCGAGAGTTTTACAAAAGGGACTGCCACTGAATGTCGTTCTCTTACCTCGAAAGGAGACACGACAATGACAGAACAACTCATCACGGAGATACAGCGAAAAATGCTGCCGTATCTCAACAACGAACAGCTCATGCACCTTCGGGATGCAATGGCTGAGACATTGGAAGGGGCAACGATCACCTATGATAGTGGCTCAATTCCAGCAGAAGAAACAGATGCAGTCGAAGCATTTATCACGGCAAAACGGATCGAAGGCTGCTCAGAGAAAACCCTGAGCTACTACCGGAAGACGATTGAATCTCTGATTGCTGGAGTCGGAAAGGCTGTACAACAGATCACCACAGATGATTTGCGTCGCTATCTGACCAACTATCAGGTTCAGCGCAGGTCGAGTAAAGTGACCATAGACAACATCCGCCGGATCCTGTCCAGTTTCTTCTCTTGGCTTGAGGATGAGGACTTCATCGTGAAAAGTCCGGTACGCCGGATTCACAAAGTTAAAACCGCAAAGGTTGTTAAGGACACCTACACCGATGAAGCGTTGGAGCTGATGCGCGACAACTGTACAACGGCGCGTGATTTGGCTATGGTTGATCTTCTGGCTTCGTCCGGAATGCGTGTTGGAGAGCTGGTCACATTAAACCGCGAAGACATCAACTTCAACGAACGCGAATGCGTTGTTATCGGCAAGGGTAATAAAGAGCGATTGGTCTACTTCGATGCAAGGACGAAGATCCACCTTCAAAACTATCTTGAGGGGCGAACGGATGAAAACCCAGCTTTGTTTGTTTCCCTGAAAGCTCCCTTTGACCGATTGATGATTGGCGGAGTGGAGACACGCCTTCGGGAGCTGGGAAAGCGTCTGAATATCCCGAAGGTTCACCCTCACAAGTTCAGGCGTACACTGGCTACAACTGCCATAGACAAAGGAATGCCCATAGAGCAAGTCCAGCAGCTCTTAGGGCATCAGAAAATCGACACCACCATGCACTATGCAATGGTGAAACAACAGAATGTGAAGCTGGCACATAGAAAATATATTGGATAGGAGTAAAAAGATGAGACTTGGTGATTGTGGTAAAACTAATCTTCATACTTACTCAGATAAAGAAAAATGGTCTTTGATTCGTTATCTGGACACAGGTAGCATTACCGAAGGAAGGATAGATGAAATCCAGACCTTATATCCCGGCGTGGACAAAATCCCCAGCAGGGCGAGACGGAAGGCTTCTGTTGGAGACATCCTTTTCTCTACTGTTCGTCCAAATCAGAAGCATTATGGAATTATTGAAGCAGGAACCGAGAATCTTCTCGTATCCACAGGATTCACCGTTGTGACTGTTGATACCACTATTGCGGATCCTTATTTTATTTATTATTATCTCACGCAGTCTTCGGTCATTGAGTCTCTTCAAGCAATAGCAGAGCAAAGTGCATCAACCTATCCTTCCATCAAACCATCTGACATAGAGGATATTGAACTCGACCTTCCAGAGCTGGAAACACAGAAGAAGATAGGTTCTACGCTAAGGATGCTTGATAGGAAAATAGCATTAAACGAAGAGATAAACGATAATTTAGAGCAGCAAGCTCAATCCTATTTTCAAGAATTATTCGTTGATAATGCTGATCCAGAATGGACTACCGGAACAATTAGCGATCTTGGTACTGTTGTTGGAGGCAGTACACCTTCAAAAGCTAAACCTGAGTATTACACGGAGTCCGGAATAGCATGGATAACTCCGAAAGATTTATCTAACAACAAGTCGAAGTTCGTTTCTCATGGTGAGAATGACATAACTGAACTTGGCTTGAGAAATAGCAGCGCATCAATCATGCCCGAAGGGACAGTATTGTTCTCATCTCGTGCGCCAATAGGTTATATTGCTATCGCCGCTGGTGAAGTAACAACAAATCAAGGTTTCAAATCGGTTGTGCCTAAGCCGGAAATTGGAACACCATTTGTTTACTTCTTTTTGAAAAACACTCTCCCGGTCATTGAAGGCATGGCATCCGGGTCAACATTCAAAGAAGTATCTGGCAGCACTATGAAAAATGTCCCGGCGGTTATTCCTGACGCTGAAACTCTTGCCAAATTCAGCGACTTTTGCGCTCCTATCTTTGCACAGCAACGTATTTTGGAAGAGCAGAATCAATCGCTTGCGACATTGAGAGATAATTTGCTGCCCAAACTGATGTCTGGCGAGATCGATGTGTCTGCTGTCCAGCTCTAAGCTGCTAAATTATCGTTTACCTGATTTGGAGGTTGTACCATGTTTGATAAAGTTCAGGAGAGCTTGAAAAAAAGCAAAGACGAGCGCCAGAAAAAGCGTCTTGAAAAGGAACGGGTTCGTCTTGAGAAAGCCGCAGCAGAAGCAGTTCGTGAGAAAGAGCGGCTTCAACAGGAGGCGGAAAAGATACAGGCTGAAAAAGAACGTCTTCTCTCCCTCGATGATAAGGGGCTGATGGTAGAATTGATTCTGGCAGTGCGAGGTCTATACTCACAAATGGAGTACATTCAAAGTCAGCAAGCTTCTTTATCCGAGCGGGTTGACGATATTGAGTCGGACATCTCTTCCATCCGCAGCGATATTTCAGATTTGGAAAGCAGACTGGGGTCGTCCGATCAGTAAAACTCAATGAAGGAGGCGCAGACGTGATTATTTCACCACAATCTCTTGATACAAACCTAAGTCAGCTTTTAGCGGAGGTTAAGTCCGGCTCAATGCAGTTGCCGGAGTTTCAGCGCGACTGGACTTGGGATGATAACCGAATTAGAGGAATTATCGCCAGTTTGTCGCAAGGCTACCCTATGGGTGCCATTATGCGGCTGCAATACGGTAATCCGGACATCCAATTCAAATACCGCACAATTACGGGCGTAAAAGGCGTCTCAGTAAAGCCGGAGCATTTGATTCTTGATGGACAGCAACGGCTTACTTCAATCTATCAGGCAACATCCTCTAAAGAACCGGTCTCTACCAAAACGGAAAAAGGCAAGGCTATTAAGCGTTATTACTACCTTTCCATGGAAAGGTGTCTTGACGATGATGAGGATCGTTTTGATGCAGTCCTGTCCATCCCCGAAGACCGCAAAATTAAAGAGAATTTTGACCGTGATGTGAAGCTCGACCTCTCAACCAGAGAATATGAATACGAGAATAAGCTGTTCCCGGTCAATATTGTGTTCGATAGCAACGCCGTTATGGACTGGTTCATGGGCTACATGACGCACTATGGAATGAAGCCGGAGGCAATGGACGAGTTCAAGCGTTTTCAGGCGGATGTGCTGAATACAATTTCCGGGTATAAGCTGCCTGTGATTACGCTGGACAAGTCCACGCCGCGAGAGGCAGTGTGCAAGGTGTTTGAGAACGTCAATACCGGTGGTGTTCCTCTCACGGTGTTTGAGCTTGTTACCGCAACTTATGCCACAAGAGACTTTGACCTGAGAAAAGACTGGGTGCAGTGTCGAAATACAATTTGCGGTTTCGGTGACACGCTGAGAACAGACCTGTTCGATGGGATTGATGAGACTACCTTCCTGACAACGGTTTGTCTCTATACAAGCTATTTGAACAAGCAGTCTGGAAAGACAAACACAATCTCCTGCAAAAAGAAAGATGTTCTGGGACTTCCTTATGAATCGTACATAGCGAACCGGGATGCAGTGCTGTCTGGGTTCAAAATCGCAAAGGAGTTTCTTCTTCGGGATCAGTGCGTTTTCCGTCAAAGAGATTTGCCCTATACAACGCAGTTGATTCCACTTGCGGCAATCTGCGCTGTTCTCGGAAAATCCAAATGCAATGAGCCAAACACAATCAAAACTCTTTCTCGGTGGTATTGGTGCGGGATTTTGGGTGAGATGTATGGCGGTGCGAACGAAACCCGCTATGCCTATGACATTGAGGACATGGTTGAAGAGGTCAATGGACGTCCGAATGCAATGCACACGATCAACAGCGCAGTCTTTTCTTCTACGCGGCTGCTAACCCTTCAAACTCGCTTGAGCGCGGCATATAAAGGTATAATGGCTCTTCTTTACAAAGAGAAGTGTCGTGACTTTATGAACAACACGACGATTGACATTGTAAACAGTATGCTTGAGTCTCCGGATATTCACCATATATTCCCCGAAGCATATTGCGAGAAAATGGGCATCAAGCGCGAACGGTATAATTCCATCATTAACAAGACCCCGATTCTTCCAGCCACCAACCGCTCGATTGGCGGAAATGCGCCGAGTGAGTATCTGGGGGCAATTCTAAAAAAGGTTGATGGACTGACTGAGAATGAGTTGCAAGCACGGGTGGAATCGCACTTTATCAACTATGCAGAATTGAAGGCAGATGACTTCAATGGCTACTTCATTGACAGAGCAAAGAGTCTTCTCAATCTGATTGAAAAGGCAATGAATAAGCCTGTCACTGACAGAGATGCAGAAAATACGCTGGATCAGTTTGGGGCGAGTCTGGCGTAAAAGGGAGTGACAAAACTATGGCAGGATATTTTACAGAATCAAATTACGAGAACGCTGTCTTGCAGCTTCTCAATGAAGAACTGGGCTATAACTATATCTATGGACCGGACGTGGAGCGCGATTATCACTCGCCGCTTTATGAGGATGTTCTGCTACCTTCCTTGCAGCGGATCAACAAGAGCCTGCCTATGGACGCTCTGACGGAGGCAATCTACAAACTCAAGAACTTTGAAACCGGAACGCTCTTGCAGAAGAACATGGTCTTTATGGACTACCTCCAAAACGGGGTTCCGGTAAAATACTATGACAAGGGTGAAGAACGCTCTACCCTTGTTTACCTTGTAGACTTCAAAAATCCCGCCAGTAACGAGTTCACAGTTGCGAATCAGTGGACTTTCATTGAGAACTCCGAAAAAAGACCGGATGTGATCCTCTTTGTCAATGGTCTCCCGCTCGTCATTGTGGAGTTGAAGTCTCCGTCCCGCGAAGAAACCGACGCTTCCGCAGCATACCGTCAGCTCCGGAACTATATGTATGAGATCCCCTCTATGTTCATTTATAATGCGGTATGTGTCATGAGCGACTTGACCACTTCAAAGGCTGGTACAATCACGTCCGGCGAAGACCGCTTTATGGAGTGGAAAACAACAGACGGCAGCTATGAGAATACGCAACACGCATCATTTGACACATTCTTTGTCGGACTGTTTGAGAAGGCTCGGTTCCTTGACATCGTGAAAAACTTCATCTGCTTTAATGTGGATGGACAGAATACATTCAAGATACTCGCCGGGTATCATCAGTATTTCGCAGTCAAAAAGGCGATTGAGTCTACAAAACACGCAACCGTGACGGACGGTAAGGGTGGCGTCTTCTGGCATACACAGGGCAGCGGAAAATCGTTGTCTATGGTCTTCTATGCTCATTATCTGCAAGAAGCGTTAGAAAGCCCCACTATCGTTGTCATTACCGACCGTAACGATCTGGACGACCAGCTTTACGGACAATTCGCCCGCTGCAAGGACTTCCTCCGGCAAACGCCGCAGCACGCTGAGAGCCGCAAAAATCTGAAAGAACTGCTTGCAAACAGACAGGCAAACGGCATAATCTTCACGACCATGCAGAAGTTTGAAGAAAGCAACGAAGCTCTTTCGGAGCGTCGGAACATTATCGTGATGGCTGATGAAGCGCATCGTGGGCAATATGGTCTCAATGAGAAGGTTGTGGTCAAGCAGAAGGACAACGGCGAAGTCGAGGCGAAAACCGTTATCGGCACTGCCCGCATTATAAGAGACACGCTTCCTAATGCGACCTACATTGGATTCACCGGAACACCGATCTCCACAAAAGACCGCAGTACACGAGAGGTCTTCGGTGATTACATCGACATCTATGATATGACACAGGCAGTTGAAGATGGCGCGACCAGACCCGTCTACTACGAGAGCCGTGTGATTCACCTGAAACTCGACGAGAACACCCTCCATCTGATCGATAATGAGTATGACATTATGGCTGACAACGCCGATCCGTATGTCATTGAAAAGAGCAAAAAGGAACTTGGTCAGATGGAAGCAATCCTCGGTGCCGACCAGACGATCAATTCCTTGGTAAATGACATTCTTGATCATTACGAGAATTACCGTGAGAATATCCTAACCGGCAAGGCGATGATCGTTGCTTATTCGCGTCCCATAGCAATGAAGATTTATAAGCGCATTCTTGAGCTACGCCCAGCGTGGACGGAAAAGATTGCAGTGGTCATGACGCAAGGCAATAACGATCCCGAAGAATGGCGTGAGATTATCGGCAACAAAGCTCATAAGGACGATATGGCGCGGAAATTCAAAGACAACAACTCTCCGCTGAAAATCGCCATCGTCGTGGATATGTGGCTGACCGGCTTTGATGTTCCCTCCCTCGCTACGATGTATGTCTATAAGCCGATGGCTGGACACAACCTGATGCAAGCTATCGCCCGCGTCAATCGTGTCTTCAAAGATAAAGAAGGCGGTTTGGTTGTCGATTACGTCGGTATTGCGGCTGCACTGAAACAGGCAATGAACGACTATACTGCCAGAGACAAGAAGAACTATGGTGATACAGATGTAAGCAAGGCTGCATATCCGAAGTTCCTTGAAAAGCTCTCTATTTGCAGAGATTTGTTCCACGGATTCAGTTATGAGAAATTCATGACCGGAAGCGACCTCGACAGGGCGAAGCTCATCAGCGGCGGAGTGAACTTCATACTCGGCAAGAGTGTTGCAGAGTACGAGCTTCCCGATCATGAGAAGACACAGAATGTGTTTCTCAAAGAAGCCCTGCTTCTCAAGCAGGCACTTTCGCTGTGCAGCAGCTTGGTAGACGAGCAAACTCGCATGGAGGCAGCTTTCTTCGAGTCCGTAAGAACAATGACCGTGCGCTTGGTTTCAGGCGGTACCGGAAAGAAGTTTACGCTTCCGGAAGTAAATGAGCGCATTAACGAGCTTTTGAAGCACAGCATCAAGAGCGAAGGTGTTATCAACCTCTTCTCCGATGTCCAGACTGAGTTTTCGTTGTTCGATCCGAAGTTTCTTGAAGAAGTGGCAAACATGAAGGAGAAGAATCTTGCAGTCGAACTCCTGAAAAAACTGATTTCCGAACAGGTCTCTGTTTACCGTCGAACAAATATTGTCAAGTCTGAAAAGTTCTCCGAAATCATTCAGAGCGCAATGAACCGCTATTTGAACGGAATGCTGACCAACGAGGAAGTCATTCAAGAATTACTCAAGCTGGCGAAAGACATTGCCGCTGCTGCCGCCGAGGGTGAAAAACTCGGATTGACAGCGGACGAGCTTGCTTTCTATGATGCCCTCACAAAGCCGCAAGCAATCAAGGACTTTTACGAGCATGACGAGCTTATTGCTATCACGAAAGAACTGACAGATTTGCTTCGCAAAAACCAGACAATAGACTGGCAAAAGAAAGAGAGCGCAAGAGCTGGAATGCGCCGCCTGGTCAAAAGGTTGCTGAAAAAACACAAATATCCGCCAGAGGGTATGGATGATGCTGTCCAGACTGTCATGAGCCAGTGTGAGATGTGGACGGACAATGTAATGACCGCTTAACTCCCCTACGAGAAAGGAGTAGATCATGGGCAATTCAGTCATGTTGAATGGCATCGAATATGCCGGAGAACAGATTGCCTACAAAGACAGCACCTATGAGCTTGTGTCAAAGGTCGCTTACCTGATCGGCGTCCCGCTTCGTATTTTCCAAAATGAACACGAGCCGCCGAAGATAGAGATATACAACCGGCTTGAACAGGATAAAAATGCCCGTATCATTCGTAATCTATGTATCATCCGCACCGCCATTGAGCGCAATTACCGGAAAATAAATGACATCATGCGGATGGAATACCGTGGGCTTCTTTCGATGCCGGAGATCCTTCCAACATCCAGTATGCAGCAGCTTTCAAATGACGGAATCAGCTTTATCAAAAAGTCGAGTACAAAGCTATGCCACCACATTATCGAGATCAACCGGCTGATTTCAGACCGCATTAACAACTGCAAAAGCCTCTTTCCAATCTGGATTAACTGGACGTACATAAAAGAGCTGTTCATTATGCCAAACGGCTTGACAGAGGACGGAACGAAAGATGCTGCGGACATCTATTACGCAAGTCTCTCTTACTACCCCTATCAAATGTACATCAACTGGGTACCGATGGACGAGGGTAATGTCCTCTATAATGACAAGAAGTTTGCTACCCTGCTTTATCAATGGCATTGCGACGCCTTCACGGAATACAGTAAAGTCTCCGATGCAGGGGCTTTTGTAAAAAACAATATCTACGACTTCATTGATGACAGCGAGAAGACCGTATTGGTGGTGGACTGCGAAAACTCCGACCCGTACAAGCTGTGTGCCACGCTCAAAAATCTTGATTATGAGGTCATGCAGAAAATTACGGCGATCATTCTCTTTGATGACGTACATACCGCTACGGCATGGCGGATTCTTGAAAACTACACCCGCATCCCCGTTGAGCATATCATGATTGAGCGGATCAAGCAGAACAAATCACTGGTAGACATCAAGCTCACCGCAAGAGCCTGTCAGGAACACTACCAGAAGCAAGTGGATTCCTTCGTCATCGTCTCAAGCGATTCCGACTACTGGGGGCTTATCTCTTCCTTGCCGGACGCCAGATTCCTTGTCATGATTGAGCGGGAAAAATGCGGACCGGATATGAAGGCGGCACTCGCAGAATCCGGGATATTCTACTGCTATCTGGATGACTTCTACTCTGGCAACAGCGAGGACATCAAGAAAAACGCACTATTCAAGGAGATGTACCGCTGGATTGACAACTCCGTTCACCTGAACGTCAACGATATGTTTGACGCTGCTCTGCGAAACACGAGGATCGAAATGTCTCCCGCAGAGCGGCGGCAGTTCTATGAGAAGCACATCAGACACATGACGCTGACCATCGACGAGAACGGAAACGTCAGCATTGAACTGAAACGCGGATAGCATAGGTTTCTATTCCGGGAGGAATGTGGATGGACAACAGATTCTATTTTGGATTCAATACATCGGAGGAACGGAAAAAGCGCAGAAAAGCAGAGCTGTACTCCATGAGTGAGCAAGTCAGCACCTTCTTTTGGGATGAAGCCCCGCAGCATGGTTTGGAAATGCGTGAGGGACAGCAGGATATGTCCTTTGAGATTGTGGACGCCCTCATAAACGATCAGCATTTTGCGATTGAAGCTGGCGTGGGCATTGGAAAGTCCTTTGGCTATCTTGTGCCGGTGCTGCTGTACAGCAAACGCATGAACAAGCCGGTTATCATCGCAACCTCGACCATTGCACTTCAAGAACAGCTCTGGCGCGATGTCCACACGGTAATGCCCCTTCTTGGGCTGAACAGAGATGTCATCCTCGCTAAAGGACAGACCCATTATCTCTGCAACAAACGCGCAGACGAATATATGTGTGACCCGAAAGCAGACCCACCGGACGCGCTTAAAGACGGAATCAAGCAAGGGTATGAGGAACGCAAGGATTTTCCGGAGGTTTTGCCGCAAGGCGTCTGGGACAAGATAAACGTGCAGCGGTTCAGCATGAAGAATTGCGGCTCCTGTGAAAAGAAGTGCAAATATTACAAAGTCCGCGCAGCATTAAAGTTCACGGAGGGTGTTGTTCTGTGCAATCAGGACTTTCTCACCCAGCATCTCATGAAGCTCCGGCGCGGTCAAGACGGGCTGATTAACGCCGCCGCTGATCTGCTTGTCGTGGACGAAGCGCACAACTTGGATGATAAAGTGCGTAGTGCCACAACGGAACGTTTCGGACAGGGTATGCTCTTTGGGATGATCAAGAGTGCATTCTATGAGCTGCGATCCTCTGACCAGAGCAGTGTGTCCGGTGAAAAGCGAGAGGCAGAGAGCGCAATCATCGCCTTCTATAACTGCCTGAAAGCACAAGTCCAAAAGCAGATCAACGAGGCAGAGCAGGATATGCGCTACGCTGACCGCTTTTTCTTCGACAACAATGGCAGTGCGATTGAACTGCTTACCGAGATGAACGCCGCCATACACAATCTTTCGTCCAGCATTCAGATTTATTCCAGCATGGATTTCAGAAACAACCGTTCCTTTGCTGCCTCTGATGATCTGGATGCCGTCAGCGAGTCCCTTTCAGAGCTTCTTGACCGGATAGATGATATGCTGATCTGGATTGAGCAGCACGGCAGCAACACGGAACTCGTCTATTGCCCTAAAAACACAAAAGAAATTGTGAGCCGCCTATACTTCAATGGTGATGAAAGAACCATCTTGACCTCTGCCACGCTGACGAACGCCACGAGCGGGTCTCTGGAAGAACAGTATTCTTACTTTATCAGCAATACCGGCTTTCCTGCTGGTGATCGCGGCTGCTTATCCGAGCCAAAGCCTTCCCCATATCCATACGATGAACACGCCATGATCTACTATTGCGACGATCTCCCGCACCCGACCAGAGAACATGAAGCCTTCATTGAAAAGGGCGTGGAGCGACTGCTTGCGATCCTGAGCATTTCCAACGGAAAGGCACTCGTGCTGTTTACGGCAAAGACCGACATGGAAGAGGTCTACTCCATTCTCAGTGAGAAAAATCTTCCGTACAAAATCTTGATGCAGCAGCCGGGATCGTCGCAGGACAAGGTGCTGAATGAGTTTAAGGAAGATACGAACTCCGTGCTTCTGGGGACGGGCGCATATTGGGAAGGTATCAGCATTGAAGGAAAAAGCCTTTCCAATGTCATCATTTTCCGGCTTCCGTTCCCTGTCCCCGATCCGATTATCGAGTATAAGTGTTCCGTTGCTAAGGATGCTCTGATGGATGTCCGCGTTCCCGAAATGATTATCAAGCTCAAGCAGGGCATCGGGCGATTGATCCGCAATTTCACGGACACCGGCATTGTCTGCATCATCGACCGAAGACTGCGGGATGAGCCGCCGGAACGCTATCATGACATTACATGGGACTCCCTGCCTATCAAAAATCGGACAAGCAGTCTGGACGAACTAAGGAAGTTTTACGAAGGTCTGCCCTCAGCCAAGGAATGATGGTACAAACGGCATTCTCTTCGGAAACATAGAACAGCCCCCCAAAAAAGGAAATCAGAAAACGGAGGTGTATCATGTTGTACAATGAAAATCTGCGCGAAGAAGAACAACATCTAATCCAGCAGATCGCTGAACAAACAGAGAGAGGAAAAATCGACTGGGAACTAACAGAGTACAATCCGCTGTCCTTTCTGAATGAGGACAAGATAGACAAGAACCCAGCAGTAATCTGTCAGTCCTTCTCCTTTGAAGCGATCATCGGCGGATCCCGTTACGAGCTTGATGTCATGGAGAATATTGATGTGCCGTCCGGTATGGGAGACTACACCATAACCTTGACGCGGGATGAAACCGAAAATTATCTTAAAATTGAGGATGCGCTTTCCTTTGACTGTGACCGCTATGAATGCACACCGGAGGAAGTCGCAGAGCGATTTGCGGACAGCCCCATTGTCCGCCTCTGCAACGCCATCATTCCTGCCACGCTTGGGCAAGAGGATTTAGAAGAGGTCTTCACATGGGCAAGGTTTTTCAACGAGACTGGCATTTCTGCAAAGCTGATAAATCATCCGCTGACCAAGCTCTGTGAAAAGCTGTTCGACGAACACCGTCTGATGGACTTCCATCGCTGCGTCTTGGATGTGGACTATCGAAAGCTGCTCCTAAATGAACTGGCTCATAACTAAGACACGGAAAAAC
>ENA-OPXX01001836-OPXX01001836.1-human-gut-metagenome-genome-assembly--contig:-NODE-1836-length-13386-cov-1.610682_pt1 | contig 13386 bp, 10 predicted proteins | sample MGYA00241771_ERZ502046 | MGnify/ENA primary metagenome ERZ502046 (study PRJEB25962, sample SAMEA2042006) | human gut metagenome | biome: human gut; feature: human-associated habitat; material: faeces...
GGCGCTAAGAATCTTGAATCAAAGAAAGAATGGATTAATGACCTTAACGTATTTCCAGTACCAGATGGTGATACAGGAACTAATATGACTCTTACAATTATGTCAGCGGCGAAAGAGGTAAGTGCAATTGCCAATCCAACAATGGAGAGTCTTTCTAAAGCTATTTCTACAGGTTCATTAAGAGGAGCAAGAGGTAATTCAGGAGTTATTCTTTCTCAGCTTCTTAGAGGTTTTACTAAGGAAATGTCACACGTTAGTGAGATAACTGTTGAGACACTTGCAGTTGCAAGCGACAGAGACAGCTTATAAGGCTGTTATGAAGCCAAAGGAAGGAACAATCCTTACAGTTGCAAAGGGTGTATCTGATAAAGCGGCAGAGGTTGCAGGGAATGTGACAGATTTAGAAGAAGCATTATCAGTGATTATTGATTATGCAGAGGAAGTGCTTGCTAAGACACCAGAGATGTTACCAGTATTAAAAGAAGCTGGAGTAGTAGATTCAGGTGGACAGGGACTTGTAGTTGTTCTTAGGGGAATGTTAGATGCCCTTACTGGAAAGGTTACAGATTTCACAATTACAGAACCTAATGCTGAGTTTAAATCTGGTTCTAGTATGCCTGGAAAAGGTGCTGCCATTGAAGATGTAGATATTAAGTTTGGTTACTGTACAGAATTTATAATTATGCTTGAAAAGTCATTTGATGAAAAGACAGAGGCGGACTTTAAGGCATTTCTTTCATCAATCGGTGATTCAATTGTGTGCGTTAATCTTGATGATATCGTTAAGGTTCATGTTCATACTAACCATCCTGGTCAGGCATTTGAAAAGGGGCTTGAATACGGTCAGCTGACTAAGATGAAGGTTGACAATATGAGAGAAGAACATAACCAGAAGGTTGTGGCACAGTCAGAGATGCAGTCAGCTATTGCCGCAGATGCTATGAAGAAGCACGAGCAGGAGAAGAAGGAACAGGAACCTAAGAAAGATTTCGGTTTTGTTACAATAGCTGCTGGTGAAGGTATAGCAGAGATATTCAAGGGTCTTGGTGTTGATGAAGTAATACAGGGTGGACAGACAATGAATCCATCAACAGAGGATATTCTTAATGCCGCAGAGAAGATTAATGCAGATACTATATTTGTTCTTCCTAACAATGGCAATATTATTCTTGCTTCTAATCAGGCTGCTTCAATTATTGAGGATAAGAAGATTGTTGTTATTCCAACAAAGACAATTCCTCAGGGAATTACAGCTATGATTAACTTTGAGATGACAAGAAGTGCAGAAGAGAACGAGATGGCTATGCTTGATTCACTTTCAACTGTACAGTCAGGTGAATTAACATATGCTGTAAGAGATACTTCAATTGACGGCAAAGAGATTAAGAAGAATAATTACCTTGGACTTGGTGACAAGGGACTTGCGGCTGTTGGAACAGATATGAATACAACACTTATAGATATGCTTGATACATTTGTGAATGATGACTCAGAACTTATAAGCGTATACTATGGACAGGATATTAAGGAAGATGATGCCAACGAACTTGTATCACAGATAGAAGAGAAGTTTGACGGTGTTGATGTGGAACTTCAGTATGGTGGCCAGCCAGTATACTATTATATAGTATCTGTTGAATAATAATTAAAGATATTAGCCCTTTATTTAATTGATGATGACACGCATATAAGCTGTCAGATATGGAGTAGATGTATGGATATTACTCAATTAAAAGGAGTAGGGGCTGTAACTGCTAACAATCTAAACAGGCTTTCTGTATACACAGTAGAAGATCTCGTAAAGCTGTATCCGAGAGATTACGATGTATATGAAGAGCCTGTTTTTATTAGTTCAATTGATGATGATACAGAGATTGCTGCTATAGAGGGAACGGTAGTTGGAAGCCCTGATATATATGGTAATGGAAGGCTTAAAATGCTGTCTGTTATCATTAAGGATTCAGAAGGCGGTGCGATAAAATGTGTATGGTATAATATGCTATTTTTGAAAGCATCATTAAGAATAGGAACACACTATGTATTCAGGGGAAAAGTGAACCATAAGAAAGACAGTTATATATTAGACCAGCCGCAGATGTATACAATGGCTCGGTACAATGAGGTTAAAGGTCAGCTTATGCCTATATATCCTCTGACGAAAGGATTATCTAACAAGACTGTTGTAAAAGCAGTAACACAGGCACTTGATAAATATAAAATCGGGTTGGAAAAGGAATATATACCTGAATATATAAGGGAAAAGTATAATCTTGCAGAGCATAATTATGCGATGGTTAATATACATTTTCCGCAGAGTATGGATGATTATATTATTGCAAGGCATAGGCTTGCATTTGAGGAATTTTTTCTGTTCGTGCTTGCAACTCTTAATATGAAAGCTTCTAACGAAAGAATACCTAATAGCTATGTTATCCCTGATAATGTAAAGACAAGAGAGTTCATTAACCAGCTTCCGTTTAAGCTTACTCATGCACAGCTAAGAACATGGGAAGAGGTTAAGAATAATATGAGTGGAAAGCATCTTACAAGTCGTCTTATACAGGGAGATGTTGGTTCTGGTAAGACGATTGTCGCTGTGCTTGCACTTATGAATACAGCATTTGCAGGGTATCAGGGGGCAATGATGGTTCCTACAGAGGTACTTGCCAGGCAGCAGTATGAGTCTATAAGAAATATGTTCGCCAATGCCGGTATAGATATTAATGTTGGACTTCTTACAGGTTCTATGACACAATCTGCCAGGAGAAAAGTGTATGATGATATAAAAAATGGTACTATTGATATAGTAGTTGGTACTCACGCACTTATTCAGGAGAAGGTTGAATATAATAATCTGGCACTTGTAATAACAGATGAACAGCACAGATTTGGTGTCAACCAGAGAAAACAGTTGTCAGATAAGGGGAACAATCCGCATATAATTGTAATGAGTGCAACACCAATTCCAAGAACTCTTGCGATTATATTATATGGCGATTTGGATATATCTATTATAGATGAAATGCCATCAGACCGACTTGCAATAAAGAATTGTGTTGTGGATGATTCATACAGGCCAAAGGCATACGCATTTATTAAAAAGCAGGTCAGCGAGGGCAGACAGTGCTATGTAATATGTCCTATGGTGGAGGATAGCGAGAATATTGAAGCGGAAAATGTAATAGATTACACGGATAAGTTAAGAGCTGAACTTAAAGGCATGCGAATTGAGTATCTTCACGGTAAAATGCGTCCAGTCGATAAGAATGAGATTATGGAAAGATTTGCCAGCGGAATGATAGATGTGCTTGTATCTACGACAGTTATTGAGGTTGGGGTAAATGTTCCTAACAGCACGGTTATGATGGTTGAAAATGCTGAAAGATTCGGACTTGCACAGCTTCATCAGTTAAGAGGACGTGTCGGAAGAGGAAAGTACCAGTCGTATTGTATATTTGTTACTGGCAATAAATCCAAGAAGATAAAGGACAGGCTGGATATACTGCAATATTCCAATGATGGTTTTAAGATAGCAGAGGAAGATTTGAAACAGCGTGGTCCGGGAGATTTCTTTGGGGTACGACAGAGTGGTGATTTTGATTTCGGAATAGCAGACGTATTCACAGATGCCAAGACTTTAAAAGAAGCATCAGATGCGGCTAAAGAGATGATGGATAGCGGCTTTGACATAGAGGATGGTGCTAACACATATCTTAAGGAAAAGGTTGATGACTATACGAGAAAATGTCTGGAGAAAATCAATTTATAAAGGAGACTGGTTATGAGACAGATGGAATTTACAATGAGCAGGCCTAATCTTGTTAAGCAGGGTGATGAGGTTGAGATAACTGAGGGAAAGCTTCCAAGCAGTTATTATTATACTATTGAGCCAGCAGTTGCTATGTCAGGCAATTACTCAACTCCTGACAGGCTTAAGTCAAGACATGGAGTTGTTAAAGAAGTCGGAGAGACAAGCAGAGGATATTATGTGCTTGCGGAATTTGAAGATTGAAAATATATTAATAATATGTATAATTAAATATTGAATATTAAACATTAAATGATTTATAAGGAAAGGTTTGGAATAACTAATGGAAAAGAAGAAAAGGGGCAGTTTCACGGGAGAAATAGGATTTGTACTTGCGGCTGCGGGAAGTGCTGTTGGACTGGGTAATCTGTGGAGATTTCCGTATCTTGCGGCACAATATGGCGGAGGAATATTTATTCTTGTATACATTATACTTGCACTTACATTTGGCTTTACTCTTATGACAACAGAGATTGCTATAGGAAGAAAGACAAAGTTAAGTCCGACAAGGGCGTATAAAGAGGTTGATTCTAAGTTTGGATTTATTGGGCCGATTGCATTTATAATACCGGTTATCATTCTGCCATATTACTGTGTAATAGGAGGATGGGTTACAAAATATGTCACAGTATTTGCGGCAGGACAGAATATAGCTGCTGCCGAAGACTCATTTTTTGGTAACTTTATTGGAAGGGAATATGCACCACTTATATTTTTTATTATATTCCTTGGGCTTACATCACTTATTGTAATATCAGGTGTAGAAAAAGGAATTGAGAAGGTGAGCAGTTATCTTATGCCAGCACTAATTGTGCTTGCCGTTATAATATGTATATATGTAATTACAATTCCAGGTTCATCAGCAGGAATTAAATATTACCTTCTGCCGGATTTCTCTAAATTCTCATTTAAGACGGTGTGTGCAGCTATGGGACAGATGTTCTATTCAATGAGTCTTGCAATGGGAATTATGATAACTTATGGTTCATATACTAAAGATGAGGTGAGCATTGTAAAATCTGTCAACCAGATAGAGATATTTGATACAGGAATTGCCATTCTTGCAGGAATGATGGTTGTTCCGGCAGTGTATATATTCAGCGGTGAAGCTGGAACATCACAGAGTGGTGCAGGACTTATGTTTGTAACGCTTCCTAAGGTATTCACACAGATGACTGCTGGAAGATTTATAGGCGGATTGTTTTTTGTGCTTGTGTTTTTTGCGGCACTTACAAGTTCGGTATCCGTTATGGAAGCAATAGTTTCAATGCTTATAGACAGATTTCATATAAGCAGAATTAAAGCGTGCCTTGGTGTTATTATATTCTCGGTTGCCCTTGGAATACCTTGTTCACTTGGTAATGGGGTATGGTCACACATTACAATACTTGGAATGGATTTTCTTACATTCTTCGATTTTATAAGCAACAGTCTTCTGCTTCCTATAGTAGCCTTCTTTACCTGCCTTATGATAGGCTGGTCAACGGGTGCTGACTATATTATTGGAGAAGCTACCAAGAATGGAGAAGCTTTTAAGCGTGAGAAAATATACCGCGTTATGATTAAGTATATAGCACCGGTATTATTGCTTATTATTCTTGTGTTCTACACATTGGCACAGTTTAATATAATTAAATTCTAATTCGTCACAGAATATGTATTTTTAATTCGTTACAGGTTATGCGATGAATATAATTACAGGGTTATGTGATTAATATGTATGTCAGATGAAAGCTGTACATTTTCTGCCACACAGGCAGGAATGGAGGCGTTCGTCTGGCATATTTTTTTATTGAATGGAATATACATTTATATGCGTATATATGGAGGTTAGATATATGGATGGAAAAGAGCTTGTATCAGGTGCAGCGTATGATGTATATATGGATATTAAGAAAAGAACCAATGGAGAAATATATTTTGGTGTTGTAGGACCTGTAAGAACCGGTAAGTCAACTTTTATCAAAAGATTTATGGAATTGTGTGTCCTTCCTTCTATGAAAGATGATAATAAAAGAAAGAGGGCACAGGACGAACTCCCACAGTCGTCAGGTGGAACTACAGTTATGACAGTTGAGCCTAAATTTATTCCGAGTGAAGCAGCACTTATAAGTCCATTTGAGGGAATTAATATGAAGGTAAGGCTTGTTGACTGTGTCGGTTTTATGGTTGAAGGGGCTAATGGGCATCTTGATAATGGAAAAGAGAGAATGGTTAAGACACCGTGGGATACTAAGGAAATAGCATTTTCCAAGGCGGCAGAGATAGGTACTAAGAAAGTGATAAATGACCATTCAACAATAGGTATTGTTGTGACTACAGATGGTTCTTTTACAGAAATTGACAGAACGAATTATATAGTGGCAGAGAAAAAGACTATTAACGAGTTGAAAAAAATAAATAAGCCGTTCGTTGTAATATTAAACAGTGATAAACCTTATGCCACAAAGACCAGGGAGCTTGCCGTTAGCATGTCGGCTGATTATGAAGTTCCTGTTATTCCTGTTAATTGTGACCAGTTAAAGAATGAAGATGTTAATAATATTCTTAAAGAGGTGCTTAAGCAGTTTGCAGTGACACAGATTGACTTTTTTGCACCTGAATGGACACAGGTGCTTCCTGATGAGCATTGGCTAAAAAAAGAGCTTATGCAGGTGGCTGGAGAGGTGTTAGAAGGCATTAATACAATAAAAGATGCTGATAATTATAAATATAGTGCAGATAATGAATACATAAAGAAGCTTGATGTTACAGATGTGTCACTTTCGGAGGGAAGGGTGAGTGTGAAGATGTCTGTAGATGCTAATATTTATTATGGCATTTTAAGCGAGCTTACCGGAACTAAGATATTAAATGAATATGAGCTTATAAGTACAATAAGAGATCTGGCGTTAAGAAAGAAGGAATATGAAAGTGTATCTGATGCGGTAACTGATGTTAATATGTCTGGCTTCGGTGTTGTAACGCCTGTAAGAAGTGCAATAGAATTAGAAGAACCAGTTGTTATAAAAAATGGTAACAAATATGGCGTTAAGATTAAGGCTAAAGTTCCGTCAGTGAATATGTTAAAGACACAGATTAATGTTGAGATTGCACCTATAGTCGGAACTAAAAACCAGGCAGAGGATCTGATTAATTATATTAAAGATAATACAAAGGATAATCCGGACGGCATATGGGATACTAATATATTTGGAAAGACGATAGAACAGATTGTTAATGATGGGATATACGAAAAGACACATAATATAACTAAAGATAATATGGATAAGATTGGGGAGACTATAGAAAAGGTTATGAATGAGAATTCGGGACTTGTCTGCCTGATTGTGTAGCTGAGTGCTTGATTGTAAGAGAGAATTCTGATAAAATTAGTTGTAATTAATGTACTTTGCACAATAAAAGGCAAATAGGAGGACAATATGAAAAAGGTTGAAGATTATGTAAGAAGTATTCCAGATTTTCCAGAGAAAGGAATTATATTCAGGGATATAACAACAGTAATCCAGAGTCCAGAGGGATTAAAGCTTGCTATAGATGGAATTAATGAAAAGCTTAAAGGCGTTGATTATGATGTTGTAGTTGGACCAGAATCAAGAGGATTTATATTCGGAGTTCCAGTTGCATATGCTAATGGCAAAGGCTTTGTTCCTGTAAGAAAGAAAGGTAAGCTTCCTTGTGAAACTATTTCACAGGATTATGAGCTTGAATATGGCACAGCAACTATCGAGATGCATAAGGATGCCATAGTACCGGGACAGAAGGTTGTTATTGTAGATGACTTAATCGCAACAGGTGGAACAACAGAAGCTATTATCAAGCTTATTGAACAGCTTGGTGGTGAAGTTGTAAAGATTATATTCCTTATTGAGCTTGAGGGGCTTAAGGGCAGGGAAAAGCTTAGCGGATATGATGTTGACGCAGTTATAAAGTACGCTGGAAAGTAAAATAATAATGAGGGCTGTATGTTTGCTTCAGAGTGCCTTAGTGGGATTTTCTGACAGGATGCAGCCTTTGTTTGGATATGGAAGGGGTGATGTTATGCCAACACCACATAACACAGCGAATACAGGTGATATAGCTAAGACAGTTATAATGCCGGGTGATCCTTTAAGGGCGAAGTATATAGCTGATACTTATCTTGATAATGTAGTCAGGTTTAACAATGTAAGAAATATATATGGTTATACAGGTGTATACAGGGATGTTGATATATCCGTTATGGCTAGTGGCATGGGTATGCCTTCTATGGGCATATACAGCTACGAGTTATTTAAGTACTATGATGTCGATAATATTATAAGAATAGGGTCGGCAGGAAGTATATCTGACAAGGTTGACTTAAGGGATATTGTGTTAGCTATCGGTACAAGTACTGACTCTAACTATGCTAAGCAGTATAATCTTCCTGGAACATATGCACCTGTGGCAGATTTCGGGCTTTTAAACTGTGCATATGAGCAGTCGAAGCTTTATGGTATTGCTGCTGAGGTTGGGAATGTCGTATCAACAGATGTTTTTTATAATGATAATCCAGAATATAATAAGGCGTGGAGTAATATGGGTGTGCTTGCTGTTGAAATGGAATCAGCGGCACTTTATATGAATGCCGCCCGCCTTTCAAAGAATGCTCTTGCTATGTTTACTATAAGTGATAATCTTATGAATGGACAGTCATTATCGGTTGAGGAAAGACAGGAGGGCTTTGATGATATGATAAAGCTTTCACTTGAAACTGCAAGATTGTATAATATCGGGGGAGGCGTATAATGGACAAGTCGGGTTATACAGATATGACAAGTATACAGATACTTGTATTTTTTGCACTTGTTATTATTATTGCTGTATATGTCACAGTTACGAATAATAGAAGAAAGCAGAATTTAATTATTAAAAAGCTGAAAAATGGCTGGGGAAAACCGTCACAAAGAAAGTATTCCGGTGAAGATTATGAGTGCATATCACATTACTTTAAAAGAAATGAAGATGAGAACTCTATAGATGATATAACATGGAATGATCTTGGTATGGATGCGGTATTTTGTATGATGAATAATACGAATTCATCTGCAGGACAGGAATATCTATATAAGATGTTAAGATGTCCCAATGCGGATATCCAGTCGCTTAAAAAGCTTGATAAGCTTGCCTCTGACTTTGATAAAAATGCTGCTAAAAGACTTGACATACAGAAAATATTTGTATGGATAGGACGTGCAAAGCATATATCAATAAGTGATTACTGCGATGTTGTGGTAGGACTTGAGAAAAAAAGCAACGTTCTTCATTATGCTTCAATGCTTTTTATTCTTGCAGCAGTTATATTTACCTGCACCATAAGCCCGGTGCTTGGAATATGGCTTTGTATCGCAGCTATCGCATTTTCGATAATAACGTATTATAAATATAAGGCTGCTGTTGATAGGTACTTCATATGTGTTAATCATATTGTGAAACTGCTTATGGGTGCGAAAAAGATAACAGCACTTAATATTGATTTTCTTGGTGAGTATAACGATAAGTTAAAGAATATATCAGAGGAGCTTTCAGATATAACAAAGAGGTCATGGCTTCTTGAAACGGGTAATGTTGATGGTTCTATAGCCGAGATTTTGCTTGATTACCTAAGAATGTTGACACACGTTGACCTTATAAAGTTTAATAATCTTATAAAGCTTTTTAATGATAAAGAAGATTATATATATGAGCTTATAGATACACTTGGTTTTATAGAGGCATCCATATCAGTTGCTTCATTCAGATGTATGCTTGGCAGCTGGTGCGTTCCTGAGTTCAGGAAGGATAATGATATGCAGCTTGAAGTAAGAAATGTATATCATCCGCTTATAACAAAGCCTGTAGCCAACTCTATAAATACTAAGCATAATGTACTTCTGACAGGATCTAACGCTTCTGGAAAATCGACATTTCTTAAGACAATCGCGATTAATGCACTTTTGTCACAGACAATATATACGAGTGTGTCGGAATACTACAGAGCACCTGTATACAGAATATATTCGTCAATGGCATTAAGAGATGACCTTAGCAGCTCCAACAGCTATTATATAGTGGAAATCAAGTCACTTAAGAGGATGTTGGATGCGGCTTCTAAAGAGGGACATCCTGTTCTTATGTTTGTTGATGAGGTGCTTCGTGGAACTAACACGGTTGAGCGTATTGCGGCATCATCAGAGATACTAAAGAGCATAAGGACTGATAAAGCACTTGTGTTTGCGGCAACACACGATGTAGAGCTTACATCACTTCTTAGAGGAAAATATGATAATTATCATTTTCAGGAGGAGGTTACAGATGATGAGGTTGTATTTGATTTCAAGCTGTATACAGGACCTGCAACCACAAGAAATGCAATAAAGCTGTTAAAGACTATAGGTTATGACAGCACTATTATTAATGCGGCTGAGAGAAGTGCGGGCTATTTTCTTAATAATGGAAAGTGGAATGTTGAAAATTGATATGAGCTATGGTAAAATACTATGTTGTTTATAGCTGCTGCAAAGCCGGCAGTAGCAGAAAGGAAGGCTTATGGTAGGATTAACATTAGTTTCGGAATTAATATTTGAAGCGGTAAAGTTTGTAGTTATGCTTGGACTTTTAGTTCTTGCAGTATTTGCCGGTGGTAAGATTAGAAAAGGATTAGATGCTAAAAAGGCAGCTAAACAGGAGGAAGAATAAAGTGCAGTACAGAGGCGTTAACGAATTAAGAAGATTATATCTTGACTTTTTTGAGAGCAAGGGACATTTAAAGATGAAGAGTTTCTCACTTGTTCCACATAATGATAACAGTCTGCTTATCATTAATTCAGGTATGGCTCCATTAAAGCCATATTTTACAGGTCAGGAAATCCCACCAAGAAGAAGAGTGACTACTTGTCAGAAGTGTATCCGTACAGGTGATATTGAAAATGTTGGTAAGACAGCAAGACACGGTACATTCTTTGAAATGCTTGGCAACTTCTCTTTTGGCGATTATTTTAAGACAGAAGCTATTCATTGGTCTTGGGAGTTCCTTACAGAAGTTGTAGGACTTGATGCCAATAGATTATATCCATCAATATATGAGGAGGATGATGAAGCTTTTGAAATCTGGAATAAACAGATAGGTATTGCACCTGAGAGAATATTCAGATTTGGTAAGGAAGATAATTTCTGGGAACACGGTGCTGGACCTTGCGGTCCATGTTCTGAGATTTATTATGATCGTGGCGAAAAGTATGGCTGCGGAAAGCCAGGCTGTACGGTAGGCTGTGACTGTGACAGATATATGGAAGTATGGAATAACGTATTCTCACAGTTCAATAATGATGGTAAGGGTAACTATACAGACCTTATCCAGAAGAATATTGATACAGGTATGGGTCTCGAAAGACTTGCAGTTGTTGTTCAGGACGTTGACTCTATATTTGATGTTGATACATTACAGGCACTCCGTAATAAGGTATGCGAGATGGCTGGTGTTAAGTATAAGGAAGATGAGAAGCAGGATGTATCTATCCGTGTTATCACAGATCATATACGTTCAGTAACATTTATGGTAAGTGATGGTATTATGCCATCTAATGAAGGCAGAGGCTATGTACTTAGAAGACTTTTAAGAAGAGCGGCAAGACATGGAAGACTTTTAGGGATAGAAGGAAAGTTCTTATCAAAGCTCTGCGAAACAGTTATAGAAGGTTCTAAGGACGGATATCCAGAACTTGAAGAAAAGAAGGAATTCATTACTAAAGTTATATCTGAGGAAGAGGATAAGTTCAATAAGACTATTGACCAGGGATTAAGTATTCTTTCAGATATGGAAAAGGAACTTCAGGAGAAGAACCAGAGCGTTCTTTCTGGGGAAGATGCTTTCAAGCTTTATGATACTTATGGTTTCCCTATTGATCTTACTAAGGAAATCTTAGAAGAAAAGAACATAACTATTGATGAAGACGGCTTCATTAAATGTATGAATGAGCAGCGTGAGAAAGCACGTAAGGCTCGTAAGACAACTAACTATATGGGTGCTGATGCAACTGTATATGATAAGATTGATCCAGCTATCACAAGTGAATTCGTTGGATATGACAAGCTGTCTAATGATTCCAAGGTAACAGTTCTTACAACAGAAGAAGATGTTGTAGAAGCTCTTTCAGAAGGAGATAAGGGAACAGTTATCGTTGATCAGACAGTATTCTATGCAACAATGGGTGGTCAGGAAGGTGATAAAGGTTATATCACAACTTCTGAGGGCGAATTTAAGGTTGATACAACAATCAAGCTTAAAGGCGGCAAGATTGGCCACGTTGGAACTATGACAAAGGGTATGCTCAAAGCTGGCGATACAGTTACTCTTACTGTAGATTCAGAATACAGAGCAGATACATGCAAGAATCATAGTGCAACACACCTTTTACAGAAAGCATTAAGAACTGTACTTGGTAACCATGTTGAACAGAAGGGTTCTTATGTAGATCCTGAAAGATTAAGATTTGACTTTACACATTTCCAGAGTATGACAGAAGAGGAGATTAAGAAGGTCGAAGATATTGTCAATGAAAAGATTGCTGAGGCAATTCCAGTAGAGACAAAGATTATGACAATCGAAGAAGCTAAGAACACAGGTGCTATGGCACTTTTTGGTGAAAAGTATGGTGAGAAGGTAAGAGTTGTATGTATGGGTGACTTCTCTAAGGAGTTCTGTGGTGGTACACATGTTGCCAATACAGCTAACATCAGACTTTTTAAGATTGTATCTGAGTCAGGTGTTGCTGCAGGAGTAAGAAGAATAGAAGCTCTTACGGATAAGGGAGTTCTTAAGTTCTTTAATAACCTTGAAACTCTTGTAAAAGAAGCTTCAATAGCAGCTAAGGCAGAGAGCACACAGCTTGTAAGAAGAATTCATACAATGAATGATGAGATTAAGGCACTTATATCTGAGAATGATAAGCTTAAGGCAGAGCTTGCTAATAATGCTTTAGGTGATGTGACAGATAATGTTGTTGATGTTAAGGGTGTTAAGCTTCTTGCAACTAAGGTAGATAATGTTGATATGAATGAACTTAGAAACCTTGGCGATAAGTTAAAGGGAGAGATTGGTTCAGGTGTTGTACTTGTTGTAAGTGCACTTGCGGCTGATAAGGTTAATATGATAGCAATGGCTACAGATGATGTTGTTGCTAAGGGTGCTCATGCTGGTAATCTTATTAAGTCTGTTGCTTCACTTGTTGGTGGCGGCGGTGGCGGACGTCCTAATATGGCTCAGGCTGGTGGTAAGAATGCTTCTGGTATTGATGAGCTATTAAAGAAGGCACCAGAAGTGCTTGCAGAACAGCTTTAATTATAATAGTAATAATAACCACTATGATATTGGTTATAATATTAATTTAACAAATTGTGCTAAAATCGCAAAATTTCTGTTGACTTAGGTGATTTCTGTGATATAATATCTGTTGTGCGATTAGGTAAAACCCTATATGTATTGCCCAGCACAATTACGCAACAGAAGGGTGGTCAGGAAAAGGTATGTCAAATGTCATCGTTAAAGAAAACGAGTCTTTAGATAGCGCATTACGCAG
>ENA-OPXX01001841-OPXX01001841.1-human-gut-metagenome-genome-assembly--contig:-NODE-1841-length-13363-cov-4.939660_pt1 | contig 13363 bp, 12 predicted proteins | sample MGYA00241771_ERZ502046 | MGnify/ENA primary metagenome ERZ502046 (study PRJEB25962, sample SAMEA2042006) | human gut metagenome | biome: human gut; feature: human-associated habitat; material: faeces...
TTCTGTGTCTGCTAAAGATATGACGATGGTGGAATACAAGCAGTACATTTACAATAAAATATCTCAAATTCCAATGCACCCCACAAGAGCAGGCGAGTCAATATCTGTTACAATTTCAGAGGCGGGTTTTGAAGCAATGAAGAATGATCCAGAGTATGAAGCATGGGTATTAAATGATTTGCAAGTGGGTTGGTCACAACCAGATAAATGGTCCGGTATATGCGGAGGAGCGTTTTCTACAATATATTATGGAGCATCAAAAGAAGAATGTCATGCTGAGATGTGGAGTGCCGGTTATAACAATGGGAATGGTGGGAAGATTTTTAATGATAAGTCAAAAAATAGTTTTTGGGAGCGCAGAATAGAAAATAAAAAGAGAATAGAAAATCAGGTAAAGAAACAACAGGAAAAAAAGCGGATTCAGAAAAAACAAGCGGAAAGAACAGCTTATGAAGAATATGCGCAAAATAAAAGGTTATCCGCTCAGGATGCCAGAACTCGATTGGTGGCTGAGAGTAGTTCGTCTGCTAAGACTGTCACAATAAGTCAGGCAGTAGCTTCTTATGAGGCAAATTTTACAATGGCAGTAAGCGTATCGAACAAAACCCAATAGCCTGCAAATAAAAAATCAAGGCTAAATAGAAAGGAGAGATGCAGTATGGGAATTAATGGAGTATCATCGTATGCCAATACATACACATACGGAAATGTAAAAAATGAAAATGTAAAGCCATCAAAGAATAGTGAAAAGAATTATTATGCAGGATACACTATGAATTCAGCCAATAAGTTTAAAAATGTATCAGACTATTCAAAGTATTTGACTAACAAGTATAAATGTTTGACTCCATGCAAAAATGCTTCTGTATTGATTGACAGAAGTGTAATGCAAAAGGCATGTGGAGATGAAAAAACTGCGAAATGGCTTGAGGAAAATTTAGCAATTATGCCAGATGTTATACGAAATGCACAGAAGGCGGCAATAAGTCATGGTAGTAAACTGATATCAGTGGAGTTTAAGTTTACGAATAATGGAACCGAAATGACAACCTGTGGCATTTTTGGAGAGACTGGTACGGATTCAGAAATTGACAAATGGCTGGAGAGAATGAAAGAGGATAAAGAAAAAGAAGATAAAAAAACAGAAAATATGATTGCTATAGAAGCGACAACTAAAAATAAGGTAGGTTTTGATACATATGCATAGTATCAATTTCTATAATTTTGAAGAAAGAAAAGATTACAAACAAGGTATTGAAGGTAGTGGAGAGAATTGCCCGGAATGAAGTGGAAAAAACAGTTCTTGGCAGGACGGCAGAGTGTTCAGCGATTTATCACCAGCCGAAAAGACCGAAGAAAAGGGAAAACTAGGTCAGAATAATGAAATATTTTGTGGAGTGTTGCGGTTGTGATTATCGTAATGGCAAAACAAAAGGAGTAAGATAACTCCAAAAGTGTTATCTTACTCCAATAAATCAATTAAAGGTTACTGCTTGGGCTTCGGATGGAGAGAGCAGGTACGGTTCTGACTGACAGAAGAACCGTGGAAATAATATGCAGATAACAAGAGGCAATTATTCAAATCAACACGCTCGTGAGATTATTGGTGAGGAAATGGAAAAAATCTCAAAGATAACTTCAAGATCAGCTTTAGCAGCAACCTATCTTGAAGAACATAAATCAAGAGGAACGGATGAAATTCCTGAAAACTTAAGCGAGAAGATGTATGATGCAATCTTCTCGTTTAAGGAGAAATACGCAATGTTTCATTCTGATGCAGATAACTTATCGCAGTTATTGATTAGTGTTAAAATTTCATAGGTAAAAGCAGCTTTTAGAGGAATATATTGAGGAACAAATACAGGCTCGTAAGGACATACTGGAGTTTCGCAAAGAAGAGAATTTTAAGCATAAAGAGCAAAATATCGAACTTAATAAAAAGGCATTGGCGCTGAGGGCTTATAATCAGCAGATTTTAGAAAAACATTAAGCAAGATATGAGTAGGATAATCTGTTTGTTGTCGAGTTCAAACGTAAAAAGACCAGATAACAGATAGTGTCTGTTGTCTAATCTTTTTTATGCCATTTTCTGCAAGGGGCATTGATGATATGTGCCAAATGTTTATATTGAAAACAAATTTTCAAGTGAGGTAATAGAGATGAATATATCAAATGCTATCAATACGGTAAGCGTATCTGGAAGTTCTAGCAGTAGTGCTAAAAAAACTCCTGAAAAGAACAAGTGGCAATTAACAGATTCATTAAAAGAAAAAATTGTTGAATTGGCTAAGAAAGATGCGAAAAACAACATATATATGGGAAATGAGTTTATGAACTTGCGGAAAGCAGAGGTCGCTAAAGTGGCACCAAATCGGGCAGCACTGATAGGTAAGTTCAACCAATCAATGAGTTCTAGAAATATGGGTGATATGAAAGAAATACAAGAAGCAGACAAAAGATGGCTGTGTATTTTATTTGGGATACCATATGAGGCTGAATATCAAGGAGAGGGAACTGGTTCTGCGCTCCATATATATAATGAGGAAGGGGAAGAAGTTCTTACATATACTCAAGGAGTAGGGTGGCATGAGAAAGAGACAAAAGCAGAAACGGGAGTACATTCAGCGTTAAAATTAGCATATTATGAGGCATACCATGATGCAAGAAAAGCACTGAACACTGGAACAAATGTGGAAATCACAAATGAAAATGTTGTGGTGCAAAGTAATTTCGATATGAAAGCATAAGACAATTAACAGGAAAATTTCAATGAGCTTTTTAAGTAGAATTTTGTTATCAGATTGGAAGTGATTGTATGGGAAAATGTTAGTTCTGACATTTGAAGATAATGAGGATGATATGATGAACCGCATATTATCGTTGATAAATACCAGAGAGGAAATCATTCAGATGTCAGGTATGAATTAGCATCTGTTGAATTTCAAAGGTCTTATGATAGATGAGGTTCAACGGGTGATTATTCGGGAAAATCAGGAGATTGAGCTTACGTATACGGAGTTTGAGATTTTCAAGCTTCTTGCAAAGCATCCGGGAATAGTGTTCAGCAAGGAACGGATTTATGACATTGTGTGGAAGGAATCATATTCCGGTGATTACAACATCGTCATGAGCCATATCCGTAATATTCGGGAGAAGATAGAGGATAACCCAAGCAAGCCAACCTATATACAGACTGTTTGGGGAGTCGGCTATCGGTTCAATAAAAATTTAACTCCCTTTTCGAAATTGTGTGTCTGAATGAAAAACATGTATAATTCTGCATTTTTGATGTATAAATCTACATTAAGGTTAATTTAAAAACGAATTTGTTTGAAATTTCACCAAATCAATGGAGGTGTTTGATTATGAAAAAAAGAATAATTGCAGTAATTGTAATTTTAGCTGTATTAGTAGCTCTATTCTTTATTGGCACAGGTTTTCAAAAAAGAATGGATGTCGTATTAGTTGATTACTCTGTATCAGAGGATGGAACGGAGATCACGCTTGATGTAGGAATTCCAACATCTATAGGATATATCAGAGGATTTAAAGACAATGGAAGTGGAGTAAAACCACATTATCTTACATTTTTTTCGACATTTGGTGGAATAAACAGTCCGATTGGAGCAGAGCATAGCTTCCAATTAGAGCTTACTTCGGATGATACAGAAATTTATTTTAACAGACCGGAGGGAGGTTACGAGTTGATTTTAGTGAAAGATGAAGAAACAGGTCAATGGCTCAGACCAAGTGGAATAGGTGAAGAAAATAACACTATTTTTGAAGCAACCATTCTTGAAATTCGTGATAATTATTTTTTAGTAGAACCAGTAGAGGGTAGTCAAGAATTAAACAATGCAGATCTGATTACAGTACCAATGAAAAACATAGGTACTGCTCCACAACCAAATGTTGGTGACATTATTGAAATAGCATATAACGGAGAAATTGCAGAAAGTTATCCAGCACAGATAACAGAGGTTTACGGTATCAAAGTTGTCAAAGAAGCAGAACAATGGGATTTAATTCCTATGGTCATGGTAAATGGCGAGTTATATATTGACACAGGTCATGAAAGTACAGTAGAAGCCCGTTGTGGTGTTATGGATGGAGAGATTACGTCAGAAGTAGACGGAAGTGAAAAGCCAACAAAAGACAATCAATCTAACTTTGGTACAGGCTATGGATATCAATATGGTTCACAAGAAGGCATAATCGAGATTAATATGAATGAAAAATGGTGGGTTTTTGCAACAGAAAAAGTCCTGGCCAGTAGTGAACTTATGATAGACCCAGTTGCAGTAATAAGTATTCATAATGTTTTCACAGGAGAAAATGCGAACATCACTGAAAATGAGGATATCAGAACTATATCTAATATATTATGTGGTGATGCATGGAATACAGAAGGTACAACTGATTGTTTAAGCAACATTGAAATTACAATCAACGAAGAAACATACAAATATCATTCCGATTGTGGTACATTCAACGATAATGTAAATCAGAACTATTTATCACTGGATGACGAAAGGAAAGCTGTGGTAAATGCCATTTTTTCAGAGTATATATCACTCACAGCCACAGAAGTTCCAGCAGAATAAATTTTACAAAGGCTACCCGGTCAAAAAGATTGGATAGCTTTTATTATGTTTTAAACCTAAACTCAATTTCAATCCAGTCAGCAAAACTAATCTTTATTATATCCAAGCAAATCAATAGCTCAAATTGCATTAACTTCTTAAAATGTATAAATAACAGGATAGTTTGGGTTAAGTAATATCAGAAACACTTTTCCGAAAAGGGAGAAATTTAATAGCATAGAAACAGACAATTAAGAAACAAAAACAATGGCAGACGCTAAAACAGAAAAACAGAAAGTACAGGAAATAACGGAGAAGTTGGAGTAGGGTATCAAGGAACTTTTTGAAAGCGAGAAGTACAAGATTTATCTGAATACCATGTCAAAATTTCATAATTACAGCTTTAACAACACAATGTTAATTGCAATGCAAAAGCCTGACGCTACGTTAGTGGTCGGATTCAAGGAATATACTTTGCCGAATAAACAGGGGGGACGATAATGCAGGATGTTATGAATGTTAATCAGAAAGAATATAAAATTGTGAAGTTATTAGGACATGGAAAAGGTGGTTATTCCTATTTGGCAGAACGGGAAGGTAAATTTTATGTGTTAAAACAGATACACCATGAGCCATGTGAATATTACTCATTTGGCAATAAAATCGAAGCAGAACAAAATGATTATAACAGACTGTTGCAGACAGGAATCAGAATTCCAAGAATGTTAGACATTGATGTAGCAAATGAAAGAATATTAAAAGAGTATATTGACTATGAATGTAACAATTACATGGATGAATGGAATTTTGAAAATTGGGGGATTAAGTACTGGTCTAAGACAACGGAATTTATTGATTATATGGAGCAGCATTAGTTATGTAACTCAAGATTTTGTTCAATCCAAATCTCTTATAATCCTCAAAACTTGTTGATTTTACACGAAAAAAACTATACTATAGATAGTACCTATTATTAGAGTCAGAGCGTAGAGCAGAAAAAGATACGAGGAAGTAATGATGAGAACAGAAGATAAAACAAGAATGACAGAGGGAAGCATTTCCAGAAAAATTATTTTATTTGCGATTCCGCTGTTTCTTGGAAATTTGTTTCAGCAATTGTATAACACGGCAGATTCACTGATCGTAGGAAATTATCTCGGCAGCAATGCGTTGGCGGCAGTCAGCTCATCCGGGAATCTGATTTTTCTGATGGTTGGATTTATCAATGGCATCGCAATGGGTGCAGGTGTTGTAATTGCCAGATATTATGGAGCGAAAGACAAGGAAAATCTGGAGAAATCAATCCACACAACGGTTGCGTTTGGAATTGCAGCAGGAATTGCATTGACAGTGATCGGCATGCTTTTAGCACCGAAGATCCTGGTGTTGATGGGAACACCCGCAGAGGTGCTTCCGGAATCTATCACCTATTTCCGCACTTATTTTGCAGGCTCTATCGGAGTGATCATGTACAATATTTTTGTAGGGATTTTGCAGTCGGTTGGAGACAGCAGACATCCGCTGATTTATCTGATCATTTCTTCCTGTATCAATGTGGTGCTGGATATTTTCTTTATTTCAGGATTGGGGATGGGAGTCGGTGCAGCCGCTTTGGCAACAGCGATTTCCCAATTTGTAAGTGCATTCTTATGTCTGATCCATCTTCTGAGAGCAAAAGAAGAATATAGGCTTCAGTTAAATAAAATCCGTTTTGACAGCCAGATGCTGTGGCAGATCATACAAAACGGTGTGCCGTCCGGTTTTCAGAATTCTGTGATCGCCATTGCGAATGTTTTTGTGCAGACAAATATCAATGCATTTGGGAAAATGGCGATGGCAGGCTGTGGCTCCTATTCGAAGATCGAAGGATTTGCGTTTTTGCCGGTGACCTGTTTTACGATGGCGTTGACCACTTTTGTCAGCCAGAACCTTGGTGCAAAGCAGTATGATCGTGCAAAAAAAGGAGCGAGGTTTGGCGTACTCTGTTCGATTATCATTGCAGAATTGATCGGAGTTGTGATTTATACAGCCGCACCGGTGCTTATTGCAGCCTTTAACAGTGAACCGGACGTAGTACATTATGGAGTTATGCAGTCGAGAACCATTGCATTGTTCTACTTTCTGCTGGCTTTTTCCCACTGCATCGCTGCGGTGCTTCGTGGTTCGGGAAATGCATCGGTTCCGATGATCGTCATGCTGTGTGTATGGTGTCTGTTCCGTGTAAGCTATATCACGGTTACGGTTCATTTTATCCCGGACATCCGCGTGATCTTCTGGGCGTATCCATTGACCTGGAGTATTAGTTCAGTCATTTTCCTTGCTTTATTTTTGCGTGGAAAATGGGTGTATGGGTTTGAAAAGAGAAAATAAGCAGCTTATCCGGCGTAGGGGAAAAGCTTGACAATTTCAGCTTTACGTCTAAAATAATATCATATGAATTTGAATGAGACTGATGCATAAAAGAATGTATCAGTCTTATCTTATGCAGAGGAGAACCGGAATTTATGAAAAAAAGTGGAACCATGAAAAAAATGCTCACCTATTATAAACCTTACATGCGTGTGTTCTGGACAGACATGTTTTTTGCAACGCTCTCTGCGGCGGTTGCCCTGATCATTCCACTGGTCGTGCGGTATGTGACCTACAATCTTGTGTACCGTGAGCCGGCAGAAATTTTGCATCAGGTAGCATACATTGCCATTGGACTGTTTGCGCTGGTGGCGGTTGACTGTTACAGCAAATTCTACATTTGTAATTATGGACATGTGATGGGAGCGAAAATCGAGTATGACATGCGTGCGGAAATTTTCGCACATTACCAGAAACTGTCCTTTTCCTTTTATGATGACCAGAAAGTCGGACAGCTGATGAGCCGTATCACAACCGATCTTTTTGATATCAGCGAACTGATGCATCATGGACCTGAGAACATCATTCTGTCCGTGATCAAAATTGCCGGAGCACTGATCATTCTTGTGAACATCAGCCCAATGCTCGCAGTTGCAGCCTTTGCAATATTGCCGTTCATGCTGATCTATGCATTTGTCCTGAATAAAAAAATGCGTCTCGCATTCAAACAGAACCGTGTAAAAATTGCGGACATCAATGCGCAGATCGAGGACAACTTATCCGGTATCCGGGTGGTAAAATCTTTTGCCAACGAAGAGATTGAAAACCGCAAGTTTAAGCAAGGCAATGACGGTTTCCTTGCAGCCAAGAAAAACAGCTATTTTTACATGGGAAGTTATCAGGCAGGGCTTGGAGCGTTTACGACACTCATTCAGGTCAGTGTGATCCTGACAGGTACGGTGCTGATCGCAAAAGGCAGTGTGGATGTCAGCGACCTTGTCACATTTATGCTCTATATCAGTGTGTTTACGGATCCGGTCCGCACCCTCATTGATTTCACAGAGCAGTTCCAGAACGGTTATACCGGATTTGAGCGTTTTCAGGAGATCCTCGCCATTCATCCGGATATCGAGGACAAAAAAGATGCAGTGGAACTTAAGGATGTAAAAGGAGATATTACTTTTGAAAATGTTTCATTCCAGTATGAGGAAAACACGGAAAAAGTGTTGAACCATATCAGTTTAAATGTTCCGGCGGGGGCTTACATGGCATTAGTCGGTTCCTCCGGCGCAGGAAAAAGTACGCTCTGTTCCCTCATTCCACGTTTCTATGACGTGACGGGCGGCGCAGTAAAAATCGATGGAAAAGATGTCCGTGATCTCACCTTAAAGAGTCTGCGCGACCACATCGGCATTGTGCAGCAGGATGTGTATCTTTTTGTTGGAACTGTTTTTGACAATATCCGTTACGGAAAACCGGATGCGACAAGAGAGGAAGTCATCGAGGCAGCAAAAAACGCCAATGCGCATGAGTTTATCATGTCGCTTCCAAACGGTTATGAGACGGACATCGGACAGCGCGGGATCAAGCTTTCCGGCGGACAGAAGCAGCGATTGTCCATCGCAAGGGTTTTCCTTAAAAATCCACCGATCCTTATTTTTGATGAGGCAACCTCCGCACTTGACAATGAGAGCGAGAAAGTGGTGCAGGATTCTCTGGAAAAACTTGCAAAGAACCGTACCACATTTGTAATTGCACACAGGCTTTCCACCATCAAAAACGCAGAGAAGATCATTGTTTTATCTGAGGATGGTATCGAAGAATCAGGAACACATGAAGAACTGATGGACAGGAAGGGAACTTACGAAAAGCTTTACAATATGCAGTTCCACAAATAAAATGAAAGCAGCAGAAAAAGAGGAGAATTGATATGCCGGAACTTATCCGTAAAAAAAAGAAAATGTCATCGTTTGAGATGATCGCATTTGGATTTGCAGGTGTGATATTACTTGGAGCAATTATTTTAATGCTTCCGATCTCATCTTCTGCCGGAGTTGTGACACCGTTTGATAAAACTTTATTTACTGCGACATCAGCTGTCTGCGTGACAGGACTTGTGGTCGTGGATACAGGAAGCTACTGGTCAGCGTTTGGCCAGGCAGTGATCTTGCTTCTGATCCAGACCGGCGGATTGGGAGTTATTACTGTGGTTGCATCTTTTTCAATGGTTTCCGGGAGAAAGATCTCGTTAATGCAGCGGAGTACGATGCAGGATGCGATTTCAGCACCGAAAGTAGGTGGAATTGTCCGGCTTACGAAATTTATTCTACAGGGAACATTTCTGATCGAACTGATCGGTGCCATTCTCATGCTTCCTGTATTTTGCAGGGATTATGGATGGAAAGGAATCTGGATGTCAGTCTTCCATTCGGTATCGGCTTTTTGCAATGCAGGTTTTGACATACTTGGAACGACGGAACAGACATTTCCATCTCTGACAGGATATATTGCCAATCCATTGATCAATATTGTGATCATGCTTTTGATCGTGATCGGTGGCATCGGATTTCTGACCTGGGATGATTTTTGCACAAACAAATGGAACTTGAAACGTTACCGTCTGCAGAGTAAGATTATCCTCGTTACCACCGCTGTTTTGATCTTACTACCGGCTGTTTTTTTCTTTCTGAGTGATTTTACCGGATTTTCTATGGGAAAAAGAATACTGGCTTCTTTTTTTCAGTCGGTAACTCTTCGGACGGCAGGCTTTAATACGGCAGATCTTGGTGCAATGAACGATTCTTCTAAAGCGATCATGATTTTGATGATGCTGATCGGTGGATCTCCGGGATCAACGGCAGGAGGTATGAAGACAACAACGATCGCAGTGCTGATACTGAATGCATTTGCAACATTTGGAAGAGAGCCGGAAACAGAGGTTTTTGGAAGAAGATTTGATAACACAGTGGTGAAAAATGCGGCAACGATCGCTATTTTGTATTTCTTTTTGTTTTTCACAGGTGGAATCGCAATCAGTCAGATAGAACATGTTGCATTGTCGGATTGTCTTTTTGAAACAGCGTCTGCAGTGGGCACGGCAGGACTTACATTAGGGATCACAACGGAGCTTGGACTGGTATCACATCTGATATTGGTTGTTTTGATGTATCTTGGAAGAGTTGGCGGACTGACACTTATATATGCTGCAATTTCAGTAAAAATCCAGAGCGGAGCAAAAAGACCGCTTGATAAAATAACTGTTGGATAAAGGAGAAAATTATAATGAAAAATATTTTGCTTATCGGACTCGGAAGATTTGGAAAGCATGTTGCATACCAGTTGAATGAGCTTGGACATGAAGTGATGGCTGTGGATGAGAATGAAAATCTTGTCAATGAAATTCTTCCGTATGTTACAGACGCACAGATCGGTGACAGTACCAATGAGAATTTTCTGGAGTCGCTTGGAATCAAAAATTATGATATTTGTTTTGTGACGATCGGAGGCAATTTCCAGAATTCCCTGGAGACAACTTCTCTTTTGAAAGAACTTGGCGCTAAAATGGTCATATCGCGTGCAGAGCGGGATGTACAGGCAAAGTTCCTGCTTCGCAACGGAGCAGACGAGGTCATTTATCCGGAAAAACAGATCGCCAACTGGGCAGCAATCCGCTATACGGCAGATCATATCCATGATTATATCGAAGTGGATGATTCACATGCTATTTTTGAGGTGGAGGTGCCGGGAGACTGGATCGGAAAAACGATCGGTGAACTGGATATCCGTAAAAAGTACAGCATCAGTATTCTGGCGATCAAAACAGACGGAAAGATGAATATGGCGATTGGTCCGGATATGGAACTAAGCAGTGAAGATACCCTTTTGGTTCTCGGTACATACAGGGATATGCAGAAGTGTTTTCGGATATAATGGATAAAAATAAACAGGGTATAAAATAATTATTAAAAATTGCACAAAATTTGCATTTTATAAAATAATCGAGTAAAATAGGAATGTTCGGGCAGAAAGTGTGATCCGGGCAGACAAAGATAATACAATGTAACCATGATAATCTGCATTTTGCATATTATCAAGACATAAAAAGGAGTGGATTTATTATGACAAAAATTGATATTATTTCCGGTTTCTTAGGAGCAGGAAAAACCACATTTATTAAAAAGATGATCGATGAGGTATTTAAGGGCGAGAAGATCGTTCTGATCGAGAATGAGTTCGGTGAAGTCGGAATCGATGGCGGTTTCTTAAAAGATGCAGGAATCGAGATTACAGAGATGAACTCAGGATGCATCTGCTGTACACTGGTTGGTGACTTCAGCAAAGCTCTGGTAAAAGTATTAGATGAGTATCATCCGGACCGTGTAATCATTGAGCCATCAGGAGTTGGAAAATTATCTGACGTAGCAAGAGCAATTGAAGCTGTAGAAAAAGATGCGGACATTGAAATTGACGGAAGAATCACAGTTGTAGATGGTAAAAAGGCAAAAATGTACATGAAGAACTTTGGAGAATTCTTCAAAGATCAGGTAGAGCATGCGTCAACAATCGTAGTAAGCCGTACACAGATGATGACAGATGAAAAAGTAGAAGAATGCGTACACACACTTCGTGAAGAAAATGCAGAAGCAACGATCATCTCTACACCATGGGATGAGCTTGGCAAAGAGGCAATCAGTCATGCACTGACAAAGGGTGCTGAGATTGAGAGCCTGTTTGAAGATCATGAAGATCACGATCATGACCATTGTGACCACGATCACCATGACCATCATGATCACGATCACGACCATTGTGACCATGATCACCATGACCACGATCATGATCACTGCGATCACGACCATCATGATCACTGCAATCACGATCATCATGACCATGATCACGATTGCTGCTGTGGACACGATCACGATCATCACCACCATCATCATGCAGATGATGTGTTTACAAGCTGGGGCAAAGAGACTGTTCATAAATATACCGAAGAAGAACTGGATTATCTGCTGAAGGCACTGTCAGAGACAACATCTTACGGAACAATTCTTCGTTCTAAAGGTATTATCCAGATGACAGACGGATCATGGAAACAGTTCGATTTAGTACCGGAAGAGTACGAAGTAAGAGAAGGACAGCCGGACTACACAGGACGTATCTGTGTAATCGGAACAGACCTGAAAGAGGACGACCTTCTGAAATTATTCCACGTATAGGATACTAATAATTGGCTCCATATTATTATGGAGCCAAAAATCACAATATAACCATAAAAGAAAGAGGTGCGAGTATGGCAACACCTATGTTTATCGTTACGGGATTCTTAGACAGTGGTAAGACAACCATGATCAAGGATACCCTGATGGAACAGGAATGGATTGAACCGGGACTTACACTGTTACTTCTCTGTGAAGAAGGAGAAGAAGAGTATCCGGAAGAATATTTAAAAGAAAAAAATATGGCAGTTCTGAAAATCGAAGAATTTGACCAGTTGAACACTGTATTTTTCAAAAACTGTGAAAGAAACTATCATCCGGCACAGATTATCATCGAGTACAATGGAATGTGGAAGCTGGAGGATCTGCTTTCAATCAGATACCCGAGAAGTTTCGAACTTCAGGGAGTATACTCTACCGTAAATGGTACAACACTGGATATGTATCTGATGAATATGAGAAATATGCCGATGACGGAAGTTTTCAATATCAAATCATTATTGATAAATCAGATATACAGAAATCTCCGGCAAAGTATTCGATTGACGGAAGAATAAGAATGCAACCTGTCACAGTTAGAAGTATTCTTCCAAAAACTTTTGATATTCCGTTCAAACTAAGTTCAAACAACATAAGAACAGATGATTGAATATGTCAGAAAAAGAAAGCAAAATCAGTCGAAAAACAAGATAAAAACTCAAAAAATAACTTGACAAAATAACACAAATATGGTATAATATAGTTAATAAAAGATATAGAACAAAGGAGGATTTTATTATGAAAAAGAGAATTTTAGCAACATTTCTATCTGCAGTAACGCTTATATCTTGCGGTTCTGCATTGGCTGCAAATTACTCTGATGTAAATCAATCGGCTTGGTATTCAAGCTATGTGAATAAGATTTCCGAACTTAATGCGTTTTCGGGATATGAGGACGGTACATTCAGACCGGATAACCAAATTACACAAGAAGAATTTATAAAAACAGTTGTTTGTTTAATATGCGGAGAGCTTAACGAAAGTAATGCACCGACAGTTAAAAATACTTGGAACAGTAAGTGGAGCTCTTGGGCTGTTCCATATCTTGATAAAGCATTTGAACTTGGTTTAATAACAGAACAAGATACAAAGTTTAAACTTGTAGGAATCCCTTGCACTCGAGGCGAAATGGCTAAGGTTATCACTCGTGCAGTCGAATACCTTAAGGAA
>ENA-OPXX01001846-OPXX01001846.1-human-gut-metagenome-genome-assembly--contig:-NODE-1846-length-13353-cov-1.690254_pt1 | contig 13353 bp, 9 predicted proteins | sample MGYA00241771_ERZ502046 | MGnify/ENA primary metagenome ERZ502046 (study PRJEB25962, sample SAMEA2042006) | human gut metagenome | biome: human gut; feature: human-associated habitat; material: faeces...
CTGTCATCGGTCCGGATGCAACACCGCCGGAGTCAAATGCGATCGCCGTAAATATCTTCGGCACGAATAACGTCAAGATTAGTGCCAGTGCATACCCCGGTACCAGAAACCACAGGATCGAGATACCTGTCAGCACACGTATCATCGCCAATCCAAGGGAAAATGCAACGCCAAGCGACAGGCTATATCCCATTGCTTTTCCCGGTATTGCTCCAGAGGTCAGCTCTTCTACCTGCTCCATCAGCACATATACCGCCGGCTCTGCCTTTACGATAAAGTAACCGATCAGCATACCGATCGGGATGATCACCCAGCGGTAAGGAAGCCCTGCGATCACCTGTCCCAAATAATTACCTACCGGCATAAATCCTACATTTACCCCTGTCAGGAATAATACCAGTCCAATGTATGTATACAGGATACCGACCAAAATTTTGATCAGCGTTTTCTTTTTTAATTTCAGGGATACCACCTGAAAGAATGTGAAGAACAGAATAATCGGAAGCAGTGAGCCACCGATTTCTTTCATATAATGTGGGATTCCGGACTCGAATAATTTCCATAATGCTACAGATGTCTCTGCATCCGGTATTACAGTCTCGGAATAGCTGCCACCCTGTGGATGATAGATAATACCAAGAAGCAATACCGCCAGCACCGGGCCGATCGAACACAACGATACCAGACCGAAACTGTCCGTCTCTGCGTATTTATCACTACGTACCGCAGAGAATCCGATTCCCAGTGCCATGATAAACGGTACCGTCATCGGTCCGGTTGTCACACCACCCGAATCAAATGCAATCGCCAGAAAATCCTTCGATACAAAAAAAGTCAGGATGAACACCACCGGATAAAAGATCAACAGCATATAGGACAGCGGTTTTGAAAATAACATACGCAATACAGCGGCCACCAGAAAAATTCCGACTCCCACGGCAACCGCCAGAATCAGTGTCATATTTGATACCGAAGGTACCTGCCCGGCCAGCACCTGCAGATCCGGTTCCGATATTGTGATGATAAATCCAAGTACAAAACACAACCCGATGATCACCGGCAGCCTTTTTGACTGTGCGATCCGGGTTCCGATCCTCTCTCCCATTGGTGTCATCGACATCTCCGCCCCCAGTGTGAAGAACATCATTCCCACCACCAGAAGGATCGCTCCAATAATAAAAGCCATCAGAATGCCCGGCGGCACCGGTGCGATCGTAAAGCTTAATATCAATACGATCGCGATGATCGGTACCACCGCTTCCAATGACTCTTTTAATTTCTCTGATAATTTTGTCCGATATAAATTCAATAAATATTCATGCCTTTCTGTGTTAATTATTCTACAATTTTCTGACTATTCACTATATTCTTTATATTATCACAGAATTCCAATCCTATCTATTTTTCTACTGTTAAGATCTTGCTAAGAACGCTTACTCTGTAACCATATCCTTAGCAAATAATGCAGCTCCCAGTGCTCCACAAAGCTGTGCCTTATCGCTGATCACCAGTGTCGTTCCAAGCTTCTCTTCCAGTGTCTTCACCAGTCCCTGGTTCTTTGACACTCCTCCGGTCATCATATAGCGTTCCTCGCCGCCGACACGTTTTGCCAGTGCTGCTGTCTTGGACGCAACAGCCTTATTCAGTCCGTGTACGATATCATCGGTTGCCTTATTCTGTGCGATCAGTGATACCACTTCCGATTCTGCAAATACGGTACACATGCTGGAGATTGTAATATCTTCCTTATATGACAGACCTGCCTTTCCCATATCGTCCAGACTCATTTCCATGGTTCTTGCCATCATCTCCAGGAATCTTCCGGTTCCGGCTGCACATTTATCATTCATGACGAAGTTGGCAACGGCTCCATTTTCATCCAGGCGGATGACCTTACTATCCTGTCCTCCGATATCAATAACGGTACGGACTTCCGGGTTCAGGAAATGTGCCCCTCTTGCATGACAGGTAATCTCTGTAATACTCTTATCTCCATCAGAAATGGCCGTTCTTCCGTATCCGGTTGTAACCATTGCATCGATGTCTTCTCTCTGAAGTCCCGCATCTTTCAGCGCTTCTTCCAGTGCACGCTCTGCTCCGATTGCTGCTCCCGCACCTGTCGGCAGGATGATCCCTGTCACGATATTTTGGTCTTTATCAAGAATTACTACATCTGTACTTGTTGATCCGCTGTCTATTCCGGCGAAATATCCTTTTCCCATCTTCAGTTCCTTCCCTTCCAGTTCTTCCATATTCATGCTCTCTGCAAATGCTTCTAATCTTGTCAGAAGCTGTCCGCTGCTCTGTACGGTATAATCCGATTCGATCTTCAAAAGTGGTACGGTCACATTCTGTTTGATCTGTGCGTATTCAAAACTGTAAAAATCGCAGAATTTCACGGTATGATAAATAATCCCCTTTAATCCCGGGTCATTGTATAATCTCTTTCTTCCACTGTGATCCATCATACGCATACATGGAATCTGTCCGAGAAGTTCTTTCGCATACCATACCATCAGTTCATCAAATTCCAATTCCTTTGGCGGCTCTGTCTCGCCCACCGAACGGTTGTTGACACAGGTATCATTTTCCACCGGATACGGCATACTCTTCTGCACCATATCAAAAAGTTCATTTCCCATACGTGCACCCAGCACACTGATATGCGGCTTTACAATGTGTTCCGGCTTCTTGAATGCCTGACGGAACTTTTCTTCATCAAATGTTGTGCCTTTATATTCTCCATATGCTTTCGCAAGACCTTTTAACTGCACTGCTGTACGTTCTCTGCTGCACTCTGCATCACAATGAAGCACATCGATCATATATAAGAAATCCAGTTTTCCACTGTCTTCCAGAATATCATAGACACTCCGGATCGTATCACAACAGTTGACCAGCACCAGTTCCTTTACCTTTCCGCTCATCACAGCTTCCAGAAGAGCCTTGCCGAATCCGCAGATGTTCGGATGCGCTATCTGATCCGCATGGTCAAAGCCCTGCGGCATCTCATTCAGGTTCTGACACTCCCCGCCGAACGCTTCTAAGAGTTCGATTGGGGTATATTTACAGACATAATATGTTTTATTCATCGTGCGATTCCTCCTGTCTGTCCGTATTTTCATCCGTTTCTGTATTCAGCATCTCTAAGAATGCCCCGAGTCTGGTAGACGTCTGCCCTTCTCCGCCATGGCTTCTGTCACATCCGTCACCGTCCAGGATCAGAAGCGGGATTCCCTGTTCTTCGAATTTGCGCTTGGCAAGCTGTGCTGCTCCAAGGGTATGCTTACATCCCCAGTGTCCGAACCAAACAGCACCGTCTGCTCCTGTCTCCTTTGCATGACGGATTCCTGCTTCGATTCTTCTGATCGCACTTCCATTTAATGCATGATACACCATACGTCTCGCCATCGCTTCATAAGGCTTCTCCGGATCAAAATCCGGCTCACAGACACGGCTCAGTTCACATCCGACGATCTGCGCTTTTTCCTGAAAGCATAGCTCATTCTTCACCGCATCAGACCAGAACGGAATGGTGTGCATCCAGTAAATCTTCTTTCCCTTTTTTGCCGGGGCCTTCTTCACATCGTTCAGGAGACGGTCCACATACGTTTCCTCTTCTTCTGTTCCCAACAGCAGATTATTTGTCATACCTGCATAGAGTGGCGTAACAAGGTCTGCAGGAATATATCTGTCCGCACTTTCCTTTTCATACTGTGCGAATTTTTCCAGCGTCCGCTTGCTTCTTCTCAGTCGTTCTGTTAATGTCTCATCTGTAATCTTTTTGCCTGTGCATTCTTCTATAAAGTCTTTCAGTTTACGAAGTTGGTCTGCCACATACTGTACATTGTCTTCGTTCTGCTGCATCGGCACATCGATAGCAAAGATCGGTACATCATACATCTTTGCCAGCTTCTTAAATGTCAGAAGGTTTGCATCACAGGTCAAATTCGTGTATACAATACACTTTGGTTTCGGAAGTACTTTCTTCTGCGCCGCTCCGATAAATGTCTTGTGATAACTGCAAAGTGTCTCGGATATGCCCGTATTCTCTGCCTGCTGTAAAAATGCTCTTTCTGCCTTAGATGCAGAAAGATAGCAGGAAAATCCTTCTACATTGTATGGATGTAATCCTGCTTCCTGTAAAATTTCACAAGGAGTAAAGATACTGACAATTGAACTTTCTTCCGGACGTTCCAGCGGTCTTATCATCGTATCCATCATAAGCCTTGCCAGATACTGCTCTGCCGACATCAGTCTTTTGTCCGGTGCAAACCGGAACTTCAGATTCTGTGCCTTCCATCCGGTCTTTAAAAGCCATCTTGCTCTGTCCGGATTTTCATTACTCCATTTTTCTATATAGTTTCCATATGTTTCTATGATCTTCATGTTCTCATCCTCGTCTTGCCCTGTTGTCTGTTTCCATTTTTCTTCCTTATTCAAGTATAAAAAAACATTTAACATCATACTCTTCTTTTTTATAAAATGCAAATATACAGCAGTGATTTTCCGCAAATCTGCTGCTGCATATAGATATCATCGTATCATTACAATACAAGTAATAACACGAATCCGACTATTCCAATCATTGAAAATACTTTTCCTGCTGTTGCCCCCGGTGCATGATAGACGATCCTCACTTCATGCTTCCCACTTCCGATCTCACATCCAAGAAATGCTGTATTTACCTTTTGTATCTTCGTCTCTTTTCCATCGATGTACATCTTAAAATGTGTGTCATATGGGATGGATGTAATGAACCAGCCATCATTCTTTACCTGTATCGTTCCCTGTATCTCATTATCTTTCGTCAGCTTTTTATCAACCTGAACTTCTGACTGATATAACGTTTTTGACCGTTCCGGCAGACTGCCGAGATATGCCTGTACATGGCTTAATTGATATTTTCCTTTGCCAAATGTTACAGAAATAGTATCTTCTCCATCCTTTAACGGCACTGCATAGATAAATGTTTTATTTTCATTATAATATACATGATCTTTTGCGCTTAGTTTGTTACGGATTCCGTTGATCCAGACTGCCACGTCCTTATTCGGACGTGCATTGTCCACACAAAAGCTCAGAAAAAGAATCTGTCTCTGCCCCTCTTGTTGTGTCGTTTCCTGCTGCACCTGTCGAATGGAAAATGTTATCTTTTTTATCTTCTTCGCATGGATCTTCCAGCCATCTTCTTTTTCATGGATCCACGTTCCGACTTTTCTTTCATTTCCGTTTTTCTTCCCTATATCTGTGGTTCTATTGCCGGCTCCATTTTGCGCTTTATGATTGTCGGCCATTTTCAGACTAACAGGCGTATAGGCTGTCATTATGTTCTGATCTGAAGATTCCGTATGTTCTCCAACAACTGCATATTCCAGAAATGCCGTCTGATTATATGGAAATGCAAGTTTGTTATATTCTTTTTCCGTCATCACACGATCTGTTGCATACATGACCGGTGCCGCGTCATTATTCTGATATATGCCGGTTTTTTCACATTTCTTAACCAGAGCATATCCCGTTACATCAGAATCTGATACGATATAGCGTACTCCCATCATCCGGCAAAATACCGGATTCTTCGATACCGACTGCATCATCACATTCCGGAACGGTTCTTCCAATCCGAATGTCTTCTGACGAAATGTCTGATATTCCGAATTGTATGCCGATGAATAGATTGAAGTAATATTCTGCCCCGCATCCCAGATCCGGTTTAAATCCGCTGCATTTTCATCGTCATTGCCCATCTGTTCTGTGCGGTAATATCCACCATCATTTTTCAAAGCTTCTTTTACCGCCTGTTCATTATGTTCTCCTGCAACATCCCGGTACAGTTTGTGGCTGACATACCGGTCCGGCTTCATCTGATAAAAGGTATTCATCGTGACCGCCAGACATAGCACCGACGGCAGTGCCAGCATCAGAATCTCTTTTGTCTCTTTGCAGTGGCTCTTCACTGCACAATAAAGCACATAACATATCAGGAACAGAACACTTTCTGCAAGTAATGCCTTCCATACGTTTTCCTCTATTCCTTTAGATGTAAACTGGTTTCTTGCTATATAAACAAATACCGTTGTAATGATATACGGAACCATTCCTGCAATAAGAGACAATTTCTCTTTCCTGCACTTTTCCAGATAAATAGCAATCAGATAACACAACAATGGCAGAAATGGAATGAATACCTTATCTCTGATATACAGTCCGCCATTCAATAAGTAAGCAAATACCGGAATGACAAGCACGATCACACATCCATATGTGAGCACTCTCTCATATACTTTCCGGTACAGAAGTCCTGTGATCAAAACGGTGATCACAAGTGTTGTAAGTCCGATTCCATAGATGCTGTAAGCGAATCGTTCTACCGTGATCTGCGGAACGAAAAGGGTAGTAAGCGATGTATTCTGCCCTTTACTTCTACCACCCGCCAGTGCAAGTACCGTTGGTACCAGGAAGAAACTACTCATAAGTACTGCCAGAATCATTGGACGAACAAAACACAGTCCATCCACTAAAAAGCCTCTGACCGTGACTCTGCATCCTTCTCTTTGTTCAAAATACCGGTGCAGTCCATAAAGAACCAGTACCAGCATTCCGCCAATACTGAAATAGAAACTGGTCATGATCATCAGAAATACACTAACTGTAAAAAGACCGCTTTTTTCTTTTTCAAAATACCGGTCCACACCTATGAGTGCCAGACATAAGAACGGCATATAATCTACGAACATGATCTGACCGCTGTACTGTCCGATCATCGGGCCCGCCAGCAGGAACATCAGCGATATGATAAAAGCAACGCCTGTATCCATCTTTCTGCTTTTCAGCCAGTAATAAAAAAGCAGTACCGAAACCGTCAGACCTGTTATACTGATCACCATGATGTAATCTGACATTTTCACAAATGGGAACAGATATGACGGCAGAATCAATGGACTGTATAGTCCGTAATAAGCAAAATGATAAATGTTCTGACCTCCGCCCAGATTCGGCGCAAATTCCGGAAATATCTTTCCCGTTGCATAAAACTGCTGCCGGAAATAATCCGGCAGCACACTATGCTGACTGAGCCAGTCTACTTTTGCTCCAAAGATTCCATGTCTTCCCACAAACCACCAGCAGAAAAAAAATGTAAATCCGGCAAGTATCAGGTATGGAATGCATTTCTTATATGAAGTATATTTCTTATACAGAGTGCACTTCTTTTCCTTTCCCATAACTCTTCCTCCGCATGTTCTGTGATAATGGCATCATCATAATCCTCTGTTCTTCTTTACTGGAATCCTTTAACAGGTATACCGGACGGTTCTTTACTTCCAGATATGTCTTGGCAAGATACTGTCCCAGAATTCCGGTACACAGAAGCTGTACACCGCCCACACCGAACAGGATACAGACCAGCGACGGCCATCCGGCCACCGGATCTCCCCAGATCAGTGTACGAACTACGATTGCAACGATCATCAGGAATGATAATCCGCAAAACAGAACTCCCATATACGATGCGATCGACAATGGCACCACAGAAAATCCCGTAATCCCCTCCAGAGAATAAATGAATAATTTCTTTACATTCCATTTGGTTTCTCCGGCAGCTCTTTCGATATTCTCATATTCCAGCCATTTCGTACGGAAACCGACCCAGCCGAAGATTCCTTTTGAAAATCGGTTGTATTCACTCATCTCCAGAACCGCATCTACCATCTTACGGTTCATCAGACGGTAATCTCTGGCACCGCTTACGATCTCTGTCTTCGATATCTTATTGATCACATTATAAAATTCTTTGGATAAAAATGACCGGATCTTTGGTTCTCCCTTTCTGGTTGAACGTCTGGTTGCCACACTGTCATATGGTTCTTCTTTCAGAATTCTGTACATCTCCGGCAGAAGTGACGGCGGATCCTGCAGATCCACATCCATAATTGCCGCATAATTACCGCCTGCATTCTGAAGTCCTGCATAAATAGCCGCTTCTTTTCCAAAGTTTCTGGAAAAGGAAAGATACTGGCATCTTCCGTCCTTTCTGTGTAATTCTTTCATAACCTTATATGTTCTATCGGATGATCCGTCATCTACAAATATCAATTCGAAATCGGTCTGTTTCTTCATGGTGTCCATAACTTTTTTCATTTCGGTATAATAGATCGGCAATGCTTCTTCTTCATTGAAACACGGAATGATAATACTGATCTTGTCCATAACTATAAGCCTCCTTACCTATTTCTTGAAGTTATTGTAGGCTTGATTTCTTAAAGACATACGCAAATAATTCTTAAGATTTCTTAAAAAACTTCTATATTTTTCCAAAACTATGTTGTGTAAAACAAGGACGAACCAGAAAAGATATTATGTCCCTGTTCTTGTCATGCTATATAGTTTTAAAAAGGCGGATTCCGTGTGCTGGGCCTGGAATCCGCTTTTTCTGCTATATTCTATCTTTTTACTTCTTATTTCATAACCTGTCTGTAGTTTCTCAATTAAAATATGAGCTCTATCTTCGTTCCTTCGCCCAGTTTACTGTCTACATGGATCTTGGCTCCGTGAAGCATGGCTCCGTGTTTTACGATTGACAGTCCAAGGCCGGTTCCGCCGGTTTCTTTGGAATGGCTTTTATCTACACGATAGAAACGTTCGAAGATACGATCCGTTTCATTTTCCGGTATTCCGATTCCAGTATCTGTGACACAGATTTTCTTGCCCTGCAGGGTATTGCCTACCCAGACGGTTAACTTTCCGCCTTCTTTGTTATACTTGATCGCATTTTCACAGATATTGTAGATCATCTCATCCAGGATCTGGCGGATTCCCACGTATTCTACCGGCTCTCCCGTCACCTCTACATGTACTTTTCTCTTCGCTGCCTGTGGCGAAAGTCTGGTCAGGATCTCTCTTGTCAACTTATAAAGATCTACTTCTTCTTTTTCCAGCTCTACATTGCCCTCATCCAGTTTGGATAGCTTGATAATATCTTCTACCAGCGTGATCAGGCGGCTTGCTTCATTATAAATACGTTCTGCAAACCCCGTCATATCTTCCGGTTTTACCAATCCATTTTTCATGATCTCCGCATAACCTGAAATAGATGTAAGCGGAGTCTTTAATTCATGCGACACGTTTGCCGAGAATTCTTTTCTCATATTGGCAACCGCATCTTTTTCTTTATTCTGCTTATCGATACTCTGTAAAAGTGGTGTTAATTCTTCGTACACGTCATTCTCCAATGGATTCTCAAGATCCAGTCTGTTGATCGGACGGATCAGTCTCGTTACCTGCCATTTTACAAGTGCACTTGCAAATGCAAGCATGATCACTGCGATCAGTCCCATCACCGGAAATACTTTCATCGCTGTCCGGAATGCGGTATCTACCGTCTTTGATACACGCAGGATATCTCCATTTTCCAATTTCACTGCATAATAGAACATCTCTTTATTCAGCGTATTGGACTCTCGAATGTCCTGTCCGCTTCCTGTTTTTAATGCTTCTTTTACTTCCGGACGGTTCTTATGATTCTGAAACGTTACTTCATCTTCTTTGGAATCATATTTTACATTTCCGTCTGAATCGATCAGTGTAATTCTTGTATCCTTATGCACCTTATCCATTATCTTCAGATAAGATTCTCCGGAGGTATCGATTGCTACATTGATATAATCCGCCTCCTGTCTGACTTCGCCTTCCATGATATGGATCGTCTGGCGATATACGACCAGTGTAGTGATCGCATAGGCTATGATCAATGTCAGCGCAATCACAAGGATCATACTGCTCTGGATCTTTTTTCTCATACTTTGTTTCATATTATTACCTACTCATACGGTATCCGACTCCCCGGACCGTCTCAATCTGTTCACCTGCATCTCCGAGCTTCTGTCTTAAGGTTCTGACATGCACATCCACGGTTCTCGTCTCCCCGTCGAAATCATAACCCCAGATATCCTCCAGAAGCTGGTCTCTGGTAAGCACAATGTTCGAATTCTTCATCAGGCGCTTCAGTAATTCATATTCTTTCAGGGTCAGATTCACTACTTCTCCATGAACTGTCACTTCATGTTTCTTTGGATCTAACCGGATCTCTCCGATCTCAAATGTATCTTCACTGGATACACTTCCCTTCGCACTGCGTCTTAATACCGCCTTGATACGTGAGATCAGTTCCATCATACCAAAAGGTTTCGTCACATAGTCATCAGCCCCGGCATCCAGTCCTTTTACTTTGTCATATTCTGCACCTTTTGCCGTAACCATAATAACAGGAATGTCTTTCGTTTTCTTTGATGCTTTTAACTTTCTCAAAAGCTCCATTCCGTCTTCTCCCGGCAGCATGATATCAAGCAGAACAAGCTCTGGCGTCTCTAATGCCAGAGCTTCAAGGAATGAACTTCCATCTTCGAATCCGCGTGCCTGAAACCCTGTACTTTCCAGGGTATACACCACCAGTTCCCGTATATTACCGTCATCTTCTACACAAAAAATCATTCCTCATTCTCCTTCTTTATACTACAGATGATTTGTGGATTCCTGTAATTGAGAATTCCACCCACTCTGCGATATTCGTTGCATGGTCTGCAATACGCTCCAGATATTTGGCAACCATAATCAGATCGATTGCTTCCACACCTTGCAGACCTTTATTTTCAGCAATGAAATTAATCAATGTCGTCTTCACTTCCTCAAAAAGTTCATCTACCACATCATCATTTTCCATTACTTTTCTTGCCAGATCCAGATCTTTCTCTACGTAAGCATTGACACTGTCACGGACCATTTTGCTGGCCGCCTCTGACATCTTGATGATCATCGGAATATCCTGCGCTTCTGATTTGTCTTCAGTGATAATAATCTCTGCAATATCTGATGCCTGATCTCCGATGCGCTCCATATCGGTAATCATCTTAAGTGCTGCGGATATCTGTCTCAAATCTCTTGCTACCGGCTGCTGCTGAAGAAGAAGTCTTAAGCAAAGTCTTTCAATATCTGTCTCCGCCTGATCGATCTCTTCATCTGCAATTCTTACTTTCTCTGCCTGTTCCATGCTTCCTTCTTTTAATGCAGTCGTTGCTTTTCCAATCGCCTCTTCACACAACTCACCCATGTAAATAAGCTGTTTATTAAGTAACTCCAACTGTTGATCAAATCGATTACGCATATCTTAACCAAACCTCCCTGTAATATAATCTTCTGTTCTTTTATCCGCCGGAATGGAGAATAATTTTTCTGTCTCATTATACTCGATCACTTCTCCCAACAGGAAGAATGCTGTGTTATCTGATACACGTACAGCCTGCTGCATATTATGTGTTACCATAACGATAGTATAATCTTTTTTCAGCTCCATCGCAAGGTCTTCAATCTTCGATGTAGAGATTGGATCAAGTGCGCTTGTCGGCTCATCCATCAGAAGAACTTCCGGCTGTACAGCCAATGCTCTTGCGATACAGAGTCTCTGCTGCTGTCCGCCTGACATTCCAAGCGCGCTTGTCTTTAATCTGTCTTTACATTCATTCCAGATGGCTGCATCTCTTAAGGATTTTTCTACCAGATCATCCAGCTTTGCTTTCGAACGGATTCCGTGTGTTCTTGGTCCGTATGCAACATTGTCATAGATGCTCATCGGGAATGGATTCGGTTTCTGGAATACCATTCCGACTCTTTTTCTAAGCAGATTCACATCAATATCATGGAAAATGTCCTGACCGTCCAGAAGAATCTGTCCGTCGATCCTGCAGCCTTCTACCAGATCATTCATCCGGTTGATGGATTTTAACAATGTAGATTTACCACATCCGGATGGTCCGATAAATGCTGTGATCTTATTCGCTTCTATCTCAAGATTCACATTTTTCAGAGCATGGAAATCACCATAGTGCAGATCCATATTCTTAATACTTATTTTACTCATTTAAGATTCCTTCCTGTTCCTCATCTATTCTTTTCTTTACGATTTCGTGATTCGTTTTGCAATCATACCTGATATAGTATTGATCAGTACAACCAGTACCAGAAGCACAACTGCTGTTGCATATGCCTGATTCATATAAAGTCCTTCACTGGATAAGTTGTACATATGAACCGCAAGAGTACGTCCGGAGCCGAATACACTACTTGGTACCTTTGCAACGGTTCCCGCTGTATAGATCAGCGCTGCTGTCTCTCCGACGATTCGTCCGATCGCCAGGATCACACCTGCCAGGATTCCCGGTACCGCTGACGGAAGTACGATGCGGAATACGGTACGGAGTTTTCCTGCACCAAGTCCAAAGCTTCCTTCTCTGTATGAATCCGGTACGGCTTTCAATGCTTCTTCTGTACTTCGCATGATCAACGGAAGTACCATGATTGCAAGGGTAAATGCACCTGCTAATATGGAAAAACCCCACCCGCAGGTTGTTACGAAGAATAACATTCCGAAAAGTCCATATACAATGGATGGAATTCCCTGCAATGTCTCTGTCGTAAGTCTGATGACTTCTACGAATTTGTTTCCTCTCTTTGCATATTCCACAAGGAAGATTGCTGAGAAGATACCAAATGGAACAGCGATCAAAAGTGATAAAAATGTCATAATCACGGTATTAATAAGCGCCGGCATCAGGGATGCATTCTCTGATGTATAATGAAGCGAAAAGATCGACGGCTTCAGATACGGCACTCCGTGGACAACTACATACACGATCAGGAATATCAGTACTGCAAATGTAAGGATCGCTGAAAGCATGACCAGAAGCATCACGATCAGAGAACCCGGTGTTCTCGTATAGGCTTTTAATTTGTCTTTCAAAGTCATTTCATTATTACTCATGATTCTTCCCCCTGTTCAAAAGTGCCACACAGAAGTTCAGAAGCAGGATGAATACGAAAAGTACAACACCTGTAGCAATCAGCGCTTCCCTGTGAAGATCGGTTGCATAGCCCATTTCAATTACAATATTTGCGGTCATGGTTCGAAGTCCTTTGAAAAGTCCCTGTGGCATCCAGGTCTGGTTTCCAGCTACCATGATCACTGCCATCGTCTCACCAATGGCACGTCCGATTCCAAGAACCACGCCAGCCTGATTTTGCAGCCGGGAAAACAGTGCCAAATACACTTTTTTCGTGGGTTGCTCCAAGTGCCAATGCCCCTTCATAATAACTTGTGGGAACACTTTTTAAGGCTGGTTCTGCAACGCCGGTTACCGTTGGAAGGATCATAATTCCAAGAAGTACAGAAGCTGTCAGCATGGTACTTCCATCATGACCGGTAAGCTGTCGAAGCAGCGGGACAAACACTGTCAAACCGAAAAATCCATAAACAACAGATGGGATTCCTGCAAGGAGGTTTACCATTGCCTTTAATGGTGC
>ENA-OPXX01001849-OPXX01001849.1-human-gut-metagenome-genome-assembly--contig:-NODE-1849-length-13337-cov-4.941952_pt1 | contig 13337 bp, 8 predicted proteins | sample MGYA00241771_ERZ502046 | MGnify/ENA primary metagenome ERZ502046 (study PRJEB25962, sample SAMEA2042006) | human gut metagenome | biome: human gut; feature: human-associated habitat; material: faeces...
ATGGCAAGCTCATGCGTGGTCCAAGCCAATGTGATGGAGAGCATACTACGGGAAAAGAAGGATTCAAATTATGGATGGTTTCCGCCTGGTCTGCCGCTAATGGAATTTCTTTAGGTCAGGTAAAAGTAGATGATAAAAGCAATGAGATTACAGCTATTCCATTGTTAATTAACTCTTTGGAACTAAGTGGTTGTATTGTTACAATTGACGCGATGGGATGCCAGAAAGATATAACCCAGACCATTATTGAGCATGATGCAAATTATATTATAGCTATAAAGGAGAATAAGAAAAAAAATTATCAACTAGCTAAACAAATCATTGACGATTATCAGGATAAAGATGAAATAATCAATAGAGTCACCAGGCATGTGTCGGAAAACACCGGACATGGAAGGATTGAGACAAGAACATGTACTGTAGTCAGTTATGGATCTATTATGGAGAAAATGTTTAAGAAGAAACTTGTGGGGTTGAAGTCTATTGTAGGGATAAAGTCGGAGAGAACAATAGTAGCAACAGGAGAATATACTCAAGAGGTCAGATACTATGTAACTTCACTTGATAATACCAAACCGGAGGAGATTGCATCTGCCATCAGGCAGCATTGGTCTATTGAGAATAATCTTCATTGGCAACTGGATGTTACCTTTCGAGAAGACTACAGTAAAAAGGTGAAAAATGCAGCCAGAAACTTTTCGGTGGCAACAAAGATGGCACTTACCATACTAAAGAATGAGAAAACAACAAAAGGAAGCATGAATCTGAAAAGACTAAAAGCCGGATGGGATGAAAAATATTTATCACAACTTTTACAGGACAATAATTTTTAATGCGTCTGCCCTGTAGATATGATAAGTAAAAATGTGAAGAGGTGAATGAAAGATCGCCTCTTCACCCGCTATTTCCTATGGATAGAGTATTGCAATGAAAAGATGAAGGCTGCTATAATTAATGAAGAATGGTGAGTATATAACACTTTCTTATCATGACATTTTGTATACAGGATTATAATGTTGACAGGATAAATGCCGTTTTATACTATGTTGCAAATATGATAAAATTCATAATAATTTGTAGGTTTATAGCTGTACAAATATGAAAATATAAAATTTTCAAAGGGCTTATTGAATATTTTGTTGAGAAATGGTAATGGAAATGGTTCTGACGGGCTGGCTAATTATGGTTCTTTATTGAATCTTTTTTTTAAATTTGGTTGCTTTTCAAAAAAAATGTATTTATATTTGTTGTTTCTAAAAAAAAGAATAAAAATAAATTAATAGAGAGGGAAAGTCGGATTAAATGTTTTGTTCTTGTATTTGTTTTGTCATGAGAATGTAATTGCTAATCTTTTATTTTGCCACTCTAATAGATGATTTAATTTGAAACAGATGAAGAAGAAAAAACTTTTGTGGAGTGCACTTCTGCTACTGGTTTTAGGAGCGTGTGATACGGCGGTTCAGCAGGTGGCGGACAATGGAAAACAGACGGTGGTGCAGTTTACCTCTGTTGTGGAAGGCGATGCTGTCACCAGAACTACGGGAAGTTCATGGACTGCCAACGATAGAATTGGAGTGTTTATGAAACAGGCTGGAGAAACGTTGGGGGGTAGTACTATTGTTGGTGAAGGAGATAATGTTCCTTTTATAACCAAACAGGGTAATGGTAATTTTCTGTCAGACGGGAAAGTGATAGAATATCCGTCAGATGAAAGTGCTGTTGATTTTATAGCCTATTATCCGTTTCAACCTATTTTGGATAATTATATATATAAGGTAGATGTTACTAATCAGAGCAAGCCTGAAGAAATAGACTTGCTTTATGCAGATAATTTGACAAACCGTACTGTAACTTCCGCAACGGGTAATTTGCAGTTCTATCATCAGCTTTCTCAATTAGTACTAAATTTGAGTAGTTCTGATAATACAGATTTCAGCAATCTTTCCGTTACCATTTCCGGGGTAAAGACAAAGGCGGATTTTAATCTTGTGGACGGTTCATTGGTTGTAGATGGAAAATCAGACGCAACGGTCACTATGCGTCGTGTAGGAAATGCTGCAGAAGCTATTCTATTACCGGTAAATACTGTAAATGGCATAAAACTTACTTTGACATTGAACGGGAAGACGAAAGAGATTACTTTACCGACCTCTATCACTTCTTTAAAGCAAGGCTCCAAACACATATTCTCTGTTAATATAAAGAATGGCGGTTCACAAGTGGACCCAGAGGAACCTAAGTATGCAAAATGGAGAGAGACTCCGGTGATAACGAAGAGTATGTTGGAAAAAAGCAATATAAAATATATTAATCACTATATGCCCTCTGATAAGAAGGTACGTAATTATTCCTTGCTTTATGATTCGGAACTTAAATTGGCGTATTGGGTGGCGTATCCGTATTGTTCGTATTATGACGGTAGTGCGGGGCGTAATGAAAAGTGGGCTTACGATCCGGAAATTTCCTCCTCTCTTCAAGTAAATTTGAAAAATTCTTATGGAATCTCCGGATATGATCGTGGGCATCAGATTCCGAGTGGAGATCGTCAAAGGGATGTGGCGAGCAATCAAACGACGTTCTATTACACCAACATGACACCACAAATAGGCCAGGGGTTGAATCAGTCTATATGGGCAAACCTGGAGGGAAAAGTTCGCAGTTGGAGTAGCGGAGCCGATACGCTATTCATCGTGACAGGAGCGGCTGTTACTACGCTAACAGACAAGAATATAGAATGGAAGACGAACAAGAATGACGGAAAGCAGGTGGCTGTGCCCAAGTTCTATTATAAGGCGTTGGCGCGAAAGGTGAACGGTGTGTTCCAAACTATCGGATTCAAGTTAGAGCAAAAAAAGTATTCTAATGCTAATGGTTATATGGACTGTGCAATTTCTGTCAGTGAATTGGAGGAAGAAACAGGATTTACATTCTTCCCGACTTTGAGTGCTGATATCAAACGACAATGTGACAAGTCTAAATGGAAATAGATAGTCTTCAATATATTTTTAACTAATCACTAATGATTATGAAACTAGAGAAATTATTCTTTGCAACCGTGTTGTCAGGATTGGCATTCACCGCATGCGTGGACAATGATGACAAAAGTGAATGGAATGATGGAAGTCAGCCTATTAGCTTTACTTCTTCTATTAAGGGGGTTAACACCAGAGCTGTTGATTCGAAATGGACTGCCGGTGATAAGATTGGTGTTTTTATGAAAGCAACCAGTGGTGATTTAGCCTCTGCTATTGCTGTTAATAAGCAACACGCTACAGACGCAAATGGAAATGTTTCTGCTGTCGATGCGGATAATGCTTTGTACTATCCAACAGACGGAAGTTCTGTAGATTTTATTGCTTATTATCCATATACAGCTTCGTTGACGGGTAATGTATATAAAGTTAATGTCGCAGACCAAAGCAAGCCGGAGAATATCGACTTGCTCTATTCTAACAATGCAACAGGATTTGCAAAAGGAACTGCAAACAAACCGCAGTTGCAATTTGCGCATCAGTTGAGCCAGATTGTATTCAATATCACTAAAGACGCTACTGTACCTTCGTTGAATGGACTGACTGTAACCTTTGAGGGGATGAATACAACTGCCGATTTTGCTTTGGCTAATGGCACATTGAGCAATGTAGGAGCTGCTGCTAAAATTGCTGCTGTTGTAGATGAAACTGCCGCTACTGCTAAAACCATTGTTTTGCCGACTGCTGCATTGGCTGATGTAAAAGTGGTGTTCAACTTGAATGGTAAGACATTTACCGCTGATTATCCACAAAAAGAATTGCTTACAGGTCGTAAATATACTCATAATGTAAAATTAAGCGATAGTAACGGACAGCCGGTAATTGTGATGGATGCTGCTACCATTGAAGATTGGATTACAGTACCGGGTGGTGATATTGATGTGGATTTTGGTGATGGGACAGATGTACCGGAGCCGCCGGTAGGTGATGTAGTGAAAATTACAGATTCTGAAGCTTATGTGGAAGCTTTTACTACTGGACAAGGTAAATTTACTATTAATAATGTGAATCTTCCTGCCGAATTGTCTAGGGAGGTTTGGGTACAAGATAATAGATATGGAATGAAAGCTTCTGCTTTTAACGGTTCTTCTTCTTGTGCTTCTGAAAGTTGGTTAGTATCTCCAATGCTTGATCTTACAAGTGTGACACAAGCTAAATTGGCTTTTAAACATGCCATAAATCAGACTAAAGATACTAATTTCAAAAGTTATTATTCTCTTTGGGCTAAAGAAAAAGAAGCTACAGATTGGACAGAATTGACTATGAATTTTCCGGAATCAGAAAGCTGGAATTATGTTGATGGAGGAGATGTTGATTTGAGTGCATATGCAGGAAAGTTGGTGCAAATTGCATTTAAATATACAAGTACAGCAAGTAACGCAGGAACTTGGGAGATTAAAGACTTGAAAGTTTATGCGGGAGAAAACAGTGGGGAAGTAGATCCGACACCTTCTACTGAATTGATAAATTTGAGCTTTGAAACTTGGACGGCCTCTGCTCCTGAAGGTTGGGGAAGAGATAAGGTAACTTCTGTTACATATTCAAAAAGTAGTGATGCGCAGCAAGGTAGTAATGCGGTTTTGATGGTTGGCTCTACTAAGAATGCCCGTTTTGGTTCTTCCGATATTACGTTGGCAGCAGGTACATATTCTCTTTCCGTTTATGCCAAGAGTGTGGCAGGTACAGCGAAGTTTAAAATGGGGTATGCTATTATTGATATGATAGATACTGACGCGATGAATGCTTATAAATATACTCAAACTGACGCGGAAATATTATCAACAGAGTGGAGACAGATAACGCATGAATTTACGGTTGAAAACGAAACAGTAGCTTCCATCTTCTTTGTAAATTCAAAAAGTGGCGTTGGAGCAGATTTGCTTATAGATAATGTCTCTTTGACTAAAAAGTGAGTATAGCTTTTATTGATTGACAGAATGGAGACTGTGTTGAGGTATCTCTAACACAGTCTCGTTTTTACAACGAATAACTGATAATTATGAAACAAAATTTAGTGCTTTTACTAGCATTCCTTTTTCCTTCCTTTCTCTTGGCTCAGCAATCGGGTACGGGGATAAAAGGTTGTGTGATTGGTGCGGAAAGTAATCGTCCTGTTCCTGGAGTGATTGTCACTTTGAACGGAGAGGGTCGACAGACGCGAACCGATGTAAAAGGAGCTTTCTTTTTCGACAAAGTATCTCCGGGAAAGGATGTACTTGTTTTTAACTCCGTAGGCATCAACCCCAAAAATATATTGGTGGAGGTGACTGAAGGTATGGTAACAGATCTTGGTGAAGTTAAGGTTGTGGAACTGACTGTTACTGATAATCTTTCATTAATTGGTGTGCTGGATGAAGCAGCAGTGGATGACGACGTAGAGAGTAGTTCACAAGAGATTAGTTCGAAAGTCATACTTTCTAACGATGTTTATTTGAATAAAACTTCTTATCAGTTATCTCCCATGCGTTTTCGTGTCAGAGGATATGAAAACATCTATGAACAAAGATATATAAATGGCGTGAATTTCAATGACCAGTTGAGGGGCGTTTTCAACTATTCTTCTATCGGTGCATTGAACGACATGACCCGGAATGGAGATGTGGTCAATTACAACAGACCTTCCGCTTTCACCTACGGATCTATCGGCGGTGCGGAGAATATCAATATGCGGGCTTCTTCTATTTCTCCGGGAACGAAGGCTACACTCTCTTACGCCAACCGCAATTACTATTTGCGCGGAATGGTGACTTATTCCACAGGATTGCTTGACAATGGATGGGCTTTTGCCGCATCGTTAGGCGGTCGTTACTCGCACGAAGGTGCAGTAGACGGTACTTTCTATCGTAATTTCTCTTATGCGCTGTCGGCTGAAAAGCAATGGAAAGGGGGAGAACACAGTCTCTCTATCGTCACTTTCGGTTCTCCTGTGCAGCGTGGACAGCAGAGCGCCACTTATCAGCAGGCGTGTGAATTGCTAGACAATTATCAATACAACCCGAACTGGGGATATCAGAACGGGAAAAAAAGAAATGCGAAAGTCGTTCTGGCTTTCGACCCTACATTGATTCTTTCACATACGTGGAAGATTGACGACGAATCGTCATTGGTTACAGGAGTGGGAATGCATTACGGACGCTATGGCAATACAGCATTGAACTGGTACAATGCGTCGGATCCGCGTCCGGACTATTATCGTAAGTTGCCATTTGCCATTGACATCAATGTCTCACCCGAAGTTGCCGAAGCTACAGAATTATTGTGGAGACGCAACGATACGAGCGTTACGCAAATTAATTGGGACAATATGTATCTTGCCAACGCTATGCAGGCGGATGGAAAAGCGCAATATATGGTGGAAGAACGACGTAGTGATTTGCTGGAAACTACTTTGAACTCTACTTTTAACACCAAATTGGGCGACCATAGCTGGTTGACGGCAGGGGCGGAATTCCGATACACACAGTCGCGGCAGTTCAAAACAGTGGATGACCTGCTGGGCGCATCCTACGTGATGGATTATGACAAGTATGCCGAACGTGATATACACGATGACCTCAACAGCAAACAGAATGACTTGAACCGTCCCGACCGTAAAGTATATGAAGGCGGTGTGTTCGGATATAACTTCAATCTGAATATCATGAAAGCCGGTGCATGGGTCACCAATCAGCATAGATATGCTAAGATAGACTTCTATTATGGAGCAAAGTTCGATTATGTTCAGTTCTATCGGGACGGTAAAATGAAGAATGGACGTTATCCGGAGAATTCTTACGGAAAAGGGCGGACACATTCGTTTGTGGATATGGCATTGAAAGCAGGATTGACTTATAAATTCAATGGCCGTCATTTCCTGACAGCCAATGTCAGTTACGGTACTGAAGCTCCGTTGCCTAACAACGCTTATCTGTCACCCCGTATTTCGGATATGACTCCTGAGGATGTAGAGAACGGACAGAAGCTGGAGAGTGGAAGAGTATTCTCTGCCGATGTGAATTATATTTTTTCATTGCCTTCCTTCACGGGACGTGTTTCGCTTTATCAGACTAATTTCTACGATCAGATGGAGCGTAGCAGTTACTTCAACGGAACCAACTTCTTTAATCATGTGCTCTATGGTGTGAACCGGATACATCGTGGAATTGAATTGGGAACGACTTATAAGTTGGATAACCATTGGAGTTTCGACCTTGCCGGTACCATCTCGGAATATTATTATAGCAATAATCCGATGGCAGTGGAAAATTATGAAGCTACACAAGGTGACAAGACTTCAAAAGTATATATGAAAAATTTGTATGTGTCCGGAACACCGCAGTTTGCGGGAACTTTCGGAGTACGTTACTTCATTGATTATTGGTTCTTGGGTGCCAACCTGAATGCTTTCGGACGCAATTATATCGACGTGGCTCCTGCCCGCCGCATGGAGGGGATTTACAATACGGTAGACCCGACGCTTCCGGAAACGATGGATACCTATTATGCCATGACTACACAAGAACGTATCGGAAGTGCTTGTACGCTCGACCTTTCGGTAGGTAAGATTTTCTACCTGCGCAACCGTCAATCCATTAATTTCAACCTTTCGGTCAATAATGTGCTCAATAAGCGGGACATTCGTACGGGTGGTTATGAACAGGCACGTGTGTTTGCTTCAGACGGAGCGTTGGTTAATCCGGCGTTGTTCCCTAACAAGTATTATTATATGCAGGGTATCAACTGCTTTGCGAACATCAGTTACCGCTTCTAAACAGAGAACGGAACGAATATTATAACGATTAAAATTGAAACAGATATGAAAGTAACTCAGAAAATATTCTCCTTTTTAGTGCTGGCTGCCGCTGTGTTGACCGGCTGTGAACGTGATTATGATGCTCCTCCGTTGAATGAACCTGTATATGAAGGACCCAGTGCGAATATAACGATTGCGGATTTGAAAGAAAACTGTAAGAATGCTACGCAGGAAACGCCTGTAGTAATCACCAATGATTGGGTATTGAAAGCATACGTCACAGGAAACGATGAATCGGGCAATATCTACAAGCAGGTAATCGTGCAGGATGAAACCGGAGCAATGCCGATACAGGTGGACGAGAATAACGTTTCTAATTTCTACCGTCGCGGGCAAGAGGTTTTTGTGAATCTGAAAGGTATGTGTGTGTCTGTATATGGGGATGAACAGCAGTTGGGATGGCCTGACGGGGGCACGACCTATCGTCTGCCGTTTACTGAATTTCAGGCGCGTGTCCAAAAGAACGGATGGCCGTATGTGGACAACGTGAAGCCGGAAGTGATTACAGACATGAGTACGGTAAACCTTGACGTAACTAAAATGACTTACCGTTTGGTGCAAATGGAAGGAGTACATTTCGAGAATGGTGGAAAGAATACATTTGCCAAAGTGGAGACGAAAGAGTACGGAGAGGAAAACCTGAAAGATGCGTATGGAAATGTGATTATGGTGAGAACGAGCAGTTATGCTTCCTTTGCCGCAGAAACGTTGCCGGTAGGAACGGGAACTGTAGTAGGTATTCTCGGACGTTTCAAAGGAACTTGGCAGCTGATGATTCCTTCCCGTTCGGATGTTTTCGGCTTCGATGGAGTTGAACCGGGAGAAGGAGATGATGGAAATGAAGGCGGTGAAACGGTATTGTTTAGCGAAACGTTTAAAGCGCCTGAAAAAACCGGTGAAGATGATAATAAAAAATGGGTGCCAATAACAGAATGGTGGAATGCTAGTGCTTCCAATACATTCGATAATCCTAATACCATGTTCAGTGGTGATCTGAGTGTATTGTCGCCTCGTACGCAAAGCGGTGACGGTAATATCTGGTTTCCGTCAGGAGGTGATTATTCACTTTCCATTGGAAACATAGATCTGAAAGGTGCTGCTAAAGTATCATTGATTTACAAGATGGGAGTTAATGTATATCAGCCTGAAGATAAACAGAATATCAATACATTGAGTGTAAAATGCAACAATACGGATTTGCCTGTTCCTGATAAAGAACTGACTGGTACCAAAAATCCGTATGTGGTCGAAGAGATACGTATAGACGATATTGCTGTATCAGGAACTGCTACATTGACATTCAGTTGTGTCGGTGCTACCAATGTAAAAGGTATACGTCTGTATGATGTGAAGCTAATCGCTCCCGGCTCTGGTGAAGGAGACGGTGAGGTTATAAAGCCGGAACCGACCAAATAATCGTAATAGATAATGAGAAGACTTGTATTATTGAATATGCTACTGTTTGCCCTGTCCGTCGGACTGATGGGGCAAACACGTTTGGGAGTCTATGCGGCAGGTTTCTATAATCTGGAGAATCTGTTCGATACGGAAGACGACCCCAATAATCCGGGCGATGATGAGTTTCTGCCGAATGGTCCTTACGCTTGGACGCCGGAGAAATATCAGCAGAAACTGAAGAATATGGCGAAAGTCATAGCTAAGTTAGCCCGTGAGAAATGTCCGGGTGGACCGGCTATTCTTGGTGTTTCCGAAATAGAGAATCGTCGGGTGTTGGAAGATTTGGTGAAGACGGAACCATTAGCTTCTATGGGATATGAAATTGTGCATTACGATTCACCGGACCGTCGTGGAATTGATGTGGGATGTCTTTATAACCCCAAATTGTTTACTTTGCTTTCATCGAAAGTATATCCTTTTGTGATGCCTTCACAACCGAATTTCCGTTCACGTGATCAGTTGCTGGTGAGCGGGCTATTGGCGGGTGAATCGTTTCATATGATTGTTAACCATTGGCCTTCCCGTTATGGTGGTGATCGTTCTTCAATCTATAGAGAAGCTGCTGCTGCTATAACTAAACACATTGCAGACTCTATTCATGCTGCTGATCCGAATGCGAAAGTGTTGATTGTAGGGGACTTGAATGATGATCCGAATAATAAAAGCACGAAGGAAGTTTTAAAAGCTTGTAGAAAGGCCGCAGATACGAAGCCTGACGGTTATTTTAATGCTACGTGGCCTTTGTTCGACCGTGGTATCGGTTCTTTGTGTTATCAGGATAAATGGAATTTGTTTGACCAACTGATTATTTCAGGTAATCTTTTAGGTAAAGACCGTTCAACTTTGAAGTTTTGGAAAGCGGAAATATTTAATCGTGATTTCTTGACGACACAGGAGGGAAAACGTAAAGGATATCCGTGGCGCACATTCTCCAGTAATACTTTTATTAACGGATATAGTGATCATTTCCCCGTATTGATTTATTTTTTGAAAGAGATACGTTAATTTTATTGTCGTATATTGCAATATAAATGCATTGATTTGAATAACTTGATGTTATTTCGAATCTGTGCATTTATTTTTTATCTACTGTTTGCGGTCTGTCTGTAAATACCTATATTTGCCTGTGATTCACTTTAATAAAGACAGGCATGGATAATACTTTCAGAATATATCCGATAGGAATACAAAACTTTGAACAGTTACGCAATAATAATAACGTTCATGTAGATAAGACGGAATTAAAGATGCAAGATGCTATTTATGTTTTTGAATTCAAGGTGGACGGTACTCCGGAAGAGGCTTTAAAACAAATAAACAGTAAAGGGTATGCTATCCCATATCAACCGGATCACAGGAAAGTGATGAAGGTAGGAGTTAATTTTGATAGTGCAACAGGGACAATCGGAGAATGGAGAGCTATGGAAGATTAATAAAAAACTAAATAATTCTAGTCATGAAACACAGACTATTGCTACTATTACTATTCATGTTCGTTACATCTGCGGTGGGATGGGCACAGAAATCCGCTCCTCTTTCTTTTACTGTTAAAGGGATACTATTAGATTCCTTAACTCAGGAAGGAGAACCGTATGCAACAATCAGGATTACAAAGAAGAGTGCCCCGAATAAGACCGTGAAAATGGCGGTGACCGGAGCTAACGGACACTTTCAGGAAAAACTGAATGTGGCTTCGGGTGAGTATGTTATTACGATTTCCTCTATTGGCAAATCTCCTATCGTGAAAGAATTTGCTTTAAAACCATCGGTGAGAGTGGTTGACTTGGGGACTTTATACTCTTCGGAGGCTAACAATGTGTTGAAAGGTGTGGAAATCGTCGCACAAAAGCCTTTGGTTAAAGTGGATGTGGATAAGATTGAATACAACATTGAAGATGATCCGGATTCAAAATCGAACAGTATATTGGAAATGCTTCGGAAAGTTCCTCTGGTAACGGTGGATGGAGAGGATAATGTGCAGGTAAACGGTAGCAGCAGTTTCAAGATACACGTGAATGGGAAACCTAACAATATGATGAGTAACAATCCGAAAGAGGTGTTGAAAAGTATGCCGGCAAATACAATCAAGTATATTGAGGTCATTACTTCACCGGGCGCTAAATATGATGCGGAGGGGATTGGAGGTATTCTGAATATTGTTACGGTGGGTAGCGGATTTGAAGGATATACGGCTACTTTTAGAGGAAATGCCAATAATAACGGGGTGGGTGCGGGTAGCTATGCCATGATAAAACAAGGAAAACTGACCCTCTCCGCCAATTACAACTATAATTATAACAACAGCCCACGTAGCTATTCCGACAGTTATCGGGAGAATTATGAGTCGGTCGATGAGAAATATCTGGAATCGGAAAGCAGTTCCAAGTCGAAAGGAAATTTTCAATATGGTAATCTGGAGGCCAGTTACGAGATCGACACGTTACGATTGCTGACTATGGCTTTTGGAATGTATGGCGGCGGTAGCAAGAACAATAGCGACGGAAGTACCATCATGTATGGATCCGACCATCAGAGTTTTGCCTATCGGTATAATACGGATAATCATGGAAAAGGCTCTTGGTACTCCATTAATGGTAATGTAGATTACCAACGTACCTCGAAGAAGAACAAGGAGCGAATGATTACCTTCTCTTATAAAATAAACTCACAGCCTCAAACAAATGATTCATATAATACCTACTTGAATATTGAACCGGAAGCAGACAGGCAGGATATCATAGATAATCTGTTGTTGAAGAACTTCCATTCGGATGGTAAAACGAATACGATGGAACAGACTTTCCAGGTGGACTTCACGACTCCGATTGGAAAATTGCACACGATTGAAACGGGTGCCAAGTATATTTTCCGTCGTAATTCCAGTGATAACAAGTTTTATGAGGCCGAAGGAGGAAGTGGGGATTATGTATATACTGATGACCGTAGTAGCGAGTATCGGCATCTGAACCATATTATTTCGGCTTATGCCGGATATACACTGAAATATAAGGGGCTTACATTCAAACCGGGATTTCGCTATGAACAAACTGTGCAGCGGGTAAAGTATATTGTAGGTCCGGGAGAGGATTTCAATGCGAATTTCAGCGATCTGGTACCTTCCGTTTCGTTAGGTATCAAGCTTGGAAAGACGCAGAATTTGCGTGGTGGATATAATATGCGCATCTGGCGTCCAGGAATCTGGAATTTGAATCCTTATTTCGATAATCAGAATCCGATGTTTATCAGCCAGGGGAATCCGAATCTGAAGAGTGAGAAAAGCCATTCGTTCGATTTGTCTTATAGCAATTTCACGGCGAAATTCAATGTCAACCTTTCGTTGCGCCATTCTTTCAATAATAATGGTATCGAAAGGGTCAGCCATTTGGTTACCGATCCGAATGGAGAAATCTTTGATGGAGATCATAAAGCTCCTCAAGGTGCTCTGTACAGTACTTATGATAATATCGGGAAGAGTAGGGAAACCGGTTTGAGCTTTTATGTGAACTGGAATGCTTCTCCCAAAACGCGGATCTATATTAACGGGCGTGGAAATTACAGGGATTTGCGAAGTCCTTCACAGAATTTGCATAATTATGGGTGGAACGGTTCCGTTTATGGCGGAATACAGCATACGTTACCTTGGAAAATACGCTTGAGCCTGAATGGCGGAGGAAGCACACCTTATATTAGCTTGCAAGGAAAAGGCTCGGGCTACAATTATTATGGTCTGGGGTTGAGTCGTTCTTTCCTGAAAGAAGAGCGCCTGTCACTGAATATCTATTGTAACAATTTTGTGGAGAAATACAGAACGTACAACAGTCATACTGAAGGGCAGAACTTTATGTCGAGAAGTTCGAACAAATATCCGAACCGGTATTATGGATTTAGTATCAGTTACCGGTTCGGGGAGCTGAAGGCGAGTGTGAAGAAAGCAGCCCGAAGCATTAACAATAACGATGTCAAAGGCGGAGGAGGCGGAAACACCGGTGGTGGAGGTGGTCAGTAGACCACTTCCGCACACCGAGATTCCCTCTTATTTCTGTCTCACGTCTTGC
>ENA-OPXX01001852-OPXX01001852.1-human-gut-metagenome-genome-assembly--contig:-NODE-1852-length-13298-cov-1.960961_pt1 | contig 13298 bp, 8 predicted proteins | sample MGYA00241771_ERZ502046 | MGnify/ENA primary metagenome ERZ502046 (study PRJEB25962, sample SAMEA2042006) | human gut metagenome | biome: human gut; feature: human-associated habitat; material: faeces...
TTATACAATTCACTGAAAATAACAATATAAAAATGATCTAAGTACATGACAAAAATTTGAATACATCAAATTTCGGGACATAAATTGGTCGAAAAAGCACGTTGGAGATTTCCTCCAAGCCGTACTTTACTAAAGATTTGGCTTTACGTCCATGTTTCAATGTCTTTATAGGCTTTACGTTTTCATCTTTATGTTCCCCAACGAGATACGCCCATACGAGAGCAATACAAACCATTGCCAGAAGTCTTGCAATCCGCTCTGTGTCGCGCAGATGCGTGTCTTCGATATTGAATCCGGAGGATTTCATAGCCCGGAATGCGGTCTCGATCTCCCATCGCCTTTTATAAGTGTCGACACCCTTTTCCGGGCGGTTGAAGCAGATGAGGATCTGAAGTTCAGGCACACCGTCGGAGTTCTTGATTCGGCTTCCGGCAAGATAAACGTACTCACCTTTGTGCAGGAAAAGCTTGTAATAAAATCTTTCCTGCCCCACTTTCAGGGAATTGAAGAGCCACCATGCACGGATTCTTTCCCCGGTGGAAGGCTTGACAAGCCAGAAATTCTGCCGGATCCGGATATAATATCGTATATGATTGCGGTTGAGCCAACTCCCGGTCGGCAACAAGAGAGTCGATGCATTCGGAGCCGAACAGCCGGACAAATCGTTCAACGATTGCCTTGCGTTCCTTCCAATTGGAGTTCCCTTTCTTAGGCAGAAGGCTGAACATCAATGGGAATGCAATCCCCTTGTATGCCACGCCGAGCATAAGGATGTTGATGTTGAAATTACCGAACTTCCAGTTTGTACGGTCCATGCTCAGCACCAGCCCTGTCTTGACGGGAAGCAGAGAGTATATCATCTGCGCCACAAGGTCAAAGTTGAGGGCGTACTTGGCTATCAAACTTTGAATGCGGCGAAGGTTGGAGTCCCTTTCAACAGAGGTTGGCATTGCCGCCGCGAGTTTATGGAGGCTTACGGTCTGTACTACACACAGAGCATGGAGCATGAAAGCCATAAACTTTATGCGGGCCAGATTCATCGATTTCCCAAAATGTTCTTGCATAATCGGAAGGATTTGGTTAACTTTGCCCAAGTCCTTAAAGTCAGTTGTCTTCATACGAAAAAGCGGTCAAACTTTTCTTTAAAGATACTGATTCTTAGGGACTTTTGCAAATATAAAAACCTAATAATTAGGCATATAACAACATAATTTATATTTTGTCATCTACTAAAAAAAATGATATAATTTTCAACCGAGTGCCTCATTTCAAACAGATGTTATAGGTTTTACTCAACAGTTGTTAAGTGAATCGTCTTCCAAGCAAATAAAACAAATATTGTTTACTAGCTGATTACAACCAATTTTATATTCAAATACTTCTCTTATGGAGAGAACGGAATTTTTGTCGAACAATCTCTCTATAACTTACACTCAGACTTATTTGTAACAAAACCTTTTTTGCTTCATTATTGTTAGTCTGAACTTATCGGTCATACACTTCCCAATAATTAGACGTTTTCATACTATATATTATGTACCACTTTACAGCGCATGACGAGGATACTTGTTTTCATGCCAAATTTTTGTCACTTCATGCTAAGTAAGTCTAAACGGGTTTCAAATGGGCTACGTTCTGTAGATAAGGAGCAAGTTTTCTTTTACCCGCATTTAATTGCTTATTTCCTCTATAAACAGAGAAAAAATTTTTGTTTTCCCCAACAGATAGTAAGTAACTTAACTCTATCTGTTTATAGAGAAAGTATGGCGAAGTTGGAAGAAAGTTGGTTGACAGTAAATTGGTATATAGATTCCTTGTTTTTATAAATCAAGGTATAATGCTGGGTCCCCAATAACAGTATTTTGAGAGAAGATGTAGTATTTATCTGTATTTATCGCAACCGGATATTAAAAAATGTCCATGATGCTTGGGGGTTCCCCAAAAGTTGATAGTCGATTGAATAAGATTGTCAGCTGCGTTGAACCTAAATCGTTATCCGATATTATGCAACACTTAGGATTAAAAGACAGAAAAAAAATGCGATGAATGTCCATCTAACCTTGATGATTATTAGAGAGAGTGTATTGAAAAATGACAGAATCGGATAATCCTGCAAATCATTTTGATAGTAGGTATCCTAATTGAATTTTGTCAGACTGTCTATGACAGCTTATCTTCCGCAACGGAGCGGCATACGAAAGCCGGTTATTTATTTTGTTTTCCTTTTTTCTGGACGATTTCGTTGTGCTTTTCGACCAGTTCGGGGAAATTCCTTCTGATGAACTGCCCGAACGAGCAGTCGTTGAACCCGAACCGCCTGGCCAACGACTTCACGCTTTCGGTTGTCGTGCCGTACAGGTGCATGGCCTCGCTGTATTTCTCCATGCTGCGGCGGGACACCGCGCCGCCCGTATCCGTCCTGACCATTCCCTTCCGGGCATACAGTTCCGGCTCGTGTTCCTTCAGGTAGCTGCGGAACGCTTCGGGTTGCAGCCCGAACTCGGCGGCGACCTGTGCCGTCGGCAGCCCGCTTTCTTTCAGCCGGCGGATGGCTTCGGCATATTTGGCCTTTGTCGCGGGGTTGTATTTCCGGACTTTAGACCAGTCCACTAGCCGCCCTTCCTCGTAGGGGATATTCTTCCGCCTGCATACCAGGTCCAGATGCCACCTTTGCAGGTGCTCGTAGAATCCCTTCTTCGACACTCCCGTCTTCCCGGCTATCCGTGCGGCCGACATGGGTGTCGTGGCATACAGATGCACCGCTTCGGCATACTTCTCCACCAACTCCGGAGAGGGGGCGTGCACGGTACCCCGACCGGTGATTTCCCCTTTCCGCTGCCGTCGGAGAGCCTTCTTGCGTATCCTGATGCGCCGCTTCACCAGATCCTTATGGTAGAACAACAGGTGCTGTTCCAGTCCGGTATAGGAAAGCCCGCAGGAGTCGGCAACCTCCGGCACCGTGACATACGAGTTACCCTGCAAGAGCCTGACGGCCTCAGCATACTATTCCTTGCAGGAGCGGCGCGTGCCGCGCGGCAGCCCGTCACCGATACCCAGCCAATCGCGCACCTTCTCGCGCCATTCGATTATCTCGGGGTAGTGCGTACACGGCTGCCTGCCCAGATTCGTGCCTTCCAACCCGAATTTACGTGCAATCCGATATGCTCCATGCTCCCGCACGCCTCGATGGTATCCTTGTATTTGACACGGGTAGCGGGCAACTGTCCCCGGAGCTGTCCCAACTTAATCTGCCCGGCCTCTTCTTTGCTGCACAGTATAGCGTAACGGGCCAGCACGAGTTCACGGTGGTACTTGGTCAGGTAACACCGGAAACCCGATTCTGTCACTTCGCAGATACGGCATATCTCACAGCCGGAAAGCTCCGTGGAAGCGTACATCTCGATCGCTCGGCGGTATTTCTCCTCCGTCTCCGGCCTGATGCCCCTGAAACGGTTGCTCTCCTTACTGTCTTTTCCGGATGTCTTCATAGGCTTTCATGAGGCATCTTTCAGGACAACCGTTCTTCCACCTGCTCGAACGAAGCGTCCTTGAGTATCACCCGTTTTTCCGCATCGAGCAGGTAAAGGGTGGGCATCGCCTTGAGGTCGTACACCTGTTCGCGGGTAAGCCGCTGATCGGCATCATAACCATCTATCCAACCGGCGGGAAATTCCGCCTTTTCCCACGCGGGGGTCTTGCCCTCCACACACACGGAGAGGAGTTTCAGACGGCCGGACTCCAACAGGTCGTTCACAACCGGGGACAGGGTGAGCAATTCCTTCACCCGGCGGCAGTCCTCGCAATCGGGGTCGTTGAAGTAAACCAGCACGTAGTCGGCCTTTATGCCGGAGAGCTGCCTGCGCCTGCCGTCCCGGCAAGTGACGGTGAAATCCGCCGCCACGTCTCCCGGACGGTTCTTCATGGCTATTTCCAACAGGTAGCGGGGACGTATCTTGTCCGTATCGGACAGGCAGGGGTTGTCCAGCAGTGCCCGCAATACGAGGATATGCAGTTCCTCGTCATGCATGGGCGAATTGGGCTCGTAGAGGTACTTGTCACTCAGCCCGATGAAGTGATACAGCATCTCCTGTCCGGTTGCGGCGCGGCGGAAAAGAGTATCGATGGCAGCCTGTGCCCGGTCGGTATAGGGCAGGATGCCGAGGAAATCGACAAAGGCCTGCTCGGTGATTTCAGGACGGGAGATGAGCGACGTATCGGCAAAATCGAAGTGGTCCCAGTAATGCAGGGACAAGTACGCCGCCCTGTCTTCAGGCGCCGTCAGCGTGACAGGCACGTCGGGCAGACGGAATTCCTTGGTTTTCTGCTGTTGGGCATGTGAACAGGAAACGAGACTCATGCCCAAAAGACAGGCGAAAAAAGTATGATTCAGCATCTTCATATCTTATGTTGTTAAAAAGGCGCCGGATGTGGAAACGTCCGGTGCCGTTGCATATACCGGTTCGGAAAATCTCATTCGCCGGCAGACGGTTCAAGTACGATGTGCGGACTGGCAAACAGGCTGGACAGGCTCGGGTATGTCGCATGATAAACCATGCCTCCGTCACCTGTGTAATGCAGTTCCACCTCGTCCGTGTACCAGTTAAACTCATATTCCTTGCGAAGCCGAAGTTCGTACTGGCCGTCGGCTGTTACGCTTACCGACCCGATACGGCTTCCGTTGCGGGTACGCTCGAAGGATACGAAAGCATCCTTCGGTATGTTTTGCACCACGCCGGCGGTATTTTTATATTGAAGCGTCCCGGCAATCGATTGGTTCGACACACGGAAAGTCTTGGAATAATACACTACCCGGCTTTCATCGGACGAAATCACGATGTCCCCGGCACTTACGACGCTATTCACAAGGAACGGCAGGGTCTTGCGTTCCCCACGCTGACTGGAGGCAATATTGTCCGTGTTAGCAATATCATCCGTACCATATCGCCGTTCCGTCTCCCGCTTGGCATCCACGGTATAGACAAAACGCCCGGGAATCGTGGGATGCGCTTTCAGTTTGGTTCCGTCCAGTCTGTTTTCCGCAAGACGGCCGGCATCGATTTTCAGCATAGGCGCGTCGATATAGATTTCGAACGCTTGGCCGAAAGGATCCACCGACTTGTTGTCAAAACCGGCAAAGCTCGTCACATCGATGCCGATATCCACCCGCTGGTCGGGTTGATATGTCCATTCCAACGGGGTGACTTTTTCCGGTATGTCTGCCGGTATGGCACCGGATGCTACCGTGCGGTCAGGCTCGTCGGCCTCTCCCTGCCAGTCGTTGTTGCCGTACTTCACGCGGGCTCCGAACCGGAACGGGGTGTAGTTGGCCAGCTCGAAAGTCGTACTGCGGTATGATCGGCCGCCATATATACCGGGATTATCCTCGTTTGCATCTTCCGGCAATACCGGTCCGAGCCGGTTGTCGTTGGAGGCGATGTGGATCACCTCGGCGCTCCGGGCACGGTTGGTCTTCATGTAGATGGAATATCTTCCGGTACCTTGCGACGGGCTGCTCAAAACTTCAGTTCTCGGTTTGAACATCAGCATACGGCCACCTTGGGGATTGTTGGTCTGCCACCAATTGTTCGATTCATCGGGATAGAATTTGCAATCGAATGCAGTCACTCCGGCATCGGGTTCCTCACCGTCCTCGTAATAATCCAGGTATTGCGAGTAGAGCAGGAATTCGTCTTTGCCTTGCGCATTGGCAGGATTGTCGTTCCCTGTCCCTTGATCATTGTCGGACCTCTCTGCCAGCAGCATGTCAAACTGCACGTTGGCTCCTTTTTTCTGTGGAACCAGACGATAGTATATCACTTCATCTTGTACGCCCGAGCCTACGGCATCGTATTTGTTCAGTCCCTGCACCGTGATGGATACGAGATTGGTGGAGTATTTGAACTTGCGCCGCATCGTTTCGAAATATTCGGCTTCGATATAGAGCGTGCCCTCGTAGCCGTTTTCCTGATTCAATATGTTCTCGAAATAGACACGCTGGACGCCGGGACCATCGGCCGTGTAGACAAATTTGTAATCCGGCTCTTTGCCTTGATAGACGGAAGAGATTTCACCGCTGCTGTACCAGTCATTGTCCGCCTCGCGCACCACGGGCAGTTCCATGCCCGAAGCGTTGCGGATATCCAGATCGCCAACGGAAAGGTACACATTCATCGGGAACAGCTCCTTGGGACAGCTTTCGGGTATGGTGAACATGGCCGTAACATGGGCACGGTTGTTCTTGTTGGCACCGTTCCCTAAATTACCGTATATTTCCGTCCCGACCCATGCAGGCACGAAAGACTGCTTCCTGATCGTGATGACCTTGATTTTGCGTTGCAGCCGTCCCTTCTTGACAAGCAGCGTACCTTCCAGTTTCTCGTTATTTTCCAAACGAAGCAGGTGTATCTGGATATGTCCCTGTCCGACACCGTTCACGACCTCGAATTTCGTCTCGAATGTCTGCGTCGCCACCCCGTTGTCTATCCAGGAGACCGTTGCGGCATCGGCTTCGGTGATGGCTTTGTCATTTTTTCCTTTAATGGTATAATTGAGCGTGTAGCTGCCTCCGTTTTCCGTAAAGCTCTCGTCCAGTACGACAAAAGTCTTCTCTACTGTCAGGATATAGTCCGTATCTTCCACCTCGTTCACTTCATCGGAAATGGAAATCCATACGTTGTTCGTGGCTGCCGCTTCCAACGCCTCGGCAAAGGAGGCCTGACCGAAAGATAGCGCGCCCTCGATGTGAAGCTTGTAATGGTGGTTCCGGCGCACGAGGAGCTGCTCGCCCTTGTCGTCAACCAGCAGGACACGGTAGTATTTCTCTTCGTCCTGATCCGGAAGATGTCCCCGAAGAATTACGCTGACAGGGGCATCGGCACTGTTCTCGCACTCGAAGACATACTGGTTCATGCTGGATGTCACGTCCGTAATATCGCTCATCTTGGCATCGTTCACGGGAAGCGTGACGAAGGGGTCGTCGCTGGAAGGCCACGTGAAATCAAAGCCTTTCTTCGGGTGGTGCGGGGCCACCGTTCCGAAAGCGTTGGTGTTGCAGACCGCAAAGCCCGTAATCACGATATGCCCGTTATTGTCCGGGTTGTCGACGGAGATTCTCGCGTGGTTGCGGATCAGTTTGACGGAATTGCCCGAGGTGGCCATCTGTTCGGCTATATTGCTGTCGTTTCCTGCATCGCAGGCGAAACGGCCCCAATAGATCATGCGTCCGGACGAGCCCTCCAACACTGCCATGACCTCGGACTCCGACTTGTTGCGGAAACTGTCCTCCTTGAATTCATCCATATTCTGGTTGGCCAGGAAATGGATGGTCCGGGTATTTTCGGGCACCTCAGCCTTGAATGTGCCCTCCATCTCCCCCGGGCCGGGCTTCTGCACCGTGACACCGGCCTTGACGGTAGAGATGAAAAGCCCGTAACTGTCAAAGCAGAAAAGTGTCATATCTTGCACTCCGCCACCGTCAGGGTCTACCGCACGGGTGACGACTTCCTGCATCGCAGGAATTTCCGTCTTGAAATTCAGCATGATGTAGCCGTCGCGTGCCTCGGTCTGCGGATTCTGCCACAACTCGCTTTCGCTGCACGAAGCGAGCAGGGCCGATACCGCAAGCAGGGCGACAAGCTTGTCTATTATTTCCTTTATCATATTTCGTTTCTTTTTGACAGGTTTCTACGTTTATTCCTTTTTACCGTAGGCATCGCGTACACAGGCCACTCCGGTACCGCTAACGGTGTATTTCTCATTATAAAATCTTCCGCTTGCGCTGTAATAGTACTGTCCGTTCAAGCGGTAGTCTATGGCGTCTGCATCCTGGTCTTTCGAGCCCTGGAATTTAAAAATGATTTTAAGTTCGGCTTCTGTGGGCAGGCGCCAGTCATCCAAGGTAACCGTCCTATCGGTTTTCGGGTCTTTATACGTTTCTACATAATGCGCGCAGTGCTCGCGTGCAACGCGGACACTGTTGTCACTCCCGTCCAGCTTCAGGTTTCCTCCTCCAACTTGGAATTCGCCTACACAGGAACCTATCATGAATGACGGCGAGACCAATTGGGCATTGTCCTGTCCCGGATCCGTAACCATAAGTTCCGGATGGTATGTATCCTGGACCATACGTGGACGGCCAAGAGTATATTCACTGGATGTCCCTGTCAATACAATGGTGTACATTCTGCCGTTAATTTCGCTATAGCGGGATTCCCGAAGTCTGTTTGAGTTTGATGTGTAATAGTATTCATATAAATCAGACTGTCCGCTTCCATCATTCCTCAATTTTGCTACTTTTGAAACGAAGAATCCGTCCGGAGGACCTCCAAATAAACCATCTGTCCCCGTTAGGTATCTATATTCTCCGTTCCAACTGGAGATATTTCTGGTGGCAAGGGCGATTCCGGTAATTTTATCACCTACATATTCATAGGTAGTCGGGTTAGGATCTGAATTCTTGAAATCATCGCGGTACGAGTACCACCCCTGGATATTCGTGATATATTCCAACGGATACTGCTCAATGGTTACGGTACGTTCGTTGCCGTCCTCATTTGTTACCCGGACTTCGATATAACGTATCGTATTGTTCCTGGGGAGGTCGCTGTGTACATCCAGCTTGCCGTTGAGCCCCTTGTCGGGAGTAATGAGGATGTTGCCATGGCTGCGCCATCTGTATCCGGTACTCACTCCCCATTCGTTATCGTTTGGATTATCGGGGTATCTTTTCTCCAAGTTCTGTTCCCTTCCGAACTTGTCTATATAGTAAACCCGGGTAATCTGTGCCGTCACTTCCGACGAGGAGGTGAAGATCAGGCTGGTGCGGTCGTCCTCCTTGTTGTGCATTTCCAGGTCGTACCGGTTGAGCACAAGGAAAGTCGGGCGGTCCCCGCCTCCGACATTTACCGTCTCGTCTATCCAATTCTCCACGGTATATTTCAAATCCGTCAACTGCACCGGTGTGGAGGGATTTTCCGCTCCGGGGGCATTGACCGTTGCCGTTACCCTGTAGCAGGTGTTGCGGTTCAGGGCCTTGCCGTTACAGACAGGAATCTGGTAGTAGTTATCGGGACGCAGTTGCGGGTCGGTATCCTTCTGGTAAGTCAGGGGAATGTTCATCACCAGGCGCACTTCCTGCTCCATGGAACTTCCATTGTCCCAAGCATGGGCATACATGTAAGCCGTTACGGTAATTTTGTTCGCCGTCCACTCAAGATAGCCGCCGGAGGTCTGGGCGGTATTCCTCAGCTTTGCCGCACCGTCCGCACCCGCCACTACCGATGTGGTATAGGGCATATTGCGCAGGTAGTAACCTATGCCTTTGGAATCAAAAGTCACGTCTTGGCCTTTGTTGATGGTCACCACGACTTTTGCCGCTGCCCTGCGCAGCCAGCCGCGTGTCATTCCCTTGCGAGCCGTCGTAGAGGACGACCGGAGCAGCAACCGCCGGTTCATCGTTCCCTTCGGGATAGGCTATGCCGTCCATGAGGAATGTTCCCGGGACACCTTCAATGTCTTTCCCTGTCAGGTGAATGTTCTCGTCCTCCTGCGTCATCGCCTTCAAGGCGTTCAGGTTCGCGAGGTTTTCAAAATCCTTTTCCGGGTGGGTGCTGTTGGCGATCAGATACACCCAATACCTCTCATTTTCCGTAAAAGACGACCGTTTTACGGGCAGTGTAATCCGTCCCGTTTCATTGGCTGACGCGTTCACCCGGTCGCTCCACACCTTCGTTTTCTCGTCGGTATCGTTGAAAATCAGCACGTCGATATGGCTCACTGCGACCTCCGCCCCTTCGGCCGGTACGGTAGCACGACTCACCGGCAACGCTCCCGACGAGATGTCGAGGATAATGCTGTTGCCGTTACCTCCTGTCTGCCCGCCGGGGAGATCGTCATCTTTGCTGCAAGCGGCAAGAAGCCATGCCGCCGCACAACAAATCATCATATTGTATATAATCCGTCTCATCGCTTGTTAGTTTGTAGGTATGTCAACCTGTTTGATTACAATCTTCTCGGTGCTCTCGCTTCCTGTCCAGTTCGTGGCTCCGCTCTGCATGTTGATCAGCAGGAGCGAGCTTCCCGAAGGATCCCACTTCGGGGTATAGGCGATGCCCAACGAGAACTGCTTGTCCACGTTCTCGCCTTTCAGTGCCCTTACCCGGATTTCGTACGCTGTATCGGAAGCCACATAAGGCGGTGTCACGAGTGTGTTGACACCATCCACGTTTTGATATACCGTCAGTTCATAGTCTGCGGCTGTGGCATCAAACAGCGTGGGCTGCCATTCCTGTCTCACAGGACCTGTGATGGTGAACCTAAAAGAGTAGGTTCCCGCTGTCGATGATGCGCCGCCATTGTAGTAAACCGTCGGCTGCGCGTAGGGGGCGGTCCCTCCACCGAAAGGTTGCAGCAGTTCATAGGAAGGGTAATCGAACTCCAACTGATAATCTCCACCGTCCTCCCAGTCGGCCACATCGTATGCGACAGTTATCTTGCCGCTGTTGTGCATCAGGCAGCATACCGCATAATACTTGTTCCTTTCAATGCGTGGCATATAGACCAGACCTTCGCGCGGCTCGCTGTCGAACGTGTAGCCGATTTTGAGGATGTTTCCATGCTCATCACCCGGTGTGTTCCACGAATCGCTGCCCCAAGGGTTCTCGAAAGGATAAAAAGGAGCCCCCAGTACAGGCGTGTAGTTTTCGGGGTTCTGCCTCTCTTCGGGCGTGATATTCGTGGCCAGCGTCTTCGTTACCGGTGCTGAAGAGGGGACGAGTGAAAACTCGCCGGTACCAGTGGCGCCTGCCAGTTTCAGCGTTTCGTCGGTCTGTGGCATCAGGTAATTATACGCACGCGTTCCGGCTTCCAGCAAGGTCAGGTCCGTTACACACAGCTCTCCTGCCTCACCTGCTTCTTTGGCCGCGAACACGCCCAACTTGCCTATGGGACGCTTCAGTTGGAACGTCAAGACATCTTCCAGCGGTGTATGCCCCGAATGGCCGGGGTCGATCGGCTGACGGTTAGAAAGTTTCGAGAAGTCGATTGTTTTGGATTCCTTGCCGAACATTGGAAGTCCGTAGGCTTGGACATCTCGTGTCAGCGTGGTAAACGTGAAATCATTTAGTTCCGCTTCCGTAGTATTTTCCGTAAAGGTTTTCTCGGCACCTGGGGTACTCATGGCCTTCTCGTTCGCGATGATGTAGAAGTCTACCGTTTCGGTAGTCAGGGAAGTCATCGTCAGATCCATCCAGAATGTAGCCGGAGTCTCCATGTCTCCGCTCCGGAACTCGTGGCCCGCCAGTTGTCCTTTTACAAAGGCATAGACACGAAGCGAGTGAATGGCCGATTCTTCGCCGGTCGGTGTGCCGTCGGTTTCGCCGACAGCGCATGTCCCTACGTTGAGCCGCACTGCCACATCGTGCCGTTCCCCGAGCGATGCGGCATCTTCCTTGACGCACCCGCACGGCAACAGGCCACAGCACACTGCTGTAACTGCCCAGTATAATATTTTTCTTGTATTCAGCATATTCTTTTCGGTTCGGTCTAAAACTCAGGTTTCACTTGTTCGATGTACCATTCGGGTACGCTTACCGTGATTTCTCCCGACTTGAACTCGATGCGTATCGGGATGAGCACTTCATGTTTGGAACAGTCTATAATAGGATTGTCGGCAAGGAACCTGGCGAGGTTGACTTCGGCCAGCGGTTCCCCGTTCGGGGCGGCGCTCAGGCGGATGTTCACGTTCTCGTGGTTCTTGTGACGCATTATGTTGGTACGGGCCGTGAGCAACGCTTTTCCGGCTTCGTATTCGGTTTCAAGCAAATAGTCGGTTGCCTCCCCACAGGCCCGATTCTCAAAATCGGTACAGGGCGAGACTCCGCATATCTCAAGCACAGGCAGCGAGCCTGCGCGGGTTCCCGGGGCGGGAACTCCGGCCACTTCCACCGACAGATCGTAGTGAGAGCTGGCGAACTCTATGGTTTTGGTCTGGTTTGCCTCTTCATCACCGCTGTAAGGCAGTACGGTATAAGAGGTCGTAGCATAGTAAAGTGAATCGTTGCCGGCAACCTGTTTCTCGTCGAAATAATCCCCGGCGGCAAAGAGCATCCGGCCGAAATCGCCCGTGGCGATGCCATCGACCTTCGTGTGGTGGGTGTTCCCCAGGCAGACAATCCGGTAGTCTCCGGCAGCGAGCGGGGGAAGCGTAGCCGTGCGGTCCTTGACCTGTTCCTCTGGTAAGATACTCGAATTGACGCATCGATTTTCTGCATCGAATACGAACATCTCCACCCGGCAGATCTTGTCGGGGAATATTTCCGTGGTGCCGTCGCCCTTGTAGCTGAGCAACAGCGTGTTCGTGCTCAGACAGTCGTCCAGATCCTCACGGATGCAGGATGTGGCGGCTCCGGCGAGCAACGTCAGGCAGAAAACAATATTCGTCAATTTCATATATATGTGATTGAAGTGTTAAAGGATAGACAGGGCGGAACTTTCGCCCTGCCTATCGGGTTATCAATTAAAATTCAGGTGTGACAGGAACTACATCCCAGCTCATGACGTCAACAGTTACCTCCACACATTTTTGAGGATTATCCAAATCCTCATCGCTAAATGCAAAGTTCATGACGTAAATCTTGGCGAAATCTGCTGTAACAGCAGGAGTGAATGTACTGGTAGCCAAGTAAAGAGGAACCTTAGTTCCTTCATTTGTTGTACCAATCAATTTTACAAGAACTTGAGGATGGTTAGTATTTCCAATATTATTATCTTTAGGAAAGAAGTGGTATGCAGGACGGACATTGCCTTTCTCGTAGGAATGCTTATACTGTGTATTTTCATCCAATGTAACCAAAGGCAAGGTGGTTGCAGGACTCTCTGTTGAGGTAAATTCATCGTTATACCACGCATCAGCAGCTGTCTCGAAAAGGCCGAATATAGAACCGGGGTTAATATCGGAGTTCTGTATGTCACTGGCTGTTCCTCCCTGACGGTCTGCTTTCCCGAAATAGTTGTTCAACATGACCTGCTGAACTTCAATACTCTTGTACTTACGCTGACCTTGAGTAGGAGCTGTATACTCAAATTTACCGATTTCAATTCTGGATACACGCGGTTCAAGCACTACCTTCGCTTTGTAAAGCGGGTGTCCTGCCTCGTCTTGACCGGACACAGAAGTCAACTCGACTTCTTTATAAAGGTCTAGATCAGTCGGATTTTGCTGTTCGGCGATTATCAGGTCTTTTTTCAAATCTACATAAGTAGATGCATTTATTTGACTACCGTTGTTACCTACAACGATT
>ENA-OPXX01001856-OPXX01001856.1-human-gut-metagenome-genome-assembly--contig:-NODE-1856-length-13272-cov-10.323523_pt1 | contig 13272 bp, 9 predicted proteins | sample MGYA00241771_ERZ502046 | MGnify/ENA primary metagenome ERZ502046 (study PRJEB25962, sample SAMEA2042006) | human gut metagenome | biome: human gut; feature: human-associated habitat; material: faeces...
ATGTCCGATTCAAACTGCTTTTCGGTGGTGTTGAGGGGCATGGTTAGACCTCCTTTATTATTTCTGATACTTTAAGATGTGAGCACTATTTAAGACATTATAGTAAAGAAGAAATAGTTGAATACAATCACGTCGTAAAACTTTTCGATTACCCATTCCGTGCATAACAAAATTTCGATTGATTATATTTGTGGGTTCATTATTAAAGCTGTTGTAACCTTTATATATGCTAGACAAACAACTGACTACATTGATTTCCAACAACGAGGAAAAAAGCCATGCTTCCTTGTTTGAATCTTGTAGATCTTTTTGAAATCGCGAAATTCCTTTGATGCCAACTTTGCGATATTGATTTAATGTATTTAAAGAAGGCTGCGTATGGAGATATATTCCATCAATTAGTGAAAAGAGTAACATAGCACATGCTTTGTATTTCCGATTTTTATAGCAGAAGACTGCTTCTTCAAAATCAGGACGTTTTACCCTTTTTTCATCACGTAGTACATCTAAAAGTGAAGCAATATTAGCAGCAGTAATATATGAGGACATTATCTGGTTCGCTTGAGATTGGTTTTGAGGAATAGTTGTAATGTCGAACCATGTAGCAGTGGGAGGTAGAGTCCAACCATAGGTGCCCAAGGCTTGATAGATGGATATGAGGTTATTCTTTTCGTTTGAATCGAAATAAGAAGAATTAAACTCTTTGATTGCATCAGAAATATTATGGCATAATTCTGAAACAAAATCTACAGAGGGATGAAAATTAGAATGAAGATGTGAGGGAGTATTATCAAGCAATGCAATGATTTGTGAAAAAGCGGATGAATCAACAGAAGCAGCTTGGGAAAGAAAATCATATATAGTATCAGTCAGAGAGTCTTGAAGATTTTGGATGCTTCTCTCAAAAGAAACTAAAATACTATAATATGGGTCCCAAAACTGAGAGAGTTTGTCGTAATCTTCTCGTAGTTTAGAATCATACTCTAAAATAAGATTAATAATAGAAAGTAGACGGCTATCATCAACTTGAGCGACTTGGGATTGCGAAGGATGTGCACCAGAAGGAGAGGAGAGACGTGTGGAAAGAATGAATGCAAAGGCCTGTCGATAGTCAGAGATTAAGCCATTGTTTGATTCTCGCAAGTTTTGAAGTGTAGTATAATCACTCACTAAAAAATTAGCCTGCATAGAAAAAATAGTATTGTCGAGAGTAAGATGTATGGTTGGATAGAAAGGATTGAGAGTATTCCTGTTTCCCATTTGTTACACCTCCCTCTTTCCCGTTACAACCTCGTAAATCAAACTTTTCTTATAGCTATCCAGTTCTTTTACCAGCTGCTCTTTCTTTGCAATCAGCTTGTCAATCTCGGCGCACTTGGCGTCAAGGTAGTCGGCAATCTCGTGCTGCTCAGTGATGTCTGGAATATAAATGAAAAATTGCGCAACATTCTCTGCGGAGAGATTAGGAGCTGTAGATCCGTTTATGCACAAGTCGCGTTGCACAAATTCATTCAGAGAGTTTAACCAGTAGAAAAGAAAACTGCTACTTGCTAAAAATGGACTTTTAACACGAATACCCACTAAGGATGAAGCGATTGTTCCATCATTGAAATTTGCAATGGCATTTTTTCCAATGGTAGAACCTCGAAGAGTATAGAGAATGTCGCCTTGAGTTATTTTTAGACCGCCCATAGAGGCATATTTTGCGGGAGAAATATGGCGTGCTGAATATGTATCAACAAAAAAACCGTTGAGAGAATCCGCTCCGATGAATGGAATACCAATATCTTGAAAATCCTCAGAAGAAGGGTAATTCTTACTGCGGTCGCCATTTATGAAAGTGCAGATGCTATTTAATTTGCAACGATTCCACTTTTTCGGAATCTCTCCAATCCACTCAACTCCGCTATCCTTCATCTCTCGCTCACCACGCACGCCTTTGGTAACAGCCTGCGTAATAACCGCCTGCTTGAGTTTTTTGTATTCCTCAATGCTGGAGCGGGTTTTGAAAAGTATTTTATCAATACTTGAGCATTCTAAATCTAGAAAATCAGCTCTTGATTTTTGCTCATCAAGAGGAAGGGTGAAAAGCCGGACTTGTGCAAAGTTAGAATAACGCATTGCCTGACCATCACGAACCATATTTGTGGTTCGTTGCAGGGCGTCAATATAAACTGAGGACTTCAAAAGCCATCTATAAAAGCGTGGGTAAACCAATTCAAGATTCGGAACAAGCATAACGTATGCGGAGCTAATAGCGCCGGAGTTTGTGCTGTATTCCAGTCCGCCTTGAAAACTACGCATACTGATTACAAAATCACCAGCTTCGACGTGTTTGAGAATATCAAAATCTTTTTCAACAGTAACAACCTTAGAGCCAGTCAGCTCCATATAGTCATCCTGATAAAGAATGCCATATTGTTGGCTAGAGGTAAGCTGGCGCTCGCCTTTCTGTGCCTTGTCTTTACGCTGAGTGAAGAGAGCTTTTGGGTTTATGGTTCTCCACCCCTCCGGGATTTCCCCGATCCATTCAATGCCGCTGTCTTTCATTTTCCGTGCCATGGTCAGCCCTCCTTATGAAACAGCTCTGCCAGCCCGGCGGAGATATCCTGTTCCAGTGCGGTGATGCGTGCCACGATATCCTCCACGGCTTCCGGTGCCTGATACTCGTAGAAATAGCGGGTCATGGGGATCTCGTAGCCCACCTTGGTCTTGCTGTGGTCGATCCATGCGTCGGGGGCGTAGGGCAGAACTTCCCGGGCAAAGTAGGCGTCAATATCCTGCACAAGCGGTACGTTTTCGGTGTCCCGCAGACTGGTGTCCGGCACAGGCTTGCCACGCTTCAGGATAACGTTGCCTGCTTCGTCCCGCTGGGGGCGCTCCACCACGATCTTGTTGTAGCCGAACTCCACGCTCTCGAATACCTTGCTCTCGCAGTAGATGCCGTTTTTGTCGCCGTACACCTTGCCGTTGGCAAACTCGCCGTAGGCGGTGACGATCAGCTCCCGGCAGGCATCGGTGATGTCGTTGCGCTTGGTGCCGATGCTCTTGCGGCGTGGCTCAAAGCAGTGGCTGGCGTCAATAAGCTGCACCTTGCCCGCACGGTGGGCGGGCTTATCCTTGCTGAGCACCCAGATGTAGGTGGAGATGCCGGTGTTCATGAACATATCGGTGGAAAGCTGGATGATGCAGTCCAGCCAGTCATTTTCCAGAATATACTGCCGGATGTTGCTGGGTCCGCTGCCGGCATCGCCGCTGAACAGGGGAGAGCCGTTCTGGATAATGGCCATCTTGCCCTTGTTTGCCAGCTTGGCAAGGCCGTTCAGCACAAAAAGTTGCTGCCCATCGCTGATCTTGGGCAGACCGGGCGCAAAACGCCCCATCTCGCCCCGGGCGGCTTCGGCTTCCACCGCCTTCTGCTCCCGCTTCCAGTCGATGCCGAAGGGCGGGTTGGAGATGATGTACTGGAAGGTGAACCCGGGAAACTGATCCTCCGACAGAGTATCACCGAACCGCATATTGTTAGGGTCGCCGCCGCGGATCATCATGTCCGCCTTGGCAATGGCGAAGGTGGAGGGGTTGAACTCCTGCCCGAAGCAGGTCACCTCAATGTCGCTGTTCAGCTCGTGGATGCGCTCCTCCATACAGCTCAGCATCTGGCTGGTGCCCATGGCCATATCGTAAACGGTCATGCTGCTGGTGTCCAGGTCGGCTTCGGACAGCAGCAGGTCGGTCATCAGGTAGATGATGTCCCGGCTGGTGAAGTGGGCTCCGGCTTCCTCGCCAAAGCTCTCGGAGAACCGCCGCACCAGGTCCTCGAAGATGTAGCCGCAGTCCACGGCGCTGATCTTGTCCGGGCCAAGATATCCCTTCTCGGAGCCGAACTCCTTGATAACGAGGTAGAGGGTGTTGCTCTCCACCATCCGCTTGATGATGTTGTCAAAGTCGAACTTTGCCAGCACATCCTGTGCGTTGGCAGAGAAGCCGGACAGGTAATCCCGGAAGTTGGACTCAATATTGTCCGGGTCAGCCAGCAGGGTCTCGAAGGTGAAGCGGCTGGTGTTATAGAACTGGTAACCGGAGGCTTTCTGCAAAAAGCCGTCGATGACCTGCAGCTTTTTCACCTTTTCGTAGGTGTCCAGCACTGCCTGATGGGTGGGCAGCAGGCAGTCGTGGAACCGCTTCACCACGGTCATGGGCAGAATGACCAGACCGTACTCGTGGGGCTTGAACGGCCCCCGCAGCATATCGGCTACGTTCCAGATCATGGCGGCTTTTTCGGCAATGTTAGCACCTACGGCGGTGATCTTATCGTTTGGCATACGTTGCTCCTTATTTTTTGTGTTAGGTGGACATCCTAATTTTACAACAATGGGTGTCCCATAAAGTGGACGGAAGATTGCTTTTCCTGAAAAATGATTCTTGCATCTATTGTACCACGATAAAAGTGGAAACACCATATTCCGGCAAAAGAAAATGCCCGCCTGAAAATCAGACGGGCGGTGGAGAATCAATATGGAGAATTCTTAATCTTCGCACAGAAGGTCGTTGCTGTGCATGAATTCAATAAAGTTGAAGATGATTTTGGCATTTCTTTCCACAATATCAGATTCAGTGAAATCTGTAGCCGTTGCAGCAAGAACAGTTAATTCTTCGATCTTTGTTCCTTCCTTTCTCTGCTTTCTGTTGTTTTCAAAACCTGTGTAATACTTTACTTTATCGCTAAAGCGATAGTCAGAGGCACGAATATTGATTCGTTTTTCTAACAACGCCTTATTTCCGAGGCTTTCGATATTTCTCGGATTGGAAAGTGAATGCTCTTTTTCCTGACGGCTGCGTGCATAAATGTGTTCAATTTCCAATACGCTTTCAAGCGACAAAAGTTCCTGATGTGAATTCTGAAAGGCCCACCAAGTCAACATTGCTTTTGTAATAGCTCGATTATTGCTGAACACATAGTTGTTGAAGGCATTCTGCAATTGCTGGGTATGGAACAGATAATCCGTAAATTGAACCGGCTGTCTATTCACAAGATTGATCATCTCTGCAAAAATTGGTGTGCGAAGTGCGTTGACACCTGGATTGGTAACAGCGTATGCCCAGATGAAGGCTGTGATTTTATTCAAAAATCCGTAAAAACAATTATCATCAAGGAACCCGTTGGAATCCCGGTTGGCCATATAATACACAGAAACGAAATACGTCCACATACCGTTGGGCGCATAGTTCAATACAAAAAGCCGCCGAAGAACTTTATCGGAGAAACGTTCAACGTTTTGATTCTGCACATCGTTCCAGAAATTGGCCAGATCAATCAGGTTTTCAAAGGTCTGATCATTCTTTAATAAGCTATATGCATTCCGTTCGTAGAATTTGCGCAATGCCTCTGTTGTCGAGGATTTGATTCCCTGCTTTGCACGCTCGTAATACATATACCGGGTGAAAAGCTCATCCATCGGGGTGCCGGTAAGGGGGTGAAAAATAGAGTCGCACAATACCTCAAGATCTTTCCATTTCTGGATAAAAACTTCACGTTCACCCTTGGCAGAGTAGTATTTATAAAACTGCGCCTTGAAGATATCTGCGTCTGATAACGGCTTTCCTCTATCGTTCAGCGTCGAAAAGATCCGCAATGCAGTATCCTGGGATTCTGCTTCGATTGGGAGGAGGATGCAATTATTCATGATCCGGATTGGGAAGAAGGAAAACCAATCAGGGTAGGTGTTCAAAAAATCCACGATTTTCTGCTGAAAGAAGCGGTAATTGTTAGCGTAGCTGCTTTTTTCGTTTTCAGAGACTTTTCCTGTTTTCAGGATGCTTAAAAATTCCCCTTTTTCTTTGTCGGTAGCAACTTCTGAGTCGATTTTCAAAGCTGATTTGTCAGGGTCACCGAATTCATCAGTCTTCCAGATACACTGCTCAATGAATTTGCTAGTTTTAACAGCCTTGTCGTTCTTCATGCTTCCATACTTTTCATAGAACGCTCGAAGCAACAACATCAATGTTGTTAGGCGTTGTTGACCATCAATGATTTCCAATTTTCCATCATCGTTTTTGAATGTGACGATCGGCCCTAGAAAGTATTCATCACTATCGCTTTTAAATTTGTCACAATCGTTATCAGGAAATGCAAATAGGAACAAATCGTCCCAGAGTGTCTGACATTCCTTCTCGCCCCAGGCATAAGGCCGCTGATAGTCAGGAATAAGAAAGTCGGCTTTCTTTTCGCTAAAGAGTGCTTTAACACTTTTCTGATCAATATTTAATTTTGACATCCAGTGCCTCCTATATGAAAGACAAAGACTTCTCTATAAAATTTGAGCAGGTTACATACGATCCGTCAAATCATCTGAAAATGCCGCAGCGCTTCCACAATCGCATCCTCTTTTTCCTTCAGACACTTGGGCTGCTTCGCATTTTCATTTTTCGCTTTATGGTAATTCTCTCGCTCAATAATGCCGTGTTTCTGCTTCACCCGTGCAATATAGAGATTGGATACCTTCAACTGATGATGCTCCCACACATAATCCCGAATTTGATCGTAAGTCGCCTTGCTTTCCGCAGCAGTCACATCCAGTTCATCCACGCTGACGTCCACTTCGATATGCCGCTCGACATGGAGTTTGGTCAAAAGGAGGACCGCTTCCACATGCTTCGTCCTTGGAAACAGATCCACCGGCTGTACCTTCTCTGCATGGTATCCCTTCTGCTCCAGCCATGCGGCGTCTCGGGCGGCGGTGGCGGGGTTGCAGCTGACATACACCACCCGGCGGGGGGCCATGCGCACCACAGCGGAGAGAGTGGCTTCATCGCAGCCCTTGCGGGGCGGGTCCAGCATCACGATGTCTGGGTGCAAGCCCTCGGTGGCCAGCTGGGTGGCAGCCTGTCCGGCATCGGCGCAGAAAAAGCGGCTCTTGGCAGCTACGGCCTCGCCCATGCGGGCGGCGTTGGCCTTGGCGCTCTCGATAGCCTCCGGCACGATCTCCACGCCGATCAGCTCCCGGCATTGATCTGCCATGGAAAGGCCGATGGTGCCCATGCCGCAATAGAGATCCAGCAGCGCGTCGTCCGGGGTCAGCTGCGCGTACTGCGCGGCAACGCCGTACAGCCGCTCGGCAGCCAGCGTGTTGACTTGATAGAAGGACAGCGGCCCCAACCGTACCGGTACGCCGCAAAGAGTGTCCTCGATGTAGCCCGGGCCGTACAGGATATGGTTCTCACTGCCCAGAATGACGTTGGTGTTTTTGGCGTTGACGTTGAGCAGGATGGTGCTGATGGCAGGGAACTGCTCCCGCAGTGCGGCACAAAGCTGCTCTGCGTGAGGCAGCTTTGCCCGGGTGCATACCAGACACACCATGATCTGCCCGCTGTGCGCACCGCGCCGCAGGAAGATGTGCCGTACCAGCCCCTTGCCGCTCTGCTCATCGTAAGGGCGGATGCCCTGCTGTGCAAAAAAGGCGCACAGCGCATTGCCGATCTCGTTCAGCACGCCGGGCTGCAGCTTGCAGTCCGGGCAGGGGACGATGCGGTGGGTGCGCCCGGCGTAGAAGCCGATGCAGGGTACGCCGTTCTTGTCCACGCCCACAGGGAACTGCACCTTGTTGCGGTAGCGGTCCACCTCCGGGGAGGGCAGGATATCCAGCACCGGAACCTCCAGCCCGCCGATGCGGCGGAAGGCGTCCAGCACGCTTTCCTGTTTGGCGCGCAGCTCTGCGGCGTAGTCCAGATGCCGCAGGCTGCACCCGCCGCAGGGACCTGCTACCGGGCAGTCCACCGGAATACGATCCGGCGAGGGAGTGAGCAGCTCGTCCAGAATGCCAAAGGCATACCGGCCGCAGTCCTTCACGATGCGCACCCGGGCTTCGTCCCCCGGGGCAGTGCCGGGCACGAATACGGCCTCGCCATCGGCACTGTGGGCAACGCCGCTGCCGTCGCTGGAAAGGCGCTCGATGTGCAGGGTCAGGATCTGGTTTTTCTGTAAAGGCATGGTTTCTCCTTGTGTGATGGGCTCAGGTTACAGTTGGGCAGGGTCTGCCGGGTCGGCGTCCTGCTGGGCGGCAAAATACTTGCTGGGCGGCACGCCTTTGGCGCGCTTGAACACCCGCGAGAAGTAGAACTGGTCGAAGAAGCCTACCGACACCGCTACCTCTGCAATGGAAAGACTGCCGGCGCGCAGCAGCTTGCAGGCTTCGTTGATGCGGTACTCGGTCAGGTAGTCAATGGGGCTCTTGCCCACATTCAGCATGAACACCCGGTACAGGTGGCTGCGGGAAACACCCACGCTCTTGGCTACGTCGTCAATGGAGATGTCGTGGGAGTAGTTGAACTGGATGTACTTGATGGCGTTCAGCACATACTGGCTGGAGGAGGAGGCCGTGTGGGGCTTGCCTGCGCTGGTCTCCCGCATCAGAGCGGCGATGAACAGGTACAGATACCCCACCATGGCGGCTTCGTCCTGCGGCTGTAGCCCGCGGGAAGAGTAGATGTTGTTCAGGGCTGCCCGCATCCCGTCCGGGTCGCTGGTGTGGTGCACAGGGGCATCGTCCGTAAAGGGCAGCTGCGCGGCAAGCTTGTGGGCACAGGCACCGTTAAAGCCTACCCAGCTGTACTCCCACGGCTGCTGCTCGTCGGCGGTATAGCGGATCAGCTGGCTGGGACGGGCGAAGAACAGATCGCCCTCGCTCACCTCCCAAGTGCGGCCGCCCACCTCAAAGATGCCCTTGCCGGATACCACCAGATGGATCAGGTAGTGGTCACGGATGCCGGGACCCCATGTCTGCCCCGGAGCGCACCGCTCCAGGCCGCAGTTGAAGATGGACAATTCAATGTTGTTGGTGTAATTCTGCTTAAAGGATTGCTTATAAACGTCTGGCATGGCAGCTTTACCTCCGTCCTGTCACATTCTGCACTCAGTATACCATAGAACACCCTGCAAATTCAACAAAAGTACATCTTATTCTTTGCGCCTGACGCCGAAATTTGGATTTTTAAGGCAAATAAATTGAAAAATCGCCCGAAATGCATTACAATAGGCAAAAAAGCAGAATCGTTCATTCTTGAGGGGAGGAGCTGTCATGGCCACCAGTGCACAACTCAGAAAACAGATCCTGCAGGGCAGCTGGGACGCCGCACTTGCTGCACTTTACGGGGCAGACCCGGCGGTACTGCAGCGGCAGCGCGGGCGCTATGCGGCTGCGCTGGAGCAGTTCGAGTTATATTTCGGTCCCGGACGGCAGGTGCAGGTGTACTCTGCACCCGGGCGGGCAGAGCTGGGCGGCAACCACACGGATCATCAGGGCGGCTGCGGTCTTGCGGCTGCGGTCACGCTGGATCTAGTGGCGGTGGCAGCCCGCAGCACGGATGGCTATGTGCGGGTCAAGTCCCGGGGCTTCAACAAGCTGGATGTCATTGATCTTGCCACCGCAGAGCCGCAGGCAGGGGAGAGCACCCACTCGGCCAGCCTGATCCGCGGCATTGCCGAGGGCTTCCGCGCGGTGGGCAGGCAGATCGGCGGCTTTGACGCCTATACCGCCAGCGATGTGCTGCGCGGCTCCGGGCTGTCCAGCTCGGCGGCATTTGAGATGGGCATGGCCTCCATCTGGAACGAGGAATACAGCACCGGGCTGACCCCGGCAGAGCTGGCCGGCATCTGCCAGTATGCGGAAAACACCTATTTCGGCAAGCCCAGCGGACTGCTGGATCAGCTGACCAGTGCGGTGGGCGGTATTATTTTTGCAGATTTTGCCGATCCGCGTGCCCCAAAGATCGAAAAGCTCCATGCGGACGGTCTGCTGCCGGAGGGGATGTTCCTCTGCGTCACCGATACCCGGGGCAGCCACAGCGAGCTGACCGGCGAGTTTGCAGCCATCCGGCAGGAGATGGAGCAGGTGGCTGCCTGCTTTGGCAAGCCGCTGCTGGGTCAGGTGGAAGAGAGTGCGTTCTGGGCGGCACTGCCTGCCCTGCGCAGCCGTTGCGGAGACCGTGCGGTGCTGCGGGCGATCCATTATTTTGAAGAGAACGCCCGTACACTGGCGCAGCGGGAGGCGCTTTATGCAAGGCGATTCCCGGTGTTTGCAGAGCTGGTCAAACAGAGCGGACAGGCTTCCTTTGCGCTGTGCCAGAACGTGTACTGCACAGCGGATGTGCGGCATCAGGGGCTGTCGGTGGCGCTGGCTCTGAGCCAGAGCATCCTGCAGGGCAGTGAGGGCGCATGGCGGATGCAGGGCGGCGGCTTTGCAGGTACCATTCAGGCTTATGTGCCCGGGCGGCTGCTCAAGCGGTACCATACAGCCATCGAGCAGGTGTTCGGGCAGGGCAGCTGCTATGTGCTGCGCCTGCGGGAACAGGGTGCAGTCCGGGTGATCTGAACATAAAAATAAGCCGTGCATGGCCGGAAAGCTCCGGGATGCACGGCTTTTTTATGGCTTACTGCTGCAGAGAAAAGGGCTGGGGGAGAGAGTTTGTAACGGGACGATCCTTTCTCTGCTGTTGGATACTGTCCAGATACTGGACGGTAGTGGTGGCGGCTTCGCTGGTCACACCAAGCAAACGGGCGAACTGCTGGTACAGCTTGATGCCGGTCTGTACGCCTACCTTGATCATGCGGAAAAACAGCATGGGCACAAAGGTGAAGGAGAACGAGAGCAGCCCGCCCTCCCAGAAGAAATCACCGAAGTGCAGGTTATCAAAAAAGCTGCCGACAGCATCGCCGAATTCGCTTCCGCCAAAGGCAGTGCGCTGCTCTTCTGGAGAAAGCGCTGCATAGGAAGCAGGCAGCTGAAGCTTTTTCATAAAGAGGAACACTCCTTTCAGGTACGATAAAAACTTAGCACAGGGCTACCAGCGTAGGCAGGCAGTTCTGCTGCTCGGTCTCCTGTGCAGCGTTCTTGTTGGCCTTATACTCGTCAATGGACTCCTTGATGGCGGTCACCAGATTCTTGACGGAGAGATAGATGCTGCGGGCCTGAATATAGGCGTAGTAGCCGCCCAGACCGGCCAGACCGATAGAAGCTACCTTGCTCCAGGTGTTCAACTGACCCCAGTAGTGCCCCACGGCATCACCAACGTCCAAACCATCGTTCAAGGCATTCTGCATACCGGAGACAGCGCCTTGGAATGCATAACGGCCCATCATGCCCAGCAGATTTACAGTAACGGTCATGCCAAAGGCCATGACCTGCTGCGGGGTGATATTGATGGAAAGAGCACCGCCCTCGGTGTAGGTCATCTCCTCGGCAGAGAGCACAGCGTAGCCGGCAGGCAGCTGCAGAGGGCGCTGATATGTATGATCCATGATGGAAAACTCCTTTCGCACACAGAACTCCCCAAGGGGCAGTTCATCTAGTAACTGAATTGTAGCATATCTGCACAAAAATGACAAGAGAGCGCGGGTTTAAAAATCATGATACATTTGTGAATATATTGTGATGAGCATTTACAAAATAGACTGTGATACGATATAAATACAAAAAACAACCGCTTTTATCACAGTGAAAAAATGTTGTAGAGGAAAGCAGGACCGTAAAAATAAAAAACAACAAAGGCATCTGCCCGTGCCCGCTGCGCAGGATACAGCAGGGAAAGCAGATGCCTTGTGGCTTTGCAGGATAGAAAGCAAAAGGGGAGTGGACGTTTAACGTTTTTCCGGCACACGCTCATACAGCGTGGTCAACGCAGCGATGTGCCCGGCCAATGCTGCGGGCAGGGGCTGCGTCAGCCGCCAGCGCCAGTTTGCACCCTGTGTGCTGGGGGTATTGATGCGGGCCTCGCTGCCCAGATGCAGCCAGTCTGCCAGCGGGATGATGGCGGTATCCGAAACGCTGGCAAGGCAGGCGCAGATCATGCCCTCGGTCAGGGTCTCCGGTGTGCAGCGCAGGTACCGGCAGGCGTAGGCCACATCCTCGGCACTGGCGTTGCTGCGCCAGCCCTCGGTGGTCACGTTGTCGTGGGTGCCGGTGTACACCACACTGTTGCGGGGATAGGTGTGGGGCAGGTAGTTGCCCGACTCCCGGCTGTCGAAAGCGAACTGCATGATCTTCATGCCCGGGTAACCGCTTTCGGTCAGCATGGCCTTTACCTCCGGGGTCAGGTAGCCCAGATCCTCGGCGATGATATTGCCGCCGCCCAGCGTCTGCTGCATGGCGTGGATAAAGTCCCGGTCAGGGCCTTTTTCCCAGTGACCGCCCGCAGCCGTGGTGCTTCCGGCGGGGATGGAATAGTAGCTCTCAAAGCCGCGGAAGTGGTCGATGCGTACCACATCGTAGATGGAGGTGGCGTGCTTCATGCGCTGCTTCCACCAGTCAAAGTCAGTGGCCTTGTGGGCAGGCCAGTCGTACAGCGGGTTGCCCCACAGCTGACCGTCTGCCGCAAAGGCATCCGGCGGACAGCCGGCTACATGGGTCAGATGCATCTGTCCGTCAGTCTGGAACAGCTCCGGGTGAGTCCACAGGTCACTGGAATCCGGGCTGACGTAGATGGGGATATCGCCCACAAGCAGGACACCCTTGCGGTTGGCGTAGGACTTCAGCGCGTTCCACTGGGTGTAGAAGAAAAATTGCACTGCCTTGTGGTAGCTGATCTGGTCAGCCAGCCGTGCCTTTGCGGCGGCAATGGCTTCCGGCTCCCGGCAGCGCAGGGCGTCCGGCCAGTCGGCAAGGCCAGCCTGTCCCTGCTCGGCCTTTACCGCCATGAACAGGGCGTAGTCCTCCAGCCAGAAGCTCTGCGCTGCGCAGAAGGCTTCGTAAGCAGGGGAGGGAGCCGCCAACAGCCGGTCAACAGCCTTTTTCAGCAGCACCGGGCGCTGGTTGTACAGCGCACCGTAGTCGACGGTGTCCACCGGCTGCGCGGCGGGGAGCTCTTCGGCGGTCAGATAGCCGTCTGCCGCCAGTAAACGGAAATCGATAAAGTAGGGGTTTCCGGCAAAGGCGGAAAAGCTCTGGTAGGGGCTGTCACCGTAGCCGGTAGGGCCGATGGGCAGGATCTGCCAATAGGTCTGCTTTGCCTCGGCCAGAAAATCAACGAATGCGGTCGCTTCACTGCCCAGCGTACCGATGCCAAAAGGCCCCGGCAAGCTGAACACCGGCATCAAAATGCCGCTTGCACGCATACCGTGCACCTCCTTAGCCCTTTACAGCACCGGCCACGACACCCTCGATGATGTACTTCTGGCAGGTCATGTAGAGGATAATAATGGGGATGATTGCAATGATGATGCAGGCCATCATGGGAGCCAGCTCCACACGGCCGTAGCCGCCGCGGAAGTACTGGATGGCC